>ERZ808043.18-NODE-18-length-79424-cov-5.254830_pt1 | contig 79424 bp, 72 predicted proteins | sample MGYA00380194_ERZ808043 | MGnify/ENA primary metagenome ERZ808043 (study PRJEB31490, sample SAMN06133370) | cow dung metagenome | isolation source: H3 | host: cow | place: China: Chengdu | collected 2015-05 ...
AGTCCGGCCAGTAGCTCCATAAAAAAGGAAGATACGCTTGTGTCTTCCTTTTTTATCTGTGTACCGAATAACTGGACGGACTTGAGGGTGGGAGCCGTTTTGTGGGAACAAAACGCTTTGCCGTCAAGAATTTAAATGAAACGAAAGAAACGCGGCAAAGTCGGCAATTAATAATTGCCGAGCGGGGCGTCTCCGCTAAAGGAACAAGTCCGGCCAGTAGCTCCAAAACAAAACGGTTGGTAAACTGACCGTTTTGTTTTTTATATATTGGACGTTAAATAATGAAACTCCCGCTAATTAAGCGGGAGTTCGTTTTATATAAACACGTTTTTTTCTTGCTTATTTACTTCGTACAATAGGCTATACACCTGATCGGCAAACCGATCGATTTCACGGGCGCGCCCAGCAACGCCTGTCAACGCTTCGTCGTCGTGTGCGCGTATCAGGAGCGGAAAAGCACTTTCTCCAAGCGCGGAAAGCAGGTCTTTTCGTTCTTTTTTTATCGCCAACACGTTTAAATATAAAGGATTGAGCAAAGCTTCTCGAATCGTATTTTCGTGGATTTTAAGAAGATTTTGCAAAGCAATACGCCGTATTCTTGAAGAAGTATATCTAGCGGATGTGAGCGTTTTTTCGAGCGGTTGTTTTTCCAAAGCCGCGCGTTGGAAAGCGTTTTCCAAGCCTTCCGTGCAATCGCAAACGCGCGCAATCTCTTCTTTTGAAGTGGAGAGCAGGGCGTATTTTTTAAGCGCGTCTAAACCCGATTGCAAAGCCGTAGGCAAATCGTTAAACACGAAATCGGGGAGATTGTCGTTTAACGTTTGACCGTTTTCGATCGCGGCGCGGATAGCGGTGGCGGAAGAATATGTTTCTTGCAAATTGGAATCGGAATACCCTGCGCCTTTTCTTTCAATGGGTAAAATTTGAATATTTGCGCCGCTTGCAAGGATTGCCTTTGCGTATTCCAAGCCTAAAATGTTGTTTGGCGAGCAAAGCAAATCCAAAGGGAGAAATCCCGCCCAAGCCTGCGCTCTTGCTTTTGCGTAGCTTGCGCCTTTTTCAATTTCTGCTTTCAATTTCTCGGAAACTTCTTCGGGTTCGTTATTTAAATACTTTGCGCCGAGCAAAAAAGCTGTCTTGTCCGCGTTTTCCGCGCCAAAGCAAAGCGATTGCACGGCAGGAATAGACGAAAGCAAATGAATAGCTCCTTTTGCAAAGAGTTCAGCGTTTGACGTTGCAAAAAGGGCGGGAAGCTCAATCACGGCGTCCGCGCCCGCAATCACGGCGTGCCTTGCCCTGGTGTATTTATCCATAATCGCCGCTTCGCCGCGTTGCACAAAATTACCGCTCATCACGCACACGATAGCGTCTGCGCCCGAACGTTCGCGCGCGGCGTTCAAATGATAGAGATGCCCGTTATGAAAGGGGTTGTATTCGCAAATTATCGCACAAATTTTCATATTATTACTTTTGATTTCCTTTACATCGTTAAAAATGTGTGGTATAATATTAAGGTATGGAGCTTTCCTATCTATTATAAACGAAAATGAAAAAATAATAAAGCGTTTCAAGGAGTAAAACAATGAAAAATATTCTTGACGAAATCAAAATCAAAGCAAAAACCCTGCAAAAGACGATCGTTCTTTGCGAAGGGGAAGATTCGCGCGTGGTAAAAGCTGCCGCGGACGCAACGAAGGAAGGGGTTGCGAAAATCGTATTGCTCGGCAACGAAGCGGAGATTAAGGCGAAAAATCCCGACGTTGATCTTACGGGGGTTGTGATTATCGATCCGCTCACTTCCGATAAGCTTCCCGAATATAACGCGAAACTTTGCGAACTTCGCGCGTCCAAGGGTATGACACCCGATCAGGCGGCAAAATTGCTTACCGACGGTACGTATTTCGGTGCAATGATGTTAAAAATGGGGGACGTAGACGGTTTGGTTTCGGGTGCGTGCCATTCGACTGCAAACACGCTTCGTCCGGGGCTTCAAATTATTAAAACGGCGAAAGGCGTTTCGTCCGTTTCCAGTTTCAACCTTATGATTTGCCCCCCGCAGGGGAATGAATACTGCCCCGACGGGCTCGTAGTCTTTGCCGATTGCGGACTCAACCCCACCTACACGAGCGAAGGACTTGCAGACTGTGCGCTCGCCACGGCGAATTCCGCAAAAGCGATTGCAGGAATCGACCCGAAAGTGGCAATGCTTTCGTTCTCGACGAAAGGTAGCGCGAAGCACGATAACGTGTCGCTCGTTGCGGAAGCGGTAAAAATTGCAAAAGAAAAAGCACCCGATTTAAAGCTTGACGGCGAATTGCAATTCGACGCGGCAATCGTGCCGTCCGTTGCGGCGCTCAAAGCGCCCGATTCTCCCGTTGCGGGACAAGCGAACGTATTCGTGTTCCCCGAGCTGCAATCGGCAAATATCGGTTACAAAATCGCAGAACGTTTGGGTGGATTTATGGCAGTCGGGCCTATTTGTCAAGGCTTTGCAAAACCCATGAACGATCTTTCTCGCGGTTGCAAGAGCGAAGACATTGTTGCAGCGGTGGCGATCACGGCGCTTCAAACACAACTTTAATCAAAAGAGGTGAAACAAATGAAAGTTTTGGTTATCAATTCAGGTAGTTCTTCTTTGAAATATCAACTTATCGATATGGAAACGGAATCCGTAATTGCAAAAGGCAACTGTGAACGTATCGGTATCGACGGCTCGAAGCTAGTACATAAAGCCAAAGGCAACGAGACGGTGATTGAGAAAGATATGCCCAATCATAACGTAGCGGTAGAACTCGTTTTAAAAGCCTTAACGGATAAACAAATCGGCGTAATCGCTTCCATGGACGAAATCGGGGCGGTAGGACACCGCGCGGTTGCTTCGGGGGAAACGTTTAAAAAGCCTACGCTTATCAATGACGAAGTGCTTGAAAAAATGGAAGAGCTTTGCGATCTTGCCCCCTTACATAACCCCGCGGCGATTGTAGGTGTTAAAGCTTGTCTTGCGGCTATGCCGAAAACGCCTATGGCGTTCGTATTCGATACGAGCTTCCATTTCACAATGCCCAAGCACGCGTATATGTATGCAATTGATTACGCACACTATGAAAAATACAAAATTCGTCGTTACGGTTTCCACGGCACGAGCCATAAATTCGTATCGCAAGAAGCGGCGAAATATCTTGGTAAAAAACCTGAAGAATTGAAAATTATTACCTGCCACCTTGGCAACGGTTCTTCTATCACGGCAGTAGACGGTGGAAAGAGCGTCGATACGTCTATGGGCTTTACACCGCTTGCAGGCGTTCCTATGGGTACGCGTAGCGGCGACGTTGATCCCGCGGCAGCAGAATATCTTGCTAAAAAAGAGGGGCTTGATTTTTCGCAAGCGCTCACCTATCTAAATAAAAAGAGCGGTATGTTGGGCGTTTCGGGGATTTCCAGTGATTTCCGCGATCTCACTGCTGCGGCAGAAAAAGGGGATGAACGCGCGCAGCTTGCGCTCGATATGTTCGCGTATTCCTGCAAAAAATACGTAGGCGCGTATGCGGCGGCAATGAACGGCGTTGATTGTATCGTATTCACAGCAGGCGTCGGTGAAAACACGGCTTGCGTTCGCAAAGCGATCTGTCAAAATATGCAATATCTTTCTTTGGAAATTGACGAAGAGAAGAACAACGAAAAGAATAACGGCGCAATCCGCGACATCACGGGAAAGAACTCGAAAGTCAAAGTTTTAATCATTCCCACGAACGAAGAATTGGTGATTGCAAGAGAAACGGTGGAATTATTGTAAAAAATCCCAAAATTTCTTGAAAAATAAGTTGACAAACTTGTAGAAATATAATATACTTGTTAAGTCGGTTTTATGATGATAATTGACGTACGAAAACTAAATGCACAAAAAAAGTATACGGGAAGCATGGAATTTGAATATTCCGCACCCCAAGAACTCATTGAAATTCCGTTCGTGAAATTCGCTTCGCCTATAAAAGTTCGTTTCGACTACGAACTTTATGAAGACGATTCTTTGGAAATTCGCGGCACAATTTCCTATCGGCTCGAAGGACAATGCTCTCGGTGCTTAAAAGATGCCACGAAGGAAGTGGAAGGGGAAATCGACGCGTATTTCCAACCTTTCAAAAATGGCGAAGATTATTCGTATAGCGGTGGCGTGATTGATTTAACGCAAGCAATCAATGAAGCGGTGATGGCGAGTATGCCGTTCACGCTTTCCTGCGGAGACGATTGTCAAGGCATTTCCTTTTCAAGCGAAACCGACAACTAAAATCAAAAGAAATAAAACGTGAGGTGTTATTATGGCAGTACCCAAGAGTAAACAATCTAAGAGCAGAACGAACAAGAGATTCGCAAACTACAAAGCAACGGCGGCAACGCTCGTTGAATGCCCGCATTGCCACGAGCTTAAAGAGACACACAGAGTGTGCAAGAGCTGCGGTTTCTATGACGGTGCAGAAGTCGTTGCTCAAAAAGAAGAAAAGAATAACTAATTTTCGTCTATGCGCAATCATCTGACGGGTGGAATTTGACACCCGTCTTTTTGCGTTGCTTTATAAAACATAAAATTAACCAAAGTTAAGTCTTTTCTTTTCTTGACAAAATCAAGTAATTGTGCTATAATGTAGGGGAAGAATAGGAGAAAGAGAATGAAAGAAAAATTTGCCGTTAGCGGTATGAGTTGCGCGGCGTGTTCCGCGGGAATTGAACGGGTTGTAAGGCGATTAAAGGGCGTAAATAAAGCGGACGTTTCTTTAATGGGCGAATCCATGACGGTGGAATACGACGAAATTCTCGTAAAAAAAGAAGACATATTTAGCGCGGTGATAGAGCTTGGCTACGGCATTTCCGATTATAATGAAAACGTGTTGCAAGAGCGCAAACCCGAGCCGAATAAATTAAAAAAGAGATTTTTGTTATCGCTTGCATTTTTATTGCCGCTTATGTATTTTTCTATGGGCGGTATGGTTGGATTGCCACAGCCGAGCGAAAAGGTAAGTGTAACGTTGCAAATGCTTTTGGCGGTTGCCGTAATCGTGATTGATTTTAAATTTTTTACGAGCGGGACAAAAGCGCTTATAAAGGGCGCGCCGAATATGGACACGCTCGTGGCAATGGGGTCTGGCATTTCCTTTTTGTATAGTTTTGTCTTTACCGTTTTTATATATTTAGGCAAGCTTGACGGGCATTTCCATATGTTTTACGAATCGGCAGCAATGATTTTAGCGCTTGTCACGCTTGGGAAATGGTTGGAAGAAAAATCCAAGCGCAAAACGGGCGACGAGATTGAAAAACTCATCAAGCTCATGCCAAACACCGTTACGGTGGAGAGAAACGGCGCGCAAATAAAACTTGCATTTGCCGAAATTAACGTAGGCGACATTTTGGTGGTAAAACAAGGCGAATACGTCCCCGTAGACGGCAAGATTATAGAAGGCCACGCCTTTCTCGATCGCGCGGCAATCACGGGCGAGAGCATACCAATCGAAGCACAAGAAGGCGATAACGTTACGGGCGCGGACATAGTAAAGAGTGGATTTATCAAAGTTTTGGCGGAAAAGGTCGGCGCGGATACTACGCTTTCCCAAATTGTTAAAATGGTGAAAGAAGCGGGCGCGAGTAAAGCGCCCATACAAAAAGCCGCCGATAAAATTGCGGGGATATTTGTGCCCGCCGTAGCGCTCATTGCGCTTATCACTATGATTGTATGGCTTGTAATCACGCAAAACGTAGCACAGGCGGCAAACTATGCGATTAGCGTACTCGTCATTTCCTGCCCCTGTTCGCTTGGACTTGCAACGCCTGTGGCGATCATGGCGGCAACGGGAAAGGGAATGTCGCTCGGCATTTTATATAAAGACGCGGAATCCTTACAAAAAGCCAAGGACGTTAATTGTGTGTTGCTTGATAAAACGGCTACGCTTACGGTTGGAGAGCCGAAAGTAACCGATTTTGAATGTTTAAGCGGTGATGAGACGTTTACGTTACAAATTGCTGCAAACATAGAAAGCCATTCCAATCATCCTATCGCCGAATGTGTGCGTGTGTTTGCGCTCAATCAACTAGACGGCGAGAACGACGTGGAAGTGGAATCGTATGAATACGAAACAGGTAAGGGGGCAACGGGTGTATATCAAGGAAAAAGCTATCGTTTAGGAAATCGACGTTTGCTTGACAAAATTGCAGAAAAAGAAGTTTACGCTTACGAGAAAAAATATTCCGAGCAAGGAAAAACGGTTGTGTTTTTAGCAAACGAAGAAAAACTACTTGCCGTTTTCGCGCTCGCGGACACCTTGAAAGAACAAAGCGCGGAAGCGATTGCACAGTTGAAGAGAAGAAAAATTCGTGTGGGTATGATTACGGGCGATAACGAAAGCGTGGCAAAAGCAATTGCGGCGCAAGCGGGAATTGATGATTATTATGCGGAAGCGTTGCCAAAAGATAAAGCGGAATCGGTGGAACGTGTTCGCTCGGTCGGCGGTGTTGTGGCTATGGTTGGCGACGGTATCAACGACAGTCCCGCGCTCAAAGCTGCGGATATAGGCGTAGCCATGGGCAACGGAACGGACGTCGCGATTGACAGTGCGGACGTCGTGTTGTCTAGGGGGGATTTGCGGCTCGTTTCGACAATGATTGATTTAAGCAAAGCCACGGTAAGAAATATTCATCAAAATTTATTTTGGGCGTTCTTTTATAATTGCGTGGCAATTCCCGTGGCGGCGGGCGCGTTCGCGTTTGCGGGCATAACGCTCAATCCTATGATTGCGGCGGCATGTATGAGTTTAAGCTCGCTTTTCGTCGTAACGAACGCGCTTCGGCTTACAAGATTTACAAATAATAAAAAAAGTGAGAATAAAGCAATGACAAAAATTTTAAAAATTGAAGGAATGATGTGTGTTCGTTGCGTAGCGCACGTAACAAAAGCGCTTTCAGGCGTGGCAGGGGTTTCAAAAGTAGACGTGAACTTGAAGAAGAAAACGGCAACCGTTGAATTTACGGAAGACGTTGCAAACGAAACGCTTATTGACGCCGTTACGGAAGCGGGCTATGAAGTGAAGAAAATTTCATAAATGACAAAATAAATACTTTTTTAACAAAATAACGCAGAAAGCGGCTAAGTGATTATGTTATCATATTCCCAATGAAACATATTTCGGAGGGATAACTTATGTCGCAAATGTTATTGTTAGATAAACGCACACAAAGCTTGATTGAGGATTACGTTCCGCAAGGAGATATTCTGGAAGGCGTTGTGTGCTTTTTTTCGGTGTTTTCCGATTATACGCGGGTAAAAATTTTATCAGCGCTTGCAATTAGCGAACTTTGTGTAACCGATCTTGCGCGGATACTTGGCATTAACCAAACGACCGTATCGCATCAACTACGCTTTTTAAAAAGCGCGGGGATTGTGAAATGCATAAGACAAGGTAAAATTGTCTTTTACAGTTTAACCGACGATTCAATTAACGACGTTTTATTAAAAGGAATCGAGTTTTTAGGTTGCTAAACGCGATTTTTCCGTTCAATTCCTTGCAAATTTTTAGAATTTGGTATATAATAAATGTACGAAGCGTTTTACGCTTGGTGCGTTAGCCTGACGAGAGTCGAATCCTACAAAGTTTTCACTGCAAAAAAACGTTTATACTTCGTCAATTTCGCTTATTATACGGTCGGTATGATCACGCTCAATTTCCTTGTCTATCCTGTTTTTTTGCTCGTGAAAACTGCTTCGCACCTGAAAAGACGAATTTTTTAGCGTTTTTTTGTCGCGATTGCGCGCAGGCATATTGAACATATTTCAAGCGCAAGCGTGGCGAAAAGAGCAAAAAAGACGCTTTTCAGGCTTGTTGCGATTCAATTCTCGTCAGGCTATGGAAAGTTTACAGGAAAAATTAAAATTATTACCCGAAAATCCCGGCGTATATATTATGTTGGATAAAGACGGGGTAGTGATCTACGTAGGAAAGGCGCGCGTGTTAAAAAAACGCGTGCGCCAATATTTTCACGCTTCCGCAAAACCTGAAAAGGTTATGGCGATGGTGGAGAATATTCACGATTTTTATTATATCATTACACAATCGGAGATTGACGCACTCGCGCTGGAAAATAACCTGATTAAAAAATATAAGCCCAAATATAATATCCTTTTAAAAGACGACAAAACGTACCCGTATATAAAAGTACATTTAAAGGAAGAGTTCCCGCGGGTATCGATCACGAGAAAAATCAAAAAGGACGGCAAATATTTCGGCCCGTTTATGGGCGGCGTGCGCTGCGGAGACATTCTTGACGTAGTCGCTTCGGTTTATAACGTGCGCACTTGTACCACCGTGATTTCGTCTAAGCCCAAAAAACCGTGTTTGATGCATCATTTGCACCGTTGCCCTGCGCCGTGCGCGGGGTTATGCTCGAAAGAAGAATACGCGGAAAGAGTAAAGAAAGCGATTTCATTTTTAGACGGAAACTACGAAGAAGCGGAAGAAATTTTACGCGATAAAATGAACCGCTTTGCCGAAAACGAAGAATTTGAACTTGCGATGGAATATCGCGAAAAATTACAAATGCTTTCCAAACTCAAATTGAAGCGTATTACGTCGTTAAACCGCTTTTTAAACGCGGATATTATCGCACTTAAAACCAACTATTTATATTCTGCCGTAAGCGTTTTAATTACGCGCAGTGGAATTATGCAAGGCGGTTCGAATTTCGCGCTTGAAGACGGTTCGTTTTCCGAATCGGATGCACTCACGGCGTTTATCATTCAATTTTATAACAACCACGAGCTGCCTGACGAGATTATCGCGGGGGAATATTGCGAAAAGCATTTGCTTGAAAATTACTTTTTTGAAAAATTTGGAAAAAAAGTGGAGATCATGCAACCCAAGCAAGGCGTCAAAAAACAACTTTTGGAAATGGCAGAAAAGAACGCGAGCGATTATTTATCTAAATCAATAGGTAAAATTCAGCATAAAAACGATATGACGAAAAATGCTTGTGAGCGTTTGAAAAATATCCTTGGGCTTCGTAAATATCCCAAGCGTATGGAATGTTATGATATTTCAAATATAAGCGGCGTTGATAAAGTTGGCTCTATGGTCGTGTTTATCGACGGAGAAGCGGACAGAAACAGCTATAGACGGTTTAAAATCAAAACCGTCGAAGGGGCGAACGATTACGCTTCACATCAAGAAATGATGCGCCGTCGCCTTGCAAAGCTTGGTACGGAAGAAGAGGACCGCTTTCCAAAACCCGATTTAATCGTCATAGACGGTGGCAAGGGACAACTGTCCGCCGTCAAAGAAATTTTCGACGAAATGGGAGTAAGTGATATTGAACTCATCTCTCTTGCCGAGCGCGAAGAAGAAGTGTTCACGTTGTTTTCAAGCGAGAGCATAAAACTCGATCGGCGGGATTATTCTTTGAAAATGTTACAACGCCTTCGCGACGAAGCGCATAGATTTGCAATCACGTATTTTAGAAATCTGCATTCCAAACGTAATCTTGCTTCCGTTTTACAAGAGATTGACGGAATCGGTAAAAAGAAGCAAAAAGCGTTGATGGATAAATTTGGTACAATCGACAAAATTATGAATGCCAAGGAAGAAGAGCTTGCTCAAACGGAAGGAATTGGAACAGAGCTTGCAAAGAAAATTAAGACACATTTTAAGGAGAATCTATAATGCAAAAGATAAATTACGGATTGATCGTATCCGATTTTGACGGCACACTCGTTCGCTACGACGGTATGATCCCCGAAGCAAACAAAATCGCAATCGCTCGATACGTAGCGGACGGCGGTTCGTTTGCAATCTCGACGGGGCGGCTTCATTACGGCATACTTGATCGTGCAAGAGAGCTTGGCTTAAAAGGACTCGTTGCTTGTTGCCAGGGCGCAGTAATCGTGGATATTGAAAGCGGAAAACCCGTTCAAAATAATATGATTTCCCACGAAACGACGCTTGCAATCTGTCAAAAAATGGAAGCGCTTGGGTTGCATTATCACGTATACGATTTCGACAATTATTATTGCAATAAAGACGACGACGCGTTGCGGTTTTATGAGAATGCAGTCCGTAAAAAGGCAATTCGTATAACGGATAGACCACTTTCCGAATACGTGAAAGAAAAGAAAATGGGCACGTATAAAGTTCTTGCCGTAGTCGATCCGAAAGATAACGAAAAATTGTATCAAGAAATCGAGCGCACGAAGTTTGCGAATTGTGGCATAACAAAGAGCGCAGATTACTTAATTGAAGTTGTTGGCGCAAACTCTTCCAAGGCAACGGCGTTGGAATTTTTGGCGAAATATTATGGCGTTCCTCTTGAAAAAACGATTGCAATAGGGGATCAATGGAACGATCTACCTATGATTGAAAAGGCGGGTTTGGGAATCGCGGTGCAAAACGCCGCTCAAAAGCTCAAAGAAAGGGCGGTCGTTTGCGAACTTACGAATGAACAGGGCGCAATCGCTGAAGTGATTGAAAAATACGGCTATACGGAGGACTAAATATGAATACACAGGTTACGCAAAGCGTTATGCTTGATAAATTTGCATATGATTTAAAGCTTGAAATCGTATATGCGGGGCGTGGGGTGGTAACCCTTTCGAGTATGAGCGTGGAACGTCCCGGATTACAACTCGCCGGCGGATTTTTCAATTATTTTGATTCCCGACGCGTTATTATGTTCGGGCTTTCCGAATATGAATATCTCCGTACGTTTTCCCCGGAAGAGCGGAAAGCAAAGATTGGCAGTTTGTTGGAACACGGGGAGCTTCCCTGCATCATTTTAAGCCGTGATCTGCCCGCACTTCCTGAACTTATAGAAACGGCAAAACAGTTTTCCTGTCCGATTTTCCGTAGCCCGAAAATCACGACGGACTTGATGAGCGATTTGTATATTTATCTCAACCGCTTGTTAGCGCCGTCGGTTACCGAGCACGGCGTTTTAATGGAAGTGTTTGGCGTAGGGATATTGCTTACGGGTAAAAGCGGCGTTGGAAAAAGTGAAACGGCAATGGAACTTATCAAGCGCGGCCATAGACTGATAGCCGACGATAACGTGATTATTAAAGAGATTGCCAACGAATTATACGGCACTGCTCCCGAAATCATTCGTTATTTCATGGAGCTTCGCGGAATCGGGATTATCAACGTAAAGAGTATGTACGGTTCAGGTTCGGTTTTAGATGAAAAAAAGATTCAGCTTATTATACAGCTGGAAAATTGGCAACAAGGCAAAGAATACGACCGAATTGGAGATGAAATGTCCACAACTTCTTATTTTGGGATTAGCGTACCCAAACTTACAATCCCCGTAAGCCCGGGACGCAACCTTGCGATTATCATTGAAGTCGCGGCGCGTAACTTCCGCTTGAAGAGTATGGGCTACGACGCGTCGGAAGAATTGATTACGAGAAGTATTGGAAGATAAAGGAATGTTAGAAATTTTAGCACCCGCAGGGAATGTGGAATGTGCCAAAGCGGCGATAAATAGTGGAGCAAATGCGATATATCTTGGATATAGCGCGTTTTCCGCACGTCAGAGCGCCGAAAATTTCAATCTCGATACTTTACTCGAAACAATTAAAAACGCGCATATTTGCGGCGTTTCCGTCTACGTAGCTATGAATACTATAGTCAAAGACGGAGAGACGGATGAATTTTTACATACGTTATTAAACATTTGGAACGCAGGCGTAGACGCAATCATTTTACAAGACGCCTTGCTCGGCAAAGCGATTAAAGAAAACTATCCGCAAATCGTTTTGCATTTGAGCACCCAAGCGGGCGTATGCACGGAAAACGGCGCAAAATTTGCGAAAGAGTGCGGTTTTTCGCGCGTAATCTTAGCGCGGGAAACACCGCTTGCCGAGATTGAAAGCATTGCGAAACTTATCGAAACGGAAGCGTTCGTGCAGGGCGCACTGTGCACTTGCTTTTCAGGTCAATGCTATTTTTCTTCCTTCGTAGGGGGAAACAGCGGCAATCGCGGCAGATGCAAACAACCTTGTAGAAAGCTTTATGCTTACGATAGAAGTGGTTTTGAAGAAAAGGCGTACGCGTTATCCCTTTCCGATTTAAGCGTAGGGGAAAAAATTGAAAAATATATTGCCGCAGGCGTAGTTTCTTTCAAGATAGAAGGCAGAATGCGCCGAGCGGAATATGTCGCCGCCGCCGTCCGTTATTATCGTGCGTTGCTAGATAATACAAGCGAAAAGGACAAGCTTAGTGCACTTTCCGATCTCAGAAGAACGTATAACCGCGGCAATTATACGAAAGGGCTTGCTTTCGGTCAGGATAAACGGTTTTTATCCACGGCGGTACAAGGACATATCGGCGAAAAAGTCGGCGTTATAAAAGTAGTAAACGGAAATTATTTTGTCGAAAGCATTTTCAAACCGACTGTGGGCGATTCGTTCAAGGTTTTGCGCGAGGGAAAAGAGATTGGCGGCGCAACCTTTTTAAAAACGCAATCTCGGGGATTTATTGTTGCTTCAAAAACAAGGCTAAAAAACGGCGACGGGGTGTTTATCACGACGGATACGGCAGTAAATGCGCGAGTCTTGCAAGATACGCGTTGCAGTGATATATCCTTAAATCTTCGTTTTCACGAAAAGGAGCGGGCATATATAAGCGGCGGCGGTGTAGAAATCGTTTCCAAAGATATATTACAAAGCGCACAATCCCATCCGCTTACGGAAAATGAACTGAAAACTTGTTTTGAAAAAACGGACGGATTGCCGTTAAAAGTTCACTTTGATGAGATTGATTTAAAAGGGAACGTGTTTATTCCAAAATCGCAGTTGAACGCGCTTCGAAGAGCTTTTTTTGCAAAGCTCACGTCAAACACACGCGAACCTTATGCTTACGAAGACATGCAATTAGAACGTATGCAAGGTAAAAACGAGAAAACTGCCGTTATCGCAGACGATTTTTCCAAAGTGAAAACGGATATTGCTATATATAAACCGAGTGATTATAACACACAGCTTCCCGAAAGTTTTACACAAGGCACTTTTGAAAAATATATCTATTATCCACCGTTTACAACCCCTGCAGACGAAGCAAAATTGGCGCAGTGGATTAAAGAAAATCGGTTAGACGGGATTTATGCGGAAAATTACGGCGCAATCGAATTTGCGAAAACTTACGGGTTAAGCGTATTCGCAGGAACAGGACTTAATCTTACGAGCCGCATAGCCATCGGGAAGTTGCCAAAAAGCGTTAAATATTATGCGCTTTCCAAAGAGCTGAACGAACGGGAACTTGAAAATCTCATTAGCGAAAAGGCGTTTGTGTTTTCAAGCGGAAATATAAAGCTCATGGATTTGTGTTATTGTCCATTTGGAAAAACTTGCGCTTCGTGCAATCAAAAAGCGGTGTATACGCTCACGGACGAAAATGGACGAGCTTTCCCTGTTAGACGATACAAAGGCGCGAATGGGGAGTGCAGATTTGAAGTGTATAATTGTGCACATCTCATCTCTACGGGCGTAAACGGCGGCGGCAAATTGCTTGATTTAACGCTTGTCAAAGATAAATGCACGGCAATAAACGCGAAAGACGATATAAACGAACAAAAAAAAGTATATCAAAGCTACACTTCGGGGCATTATAAACGCGGAGTGCTTTGACGAAGGACGGAAGATGAACGCAAGAGCAATCGAAAAAACGGAACTGAATAAAATTTTATCGGCAGTGGCGGCGTATGCAACGCTCGATAATAGCAAAACTCGTTTGATAAAAACAGAGCCGACACCTTTGCTTTCCGAAGCGAAAGAGCGTTTAAAAACAACGGAAGAATGTCTTGCATTGCTCTTTTTACACGGTGTGAGTAAAATTGAATATTTTTCACCCTTTCAAGATGAAATCGAGCGAGCGAAAAAAGGCTCGACACTGCCTTGCGGTGAGCTGTTAAAGATTGGGAGCTTGCTTCGCTCGGCAAGGATTGCATATAGCAGTATTCATAGCGTAAACGACGAATCGATCGTCCTTTTAAAAACGCTTGCCGATAAAATTTATTTTGATAGTGCGCTTGAAGAAGATATACAAACGAAGATATTAAACGATTCTCAGGTGAGCGATCACGCAAGTGAAAAACTCTATTCTTTGCGTAGAGAAATACGTCTTTTAAACGAGCGTATCCGTTCCCGCCTTGCCGAATATTTAACGGGGAGCGAAGGAAAATATTTACAAGACGGTATCGTAACTATGCGCGACAACCGCTACGTGCTTCCCGTGCGTGCGGAATATAAACGTAATATCAAAGGCTTTATCCACGACCGCTCGGCAAGTGGTGCAACGTTTTTTATTGAACCGGAAGAAGTGCTTGAAATGAATAACGAGCTTAGAACGCTTGCTATCGACGAAAAGGAAGAAGTGGAACGCATACTTTTAGAGCTTTCCAAAAGAGCGGGTATGATCGGCGACGAATTGATCAAGGATATAGACGTTTTGGAAGAGATTGATTGCGCCTATGCGTGCGCGGAATATTGTTATAAACTTTCTTGCGTAAAGCCCGAAATGAACGGAAATGGGGAAGTTTTAATTGATTGTGGTCGGCATCCTTTGATTGATAGAAAAAAAGTCGTTCCTGTGAGCTTGGCGCTTGGAAAAGATTATCGGTTTTTGCTCATTAGCGGACCGAATACGGGCGGTAAAACGGTTACTCTTAAAATGGTGGGACTGTTTTGTATGATGGCTATGTGCGGGCTTTTCGTGCCTGCAAAGCGCGCCGTACTTTCTACGTTTGACGAAATTTATTGCGACGTTGGCGACGCGCAAAGCATTGAAGAAAACTTATCCACGTTTTCTTCGCATATTACGAACATTATTCATATCGTCAACCACGTGAACGCAAAAAGCTTGGTGCTAATCGACGAGCTTGGCGGGGGAACAGATCCCGACGAAGGACAAGCGCTTGCAAAAGCAATCGTTTCCCATCTTCTTGAAACGGGCGCGGCGGGCGTAGTTACTACCCATTATACCGCGCTTAAAGAATTTGCCTTTTCGGCAAAAGGGATTGAAAACGCGTGTATGGAATTTGATTCAGACACGTTGCAACCGTTATACGCTATGAAAATCGGTTTGCCGGGATCGAGCAACGCGCTTGCAATCTCTCGGCGTTTGGGGCTCGACGAGAATATTTTAGAAAACGCGCTTTCCAACCTTTCCAAGGATGCGCAAAAATTTGAAAATATTGTAAGAAGTGCGGAAGAGAGTCGTATTCAAGCCGAACAAGCTTTACGGGAAAGTAACCGTTTAAAAGCCGAATGGCAGGATAAATTACAAGGTTTGGAAAAGGAACGGGAGAAATTACAAAAAGAAAAAGACAAGCTTTATTCGCAAGCGAAAGCGGAATCAAGGCGTATTATCAACGAACGGGCGGCGAGCGCGGAAGAATTGCTTTTAGAAATCGAAAAGATTTTTGAAAAGGAAACAATAACGGAAGCAGATCTTATCAAAGCACGGACTTTGAAAAACCGTTTGGGCGACAAAGCGTTTGAAAGTGAAGCGGAAGAAGCTGTGCACCCGCAATATTGTCAGGCAACTGACAAAGATTTAAAGATTGGTGAAACGGTATTCGTGAAAAGTATCAACCAAACGGGCGTCGTGCAAAGCGTGCGAATCAATAAAAAGGAAGCGGAAATCCTTTGCGGGAATATTCGTATGCGCAGTAAATTTTCCGATCTTGCCGTGTTAATCGGCAGTAAAAACGCACAAACTACTGATAAAAAGAAAATCGAAGTGAAAAAATCACTCTCGCCAAAACCCGCGCCGACTCTTGAAATCAACGTAATCGGTTTGACAGTGCACGAGGCTTTGCCTGATGTGGAAGCCTTTTTAGATAGTGCAGTGATTGCAAATTTGGAAGAAGTGCGTATCGTTCACGGCGTAGGCACGGGGAAACTTCGCGCGGGTATACACGAAATGCTTAGAACGCATAAAAACGTCGCGGAATTTAGATTGGGGAAATACGGCGAAGGAGAAACGGGCGTAACGATCGTAAAAATCAAATAAAGCAGCATAACCGCGAAAAAAGAAAAATAGTATATTACGAAATCTTTTTTCGAGGTGAGACTTTTGAAAGAAACAGATAATCGCCGCGCCTTGCGGCAAAATCGTAAATTAGGCGTGGTAACGAATTTAGTGCTCGGTATGCTCGTGCTCTCCGTAAGCGCGTTATGTTTCGCGCCAACAAATAACGCAATAACAACGGAAGGCGACAACGCGGAACTGTACCGTTCGGCGGGCAGTGATTCTTGCGGCGTTTCTTTGATGTTTAACGTATATTGGGGAACGGAAGACGTGTATCGGATTTTGGATACACTCAAAGCACACGGTGCAAAAGCCACGTTCTTTATCGGCGGGTGTTGGGCGGACGATAACGTCGATTGTTTGCGGGATATTTACGCGGCGGGGCACGAAATCGGAAATCACGGCTATTTCCATAAAGCTCACGACAAGTTATCGTTAGAACAAAATCAAAAGGAAATTGCCGATTGTAACCGCTTTATCGAGCTTGCATTGGGCGTCGCTCCAACACTTTTTGCGCCGCCGTCAGGCGCGTATAATAACGATACGCTCGCGGCGTGTAAAGCTTTGAATATGAAAACAATCTTATGGTCGCGCGATACAATCGATTGGCGGGATAAAAACGCCGCACTCATTTATACGCGTGCCACCAAAAACGTACGGGGTGGCGAATTCGTGCTGATGCATCCTATGGAAGCGACGGCAGACGCGCTTGACGATATATTAAAATATTACGAAAAACAATCACTTTCCGCAATTACTGTTTCCGAAAATTTACAAATAAAAGGATAAAATTATGGTATTTGAAAAAAGATACGAAAACGGGCTTCGGCTCGTAGTAAAACAAATGCAAGGCTTCCGTTCGGTAACGATGGGCGTACTCGTCGGCACGGGCGCAAGCGTGGAAACGGACGCAGAAGACGGCATTTCCCATTTTATCGAGCACATGCAGTTTAAGGGCACGAAAAAGCGGAACGCATTTGAAATTTCCGACGCGTTCGATCGGCTCGGCGCACAGGTGAACGCATTCACGGGTAAAGATCTCACATGCTATTATTCAAAATGCACGTCTGAGCATACGACGGCTTGTTTTGAGCTTCTTTCCGACCTGTTTTTACATTCGACCTTTCCCGAAGAAGAAATGGAACGGGAAAAAGGGGTTGTTTGCGAAGAAATTTCCATGAACGAAGACACCCCCGAAGATTTATGCCTTGATCTTTTATCCAGCGCTTTTTACGGAAAAGAGAATTACGGCAGAAATATTCTCGGCACGGCAAAAAACGTAAAAGGCTTTACGGTAGAAGATATAAACCGTTATAAACGGGTTAGATATTGCCCTGCAAATATTGTAATTTCCTTTGCGGGCGGTATCGATTTTAAAACGGCGCAAACGCTTGTGGAAACGTATTTTCAGGATTTGGAAAAAGGCGCGTTTGAAAAGCGGCAGGTGGAATTGATTGGCAAGAGAAAAAGTCTTGTAAAAACTAAACCGATTGAGCAAATGCATATCGCTATCGGTTATCCATCGGTTTGCCGTGGTGATAAGAATGAAAACGTCGTGAGCGCGATTAACGGCGTTTTGGGCGGCACAATGAGCGCAAGACTTTTCCAAGAAGTACGTGAAAAACGTGGACTTGCCTATTCCGTATATTCGTATTTGTCATTATACGCCGAATGTGGCACGCAAGTCATTTATGCGGGCGTAAATCCTCAGCAGAAAGACCAAGCCTATGAAGCAATCGGAAACGTGGTCAAAGAATTAAAAGAAAAGGGCGTAACGCAAGAGGAATTTAACCGTTCGCGCGAACAAATGAAATCGGGTATGCTTTTCGCACAAGAAAGCAGCAATTCACAAATGCTTTTATATGGAAAAAATATGCTCTATTTCAATCAGATTTTTGATTTTGATGAAAAGCTCGACGCAATCAACGCAATGACGCTTGAAGATTCAAAAATAGCCCTTCAAACCATGTTCGACGAATCACAAAAGGCGATCGCGCTTGTCGGAAATACAAAGGAAGCCTTTTAACATATGAAGAAAATCGGATTTGCACCCGTCTTCGATGAAAAAAGCAGAGTTTTGATTTTGGGCAGCTTTCCGTCGGTAAAAAGTAGGCAAATCGAATTTTACTACGGCAACAAACAAAATCGCTTTTGGCGTTTGATTTGTGGATATTTTGGAGAAGATATTCCCGAAACGACGGAAGGAAAAAAGAACTTTTTAACAAAACGCGGCGTTGCGCTTTGGGATATTGTAACGGCGTGTGAAATTGACGGTTCGTCCGACGCGTCCATTAAAAATGCGGAGATTGCCGATTTAGACGTAGTGTTATGCTCGGCAAAAATAGAAAAAATCTTGCTTAACGGTGCAACGGCATATCGGTTATTTATTGAACATTATGGGGATTTGTCCGTGGCTTATGAAAAAATGCCGTCTACAAGTCCCGCTAACCCAAGATTTGACGAAAGCGTATGGAGAAAAGCTTTTGAAGAAATATTTAATATCACATAAAGGTAAAGATTATGAACATTTTACAAACGATTACTAAAGAATTTAATTTAGCAGCAACCCACGCGAAAAATATCATCTCGTTAATTGACGAAGGAAACACGATCCCGTTTATCGCACGGTATCGAAAGGAAATGACGGGTAGTTGCGACGATCAAGTGCTTCGCGAGCTTAACGATCGGCTCTCCTATCTTCGTAATTTGGAAAAACGGAAAGAAGAAGTGGCAAACGCGATCGAAGAGCAGGGAAAAATGACGGACGAAATTCGCGTTTCGCTTGAAAAAGCCACGATTTTAACAGAAGTGGAAGATATTTACCGTCCGTATAAGCAAAAGCGCAAAACTCGTGCTTCCGTTGCGATTGCAAAGGGCTTAGGGGCGCTTGCCGATTTAATTTTAAAACAGGATAAAAACGTAAACGTACGCAGTGAAGCGGAAAAATATTGCACGGCGGAAGTTGCGACGGTTAGCGATGCGATTGACGGCGCACGGGATATTATCGCGGAAATCATTTCCGACGACGCGACGACTCGTAAAAAATTACGAAACTTTTTTGTTCGTCACGGCGTGATTATGTCTTGCTACGCCAAGGGTAAAGAAGCCGCAGACGAGGCGAAAACGTACGGTATGTACGCCGATTACCAAGAACCTGTTACGGAAATTAAAAGCTACCGCGTACTTGCGCTCAACCGCGGTGAAAAGGAAGAATTTTTAAAAGTTTGGATTCAAGTGGACGACGAGTTTGCTATTCGTATTACAGGCGCGGGATTTTTAAAAGACGGCGGCGAAAGCACGAAAATCGTAAAAGAAGCCGCGGCGGACGGATACGAACGGTTAATCAAACCGTCGGTGGAAAGAGAAGTGCGCGCAGTGCTTTTTGAAGATGCGAGCGAACAGGCGATTAAAATGTTTGAATTGAATTTAAAACCGCTTTTAATGCAACCGCCCGTGAAAGATAAAATAACCATGGGTTGGGATCCCGCGTATCGCACGGGTTGTAAAATTTGCGTGGTGGACGGCACGGGAAAGGTACTTGATAAAACGGTCGTGTTTCCCACGCCGCCGCAAAATAAAACGGCGGAAGCAAAGGTTATCTTAAAAGCCATGATTGCAAAACACGGCGTGGAAGTAATCTCTTGCGGCAACGGCACGGCAAGCAAGGAAAGCGAACTGTTTATCGCCGAGCTTATCAAAGAAATCAAAGCGGAAACAGGACGCGAAGTGGCGTATATGATTGTCAACGAGGCGGGTGCGAGTGTGTATTCGGCAAGTGCGCTCGGCGCGGAAGAATTCCCCGATTACGACGTTACGGCACGTAGCGCAGTGTCGATTGCGCGGCGACTTCAAGACCCGCTTGCGGAGCTTATTAAAATCGATCCAAAATCTATCGGCGTAGGGCAATATCAACATGATATGAACGAGAAACGTTTGGATAGCGCGCTTGCAGGTGTTTTGGAAGATTGCGTAAACAGCGTAGGCGTTGATTTGAATACTGCCAGTGCTTCCCTTTTAAAATACGTCGCGGGTTTGAATGCGAGCGTTGCAAAAAATATCGTAACATACCGCGAACAAAACGGTAAGTTCAAATCGAGAAAACAACTTTTGAAAGTGCCCAAGCTTGGTGAGAAAGCATTTACACAGTGTGCGGGATTTTTACGTATTGACGGGGGCGATAATATTCTTGATAACACCGCCGTTCACCCCGAATCTTACGCAAAGGCGGAAAAACTTCTCGCGTTATTTTCCTACGGCAAAGAAGACGTCCGCGCCCGTAGGATTGCGGATTTAAAAGAAAAGATTAAAACGTACGGCGAAGAACGCGCGGCAAAGGAAACGGATTTAGATAAGGCAACACTTTTAGATATTGTTACCGAACTGATGAAGCCCGGTCGCGACATTCGCGATGCCTTGCCTCCGCCCATGCTTCGAAAAGACGTTATGAGCATGGAAGATTTGAAAGTGGGCATGGAAATCACGGGCACGGTGAGAAACGTGGTGGATTTCGGCGCGTTTATCGATATTGGCGTGCACCAAGACGGACTCGTACATATCTCCGAGATTACCGATCGGTATATCAAACATCCTTCGGAGGTGTTAAAGGTCGGGCAAGTGGTGCAGGTTCATATCAAGGAAGTCGATTTGAAGAAAAATCGTATCGGGCTTACAATGAAAAAGAAGAATGGATAAGCCTGTAAAATGCTTGACAAATTAACGGATTTGTATTAAACTATAAAGGCAAGTTAAAAAAACTTTATCATAAACGGAGGATAATAGTATGTTGGAAAAAATTCAAGCAATGCTTGCGGAAGCGCTGAATCTGCCCGTGGAGAAAGTTACTCCTGATGCGAAGATCGTAGAAGATCTCGGCGCGGATTCTCTTGACGTCGTAGAACTTTTGAGCCGTCTTGAAGACGAGTTCGGGATTGTAATCCCCGACGACGAAGTGGAAAATCTCGTTACGGTTGGCGACGTTGCCGCAGAGCTTGAAAAACTCGTAAAATAATGATGAATAGAAAGGCTTTCGGTGAAAATCGAAAGCTTTTTCTTTGTTTTCAAGTTTTTCAGTGGTGGAAACGTTTGCCTTAAAATTTTTTATATGGTATAATTTTCAAGTAAATATAATTTTTGAGGTATTTGAATGTTACAGGTTACGGGTGTTTCTTTACAATACGGCAGCAAAAAACTATTTGAAGACGTCAATTTAAAATTCACGAAAGGGAATTGTTATGGGATTATCGGCGCGAACGGCGCGGGTAAATCCACATTTTTGAAGGTGCTTTCGGGAGAAATCGAGCCGCAAAAGGGGTTCGTTACGCTTGATAAAAATGAGCGTATGTCCGTTTTACAGCAAAACCAAAATATGTACGACAACGAAACGGTATTGCGCACGGTTATGATGGGCTATAAACGGCTTGTAGAAGTCATGGACGAAAAGGACGCGTTATACGCCAACCCTGATTTCTCGGAAGAAGACGGGATCAAAGCCGCTGAACTTGAAAGTGAATTTGCGGAAATGAACGGCTATGACGCCGAATATCAAGCGGGGCAGCTTCTCAACGCTTTGGAGATCGGCGAAGATATGCATTATACGCTTATGAGCGAATTAGACGCGAAACAAAAGGTACGCGTGCTTTTGGCGCAGGCATTGTTCGGCGATCCCGACGTGCTTTTATTGGACGAGCCTACGAACAATCTCGACATTAAAACAGTGCGTTGGCTTGAAAATTATTTGATGGATTTTGAAAACACCATCATTATCGTTTCGCACAACCGACACTTTTTAAATAAGGTATGCACGAACATTTGCGACGTCGATTTCGGTAAGATCAATATGTACGTCGGTAACTACGATTTTTGGTATCAAACGAGCCAACTTCTTGCCCGTCAACAAAAGGAGCAGAACAAGAAAGCGGAACAACGCGCCAAGGAATTGCAGGAATTTATCGCCCGTTTTGCCGCCAACGCTTCTAAATCCCGCCAAGCGACGTCACGTAAAAAAGAGCTTGAAAAACTTACGATTAACGATTTTAAACCGTCGCTTAGAAAGTATCCGTTCATCGATTTTAAATTCGAAAGAGAAATCGGCAACGATATTTTAATGGTAGAAGGCTTGACGAAAGAAGGGTATTTTAAAAACGTTTCGTTCACCGTCCAACACGACGAGAAAATCGGTATCGTTTCCGATAAGAGCACCACGGTTACCATGCTTTACGACATTTTAACGGGTAAAGAACAACCGGATGCAGGCACTGTAAAGTGGGGGAAAACCGTTTCCGTTTCCTATTTCCCGCAAAATAATAATGAATACTTCTTGGATTGCGATTTAAATCTCGTGGAATGGCTTTCACAATTTTCGTCCGACCACTACGAAGAATATCTTCGCGGTTGGCTTGGCAGAATGTTATTCTCGGGTGAAGAAGCACTCAAAAAAGCAAAAGTGCTTTCAGGTGGCGAAAAAGTGCGTTGTATGCTCGCGAAAATGATGCTCGAAGGTAGCAACTTCCTTGTATTCGACGAACCGACCAACCACCTTGATCTTGAATCAATCACCGCACTCAATAACGGTTTAAGTCATTATCGCGGTTGTATGCTTCTTACGTCTCACGACCAAGAATTGATGAATACCGTTGCAAATCGCATTATAGAAATCAATGATACGAAAACGTACGACCGTCAGGTTACCTACGACGAATATATCGAAGAAACGCATTGATTTTTGTAAAAAATTTTCCATTCGACATATTTCAACAAGATATTTTACAATAGTACAAAATATTTTCCAGAATTTTTTTGAATTATTGTTCAATATTACTTGATTTCTTGCGCTTCTTGTAGTATAATGTATTTTGTCAACGAAAAAAGTTGACGAATACAAATACTTTTAAGGAGCGTTTTAATTATGAGAACGAATTCTGTCATTTTATTAGAATCGAACGCGGCAGCATTGGAACAATTAACGGAGGCATTAAACGAAAGCAAAGAATTTACAGTCGTACACGCAGGTGACGACGGCGACGTTGGCGTGAAGCAAATTTTAAGTTTAAAGCCTGATTTAGTGATTGTAAGTATGTTTTTAAAAGGTACGGACGGTTGCGGAGTTATACGCGCGGTAAAAAAGACGTGGGTGGAAGCAAAAATCATTGCAACGGGGCTTCCAAACGATTTGATTATTGAAAAAGCAATGAACGACGGCGCGTCTTATTATCTGGTCAAGCCTTTTTCCATTCAAACGGCAATGGAACGCATACGCGAGTTGATGAAGGACAAGCCCGAGCAAGGCAAAGAGATTGCCGTGAGTAAGCGAAAACCCGTTACAATCGAAGAAAAGATTAGTGAAATTTTTATTTCAATCGGTATCCCGCCGCATATCAAAGGCTATGGCTATTTGCGTGAAGGGATTAAAATGACGATTGAAACGCCGTACATAATCAATAGTGTAACAAAAGAACTGTATCCGTCTATCGCAAAGAAATTTTCTACTACGGCAAGCAAAGTGGAACGCGCAATTCGCCACGCAATTGAAGTGGCTTGGAATAGGGGACGGATTGACGCAATCAACGCAATCTTCGGCGCAAGAATTTATTTGGGTTCGGAAAAACCAACAAATAGTGAGTTTATCGCGCTCGTTGCAGATAAACTCATTCTTGAAAATATGGTTTAACAATATACGTAAGAGAAAAAAGAAACAAGCAAAAGCTTGTTTCTTTTTTGGTGCCGAAGGTGGGACTTGCGCCTTTGGCGGCGCGCCCCGACAAACGATTATCAATCGTTTGGTTGGCTGTCTTGCCAATTTGTAATTTTGCCTTTTCGAGCCAACAATTTGCTCTCGCAAATTTCTCCACCCTCAAGTCCCACCAATATACGTAAGAGAAAAAAGAAACAAGCAAAAGCTTGTTTCTTTTTTGGTGCCGAAGGTGGGACTTGAACCCACACGGTATCGCTACCATCGGATTTTGAGTCCGACGCGTCTGCCAATTCCACCACTTCGGCATATGCAATTTTCAAAAGCTTTATCATTATAAAACATAAGAAGAAAAAAAGCAAGCGTTTCTACACGCTTTTTAAGAAAATTTTAAATCTTTTTTTAAACATTTTTATATTCTCTTGCGATTTTTTTTATTTCGTGGTAAAATAATAATATCAATAGATAAGGATAATCAAGCTATGGAAAAATTGATACTAATTGACGGCAACAGTCTTATTAACCGCGCCTTTTACGCAACGCCCGTTTTCACAACGAAAAGCGGCTTGCCTACAAACGGCGTGTTCGGGTTTATCAAACTAATGTTAAAGATTATTTCTGATAAAAAGCCCACTTATTTTGCGGTGGCGTTCGATCTTCACGCGCCGACGTTCCGTCATAAAATGTACGCCGATTATAAAGCGGGCAGAAAACCGATGCCCGAAGAGCTTGCTGCGCAGATCCCCGTGCTTAAAGAAGTGCTTTCCTTAATGCATGTTAAAACGTGTGAACTTGCCGGTTTTGAAGCGGACGATTTGATTGGTACGATTGCAAAACGATTTAACACGCAAACGTATATCTATACAGGCGATCGCGATTCCTATCAGTTGGTTGACGAAACGACGTCCGTATGCTTTACGCGAAAAGGCGTGAGTGATATTCTCGAACTCACGGCGGAAAATTTCAAAGACGAAACGAATCTTACGCCCGCGCAAGTCATTGATCTCAAAGCGCTTATGGGGGATAAATCCGATCACATCCCCGGGATTGCGGGCGTAGGGGAAAAATCCGCCTTGTCTCTAATCGAAAAATACGGCGATTTAGACGGCATTTACGAACATCTTGACGAAATATCCGGCGCACTGCATAAAAAGCTTTTAGACGGCAAAGAGGACGCTTATTTTTCCTATAAACTCGCTACAATCGATACGAACGCGCCGATTGAGCTTTCGCTTGCCGATTGCGTTTTGAAAATGCCGTTCGATCACGCCGTTCGAGAAAAATTTGCCGAGCTTGAATTTAAAAGTTTATTTACGCTTAATATCTTCTCAGACGAAAACACTGCTCAAAACTCAACGTCCGAACAAAAACACGGAAAAATTGAAGAAGTGTATCCCGAAACGGTAGAACAAGCGCTTAAAATTGTAGGAAATTCTACGGCTTCCCGCGTTGCCTGCGATCTTACGGATAAAGAATTCCGTTTTACACTTCTGCCCGACGGTTGGACACCGAGCGCAGACACCGTAGAATACGTTTTACCGATTAAAATCGGGCTTTTAGACCCCGGCTTTTTCGAATATCAACTGCAATCTCTTTTTAAAAGCGTTTATTCAGGGCAAAAACGCGTGATTTGCTATAACGTGAAAGAGACGTTGCATTACCTGCATTCAAACGGATTAAGCCTGTCTAGCGAATTTGAAGACGTTTCCATTTTGAAATGTATAGCCGAAGGATTAAGTAACACCGACGGCTTGCAATATTCTTTAAATCTTCATCAGCTGCCCGAACGGAATAGAAGCTACGGTGTCGCCGTTTTATATGAACATTACTTCCATTCGCTAAACGAAAACGAAAAGAAGTTGTATAAGGATGTTGAACTGCCGCTTGTGAGCGTACTTTTTGATATGGAGTTGCAAGGGGTATGCATTGACGAAAAAGCGCTTAACGCATTAGCCGTGCGATATAACGCCGAGAGAGAAGAAATTACCGCGCGAATTTACGAGCTTGCAGGGGAAACGTTTAACATCAATTCCACACAACAACTTGGTAAAATTCTTTTTGATAAGTTAAAAATCGGTAGTGGTGTAAAGAAAAACAAGGAAAGTAAGTCTTATAAAACCACGGCGGAAGAGTTGGAAAAATACGCGGATAGCTCAGAGATTGTGCGACAAATCCTTCGCTATCGAACGGTGCAAAAACTCTATTCGACGTATATCGAAGGGTTTAGACCGTTGATTGTAAATGGAAAAGTGCACACCACGTATAACCAAAGCAACACGGCAACGGGCAGACTTTCGAGTGTGAACCCCAACTTACAAAATATTCCCATTAAAACGGAAGAGGGGCGTGAGCTTCGCAAACTTTTTACGGCGAGCAAGGGCAACGTTTTGATTGACGCGGACTATTCTCAAATAGAGCTGCGGCTTTTGGCGCATTTTTCGGAGAGTAAAGAGTTAATCGACGCATATGTTAATAATAAGGATATTCACGCAACAACCGCTTCGCAAGTGTTTAACGTGCCGCTCGAAAAGGTGAGCACAGAACAACGCCGACAGGCAAAAGCGGTTAATTTCGGAATTATTTACGGCATAAGCGCATTCGGACTTTCCAAAGATTTGAATATTGGCGCAAAACGCGCGCAGGAATATATCGATAAATATTTCGAATTCTATTCAAACGTTAAAGCGTATATGCAGGGAAACGTCGACACGGTGGCAAAGCTTGGCGAAGTGAAAACGTTGCTTGGACGTAGGCGCGTTATCAACGAAGCGCATTCCACGAACCGCAACGTGCGTATGTTCGGCGAGCGCGCTGCAATGAATATGCCGCTTCAAGGTTCGAGCGCGGATATTATTAAATTAGCAATGATAGGCGTTTACCAAAAATTAAAAGCGGGTAACTATAAAGCAAAACTCGTTTTACAGGTCCACGACGAGCTTGTAATTGATTGTCCAAAAGAAGAAGCAGAAGACGTAGCAAAACTTTTGAAAACGGAAATGGAAAACGCAGTTTCGTTGCGCGTACCGCTTACCGTTGAAGTGGGAATCGGCGAAAATTGGTTTGAAACGAAATAGGGAGCTTTTCATATGATTTTTGACTTACACTGTGATACCATATGGAAAATCAGTGAAGCAAAACGAAAGGGCGAAGAAATTCGCTTGGAAGAATCATATTTACAAGTAGATGAAGAAAAACTGAGCAAAGGCAATTATTTTGCGCAATGCTTTGCAATCTATATTCCTAATAAATACCCCAATCCTTTTCAGCGGTGTTTGCACGACGTTGAAATATATCAAGAAGAAATCAAAAAAAGCCGTGTACTTGCGCCCGTTTTTGATTATTCTGATTTTGAAAAGAATGCGAAAAACGGTAAAATTTCTGCCGTTTTAACCATGGAAGACGGGTGTCCAATCGGCGAGAATTTTGATAATTTGCACGCGCTTTATAGTAAGGGTGTGCGGATGATTTGCCTTTTGCATAACCATGTAAACCCAATCGGAAACCCTAATTTTGAACAGGAGTGTTTGGACGGTTCTTCCAATCCAAAGACGGCAAATACGACGACAGGTTTAACGGAATTTGGTCGCGCACTCGTAAAAGAAATGAATAAAACGGGGATTGTGATAGACGTTTCTCATTTATCGGATAAAGGTTTTTATGAAGTTGTCAAATTGAGCGAACGACCGATTGTAGCGTCCCATTCCAACGCTCGCACCGTTTGTAAGCACGTTCGAAATTTAACGGACGATATGTTATATAAGCTTGCAGAAAACGGTGGTGTTACGGGGATAAATTACGCAAAACATTTTATGCATAATAACGAAGCGCTCGGAAAAAATACGTCCGAATGTGCACTTGAACATATTCGATATATTAAAAAGAAAATCGGTATCAATCATATTGCTTTAGGGAGCGATTTCGACGGGATTGATCTCGATATAGAAATTTCTGATGCATCAAAAATGAATGTAATTATCGCTACGTTAGAAAAAGGTGGCTTTTCAACAGAAGAAATCGAAAAGATTGCCTATAAAAACGCTTTACGAGTCTTTAAAGCAAATATGCTTTTGTGAAACTTTTTTTGTGAAACATAGGAGAAATTATGAATAAAAAGATTGCAATCACAGGCGGAATTGGCAGTGGAAAATCTACCGTTTCAAATATACTGAGGGATAAAGGCTATCCTGTTTATTCCTGTGATGAAATTTATACAGAGTTTACAAATTCAAAAGCGTATATTAACGAGATTAAAAAAGCCTTCCCCGCCGTTGTAAAACAGGGAAAAATTGATAGAAAAAGCCTTGCGGAAATTATATTTACGAATGAGCAGGAAAGAATGCGTTTAAATAAGATTGCGCACCCACTTGTTATGAAAACGCTTTTAGTGCGCATGAATGAAGACGAAAACCAAATCGTTTTTGCCGAAGTCCCGCTGTTGCTAGAAGGAAGCTTTGAAAATTTGTTCGATCAAACGATCGTAGTGTTAAGAAATCTTGAAGATCGTATACGCTCAATTTGTACACGCGACGGGATTTCCTTTGAAAAAGCAGTGGAACGCTTAAACGCGCAATTTGATTATGACGATATTCAGTCTAAAAATCAATTACAAAAAAAAGGCGCAATTTTCATTGAAAACAAAGGGGATATTTCGGCGCTTAAAAATACCGTTGACGTCGCCTTAAAACACATAATGTGAAACATTTTTCGTGAAACAAAATACTTAAAGTAAAAAGACGGAGAATTCCCTGTTGCTATTTTTAGGGAAAACCCGTCTTTTATTATGAAAGTAGAGTATTATGTCATACATAGCTACTTTGTTATGCGAAGTAGAATAATTATGTTTGACATAGTAAACATAGGGAAATATAATGAAAAATGCGGAAATTTGCCTTTGATTTTCCAAAAAAGTCAAAAAGTTATGAAATAACTTAAAATTTTTCCCCTTATCCCCTTGAAAATATTTAAAAAATGTGTTAAAATATATATTGTAGAGAAAAAAAAGGCTTATCTCTATGACGTTCGGAGGTTTTATGAAATTATTTGAAACAGATTTGCCTTTACATTTATTTCATCACGGCGAGAATTTTAAAACGTATGAATTGATGGGGGCGCACTCTGCCATTTATAATAAAAAGCGGGGATATGTGTTTCGTGTATGGGCACCCCGTGCTCAAAGCGTTTCAGTCGTGGGGGATTTTAACGATTGGGACGCTTCTTCTAATCCGATGCAGAGAATGATTGACGGAGAAACGTTCGAAACGTTTATCCCCAATTTGAAGCAATTTGACACGTATAAATATTGCATTCGAACGGAAGATGGGAGAACGCTTTTTAAAGCCGATCCCTATGCTTTCCACGCAGAAACGCCGAAAACGGATTCTTCAAATGCGTCCAAGCTCTACGAATTATCAGGATATAAATGGACGGACGGAGAATATTGGAAGAATCGAAAGCATATCAATATTTATGCTTCGCCTATGAACATCTACGAAGTCAATCTGCTTTCGTGGAAGCAAAAGGAAAACGGCGAATATTTAACGTATCGTGAGCTTGCCAAAGAACTTGTCGATTACGTAGTCAAAATGGGCTATACGCACGTGGAATTTATGCCCTTAACGGAATATCCGTTCGACGGGTCTTGGGGGTATCAAGTAACGGGATATTACGCAATCACTTCCCGTCTTGGCGAACCGAAGGATTTTATGTATCTCGTCGATTGTTTTCATAAGGCGGGAATCGGCGTAATTCTCGATTGGGTCCCCGCACACTTTCCCAAAGATGCGTTCGGGTTATACGAATTCGACGGACAACCGCTCTACGAGGCTTCGCAATGGGACAGAATGGAGCATAAGGGCTGGGGCACGCGTAAATTCGATTATGGAAGAAAAGAAGTCGTTTCTTTTCTTATCTCATCCGCTGTCTTCTTGTTCGAAACGTATCACGTGGACGGTCTTAGAGTGGATGCGGTTGCGTCTATGTTATATCTCGATTACGAGAAAGAGCCTGGGGAATGGGTGCCGAATATTTACGGCGAAAACAAAAACTTGGAAGCGGTTGCCTTTTTACGCCGTTTAAACGAAGCAGTATTCGGCTTTTTCCCGAACGCTTTGATGATTGCCGAAGAATCCACGGCTTGGTCGCTTGTTACGAAACCTACAGACATAGGCGGTTTGGGCTTCAATTTTAAATGGAATATGGGTTGGATGAACGACGTGTTGTCTTATATATCCAAAGACCCTGTATATCGTAGACACGAGCACAATAAGCTTACCTTTTCTATGATGTACGCCTTTTCAGAAAATTACGTCTTGCCAATCTCTCACGACGAAGTAGTGCACGGCAAAGCGTCCCTGATTGGTAAAATGCCGGGGGATTACGACGAAAAGTTTGCAGGGTTGCGTGCATTTTTGGGATATATGATGTCGCATCCAGGGAAAAAGTTGCATTTTATGGGCTCTGAATTTGGGCAGTTTAAGGAATGGAACTATAAAGAAGGGGTTGAGTTTTTCTTAAAATCGTATCCCAAGCACAAAAAGCTTTCGGTTGCCGTTAAAGAACTGAACGAGCTTTATAAAACCATGCCTGCGCTCTATGAAATAGAAGATTCGTGGGACGGGTTTGAATGGCTTGCGGCAGACGATAACGATAGAAACTTTTTAGCCTATCAACGAAAAGATAAGGCAGGCAATACGATTGTTGTGATGATCAATTTTTCAGGCTCGGATTATTACGGTTACCGTCTGGGGCTTCCAAAGGGGAAATATAAGCTTGTTTTTAATTCCGATTCCGTTCGATACGGCGGAAGCGGAAAAATGAAAAAATATATCTTTTACACGGAAAAAGCGTATAGCCACGGCAGGGAATATTCCATTCGCTTCGATCTTCCCAAACTGACTTGCGTTTATTTGAAAAAAATTAATTAGGGGGTGCTTTATGCAAAGAAAGAAAGAATGCGTTGCAATGCTTTTGGCGGGCGGACAAGGTAGCCGTCTTTACGCCTTAACTACGAACGTTGCAAAACCTGCGGTCGCCTTTGGTGCAAAATACCGTATTATTGATTTCCCGTTATCCAACTGTATCAATTCGGGAATCGACACGGTTGGCGTACTCACGCAATATCAACCGCTTATTTTGAACGAATATATCGGGAACGGTCAGCCGTGGGATTTGGACAGAACGTACGGTGGCGTACATATTCTGTCGCCATATCAAGCGAAAACAAACTCTTCTTGGTATGAAGGTACGGCAAACGCGATTTATCAAAATCTTCATTTTATGAAAATGTACAACCCCGAATACGTACTCATCTTGTCGGGTGATCACATTTATAAAATGGATTACGCAGCCATGCTCAAAGCGCATAAAGACACGGGTGCGGATTGCACAATCGCCGCCATCAACGTACCGCTTTCCGAGGCGTCCAGATTCGGTATTTTAAATACGAACCCCGACGGTTCTATTTATCAATTCGAAGAGAAACCCAAAGTACCTAAAAGTACGCTCGCTTCTATGGGCATTTACATTTTTAGTGCGAAAAAGCTTTTCAAATACTTGGAAGAAGACGACGCAAATCCTAATTCTTCCAAGGACTTCGGAAAAGACGTTTTACCCGCAATGTTAAATGCAGGGGAAAAGATGTATTCTTACCGTTTCGAAGGATACTGGAAAGACGTAGGAACAATCGCTTCGCTTTGGGAAGCGAATATGGATTTGCTTGGCGACGATCCAAAATTTGACGTTGGGGATAAAACGTGGAAAATTCATTCGAGAAACCCGCTTGCACCGCCCGAACATATCGGAGAAAGTGGCGTCGTAAAAAATTCTATGATCGCGCTCGGTTGTGAGATTGACGGCGTGGTGGAAAATTGTATACTTGGCAGTAACGTAATCGTCGAAAAAGGGGCAGTCGTAAAAGATTCCGTAGTGCTTGCAAACAGTGTGATTAAAGCGGACGCAACCGTTTCCTATTCGATTATCGACGAAAACGTAACGGTTGGAAAAACGGCGAAAATCGGCGTAGATAAAGATCCGTCGGCAGAAATCGTCGTGCTTGGCAGAGATTTGACGGTCGGCGACGGCATTACCGTTTCCGAAGGACAAAAACACGAAAAAAACATTATGGAATAAGGGGGTAAAGGATTATGGCAACATCTGCAATCGGCGTTATTTTTTCCAACATGCACGAAGAAAACGTGCCTGAACTTGTCAGAAGAAGAACAATGGCTTCCATTCCTTACGGTGGAAGATACCGTATTATCGATTTTGCGCTTTCCAATATGGTAAATTCGGGAATCACGACGGTAGGGCTTATGACGAGCAACAACTACCGGTCCTTAATCGATCATATCGGAAGCGGTAAAGACTGGGATTTGGCTAGAAAAGACGGCGGTCTTATTCTGCTCCCGCCTTTCTCCGAACGCCACGACAAACTGTATTCTACGCGCTTGGAAGCGTTAAACAGTTTGCGCGGATTTCTCTATCGTCGCAATGAAAAGTATGTCGTATTGAACGACTGCGACGGCGTTATGCGTTTAGATATAGACGACGTTATCGCAAAGCACGAGGAAAATAACGCGGATATCACTATGGTTACCCACCACGGGAAAGTGGGCCACCGCGCGGATTTTATGCTCCTTACGGCAGACGAGAACGATCGCGTTTGCGAGATCAAGCTTTCTCCGCATATGGAAGAAGGACAAACGGCGGATATTTATATCAATATGATGATCATCAACCGTCAATTTTTACTTAATCTCGTCGAAGATTCCGTAACGCACGGCTTTACGAGCTTTGAAAGCGATATTTTAATCAAACAAATCGAAAGTTTAAAAATTTATCGCTACGATTTCAAGGGCTATTACGCGGGTATCGATTCGATTGCGGCGTATTATAAGCACAACATGGAGCTTTTACAAAAAGAAGTACGCGACGAATTATTTGGCGCACGCGATATTTATACGAAAGTTCGCGATAGCGCGCCGTCTAAATATAGCGAAAACGCGGTGGTTAAGAACTCTTTAATTTCCGACGGATGCGAGATTGAAGGGGTAGTTGAAAACAGTATTTTATTCCGCGGTGTAAAAGTCGGGAAGGGGGCAGTTGTTCGCAATTCGATTGTTATGCAGGACAATATAATCGGGCAAAACGCCGCGCTCGACTGTGTAATTACCGATAAAAACGTTGTAGTGAGCGATCGCAAAACACTCGGCGGATGCGCAACGCTTCCGTATTATATTCCCAAAGGCACACGTCTTTAATGTAAACAAGGAGTAAGAAATAATGGCAGAAACGAAACGGGTACGCGCTACGGTAAAACCCACGAAGAAAACGACAGAAAAAACGAAGCAAAAATCAGAGCTTGTCAAAATCATAGAAAAGGAAACGAATACTTTCCCCAAAACAGAGAAATCTAACGACCCGAAAGTTTCGTCAAAACGAAAAATCCTTTTCGTTGCGTCCGAAGCAAGACCGTTCATAGCAACGGGGGGACTTGCAGACGTGATCGGCTCGTTGCCGCAAGCACTTGCAAAAGATCCTACTTATGATATTCGCGTGGTTTTACCGTTATATTCGGAAATTAAAGCGGAAATGCGGCGTAAAATGACTTTCCACGGTAATATTTACGTGCCCCTTTCGTGGCGCAATCAATATTGCGGCGTATTTAGCTACGTTACAGGCGGCGTTACCTTTTATTTTATCGACAACGAATATTATTTCAAACGCCCCGGTTGCTACGGATATTACGACGATGGGGAACGCTTTGCATTCTTCTCCAAGAGTGTTTTGGAAATTCTGCCGTTTATCGGTTTCTATCCCGATATTTTACATTGTCACGATTGGCAGGCGGCACTCGCAGCAATCTATTTGAAAACCCTTTATAACGAACGCCCTGAATATCAATCTATTCGCGCGATATTTACCGTTCATAATATGGAATATCAAGGCAAGTTTTCTTTGGATATTTTAGGGGATTTGTTTGGTATTCCCGACGAATACCGTTATCTTCTCGAATACCAAGGTTGTATCAATCTCATGAAAGGGGCAATCGAATGTTGCGAAAAAATTTCGACCGTAAGCCCTACGTATGCAAAGGAGATACAATCGGAGCAATTTGCGCACGGATTACACGAAATTATCCGCAAGAACGAGTTTAAGTTAGCGGGAATATTAAACGGAATCGACGTAGATTCTTACAATCCTGCAACGGATACAGCGCTTTTCGCAAATTATAGCGCAAACGAGCTTGAAAATAAAAAAATCTGTAAATCGGAGCTTCAAAAAATGCTCGGATTGCCCGTAAAAGACGTACCTGTGATTGCTATGATCACACGGCTTGTGGCACATAAAGGCTTAGAGCTTGTCAAAACGGTAGCGGAAGATATATTACACGAAGACATTCAATTCGTATTGCTTGGAACGGGCGACTTTGCCTATGAAGAATATTTCAAGGACCTTGGCAGACGCTACGAAGGGAAAGCGTCTGTGAATATTGCATTCAACGGCGATCTTTCGCGTAAAATCTATTCGGGAGCAGACCTTTTCTTGATGCCTTCCGTTGCAGAGCCTTGCGGACTTTCTCAAATGATTGCTTCGCGCTATGCAACCGTACCCATCGTTCGTGAAACGGGCGGTCTTTACGATTCGATTAAGCCTTACGGGGCGGGTGGAAACGGCTTTACCTTCGCTTCCTGTAACCCTTACGATATGTTATACGTAGTACACGAAGCAATTGATACGTATAAAAATACGGAAGAGTGGAAAATCTTAATGCAAAGGGCGGCAACGACTGATTTCTCATGGTCGCGCTCGGCGGAAGAATATAAAAAGCTTTTCGCCAATACGTTTACAATAGGATAAATTTTTATTTAGGAGAAGTTATAGATATGAACAACGAAAAAATCACCGAAAGGGAAGCGAAAGAGCTTATTCAAGGCAAGCTTTCCCGTTATTTCGGCGTAGCGCCGTCGGAGGCGAGAAAGGACCAACTGTATAAAGCGGTCGTAATGAGTATTCGGGATATAATGCTCGAAAAACGGCATAAATTCCATACCGTTACGAAGTCTGCGAAAGCAAAACGGGTATACTACCTGTGCATGGAATTTTTAATGGGTCGCTCGCTTAAAAACAGCATTTTTAATCTTGGCGTAGGCGAAGCATTTGCAGAAGCGCTTAAAGATTACGACGTGAGCTTGGAAGACTTATATGAATTAGAACCTGACGCAGGGCTTGGCAACGGCGGTTTGGGGCGTTTGGCGGCGTGTTTTTTGGATGCGCTTGCAACGGGCGATTATCCCGCCATGGGATATTCCATTCGATACGATTACGGGCTTTTTAAACAAAAGATTGTGGACGGTTGGCAAACCGAACTTCCCGACGTTTGGCTTCCGGGTGGCGAAGTATGGCTCACGCAAAGAAGCGATAAGGTTTTCACTGTAAAATTCGACGGTTATATCGAAGAGAAGTGGACGGAAAACGGCTTAGAAACCATTTACCGCGATGCCAAAGAAGTGCAGGCAGTTGCTTACGATATGATGGTTTCGGGCTATGACAGTCAAGCAGTTTCCGTACTTCGTTTATGGAAAGCGCGAAGCGTGCAAAATTTCGACATGAAACTCTTTTCCCAAGGGGATTACGCTTCCGTTATGAAAGACGACAACGAAGCCGATCTCATCTCCAAAGTTTTGTATCCCGCAGACAATCACGTAGAAGGAAAATCGTTGCGTTTGAAACAACAGTATTTCCTTGTTTCCGCATCTTTACAAAATATTCTTGCCGATCACAAGAGAAGATACGGTTCTTTGAAATTATTGCCGAAAATGGCGGCAATCCATCTCAACGACACGCACCCCGCTTTGGCTATTCCTGAGCTTATGCGCTTACTCATTGATGAAAATGCAATGAGTTGGGATGAAGCGTGGAAAATCACGACTTCCGTTTGCGCTTATACGAACCATACGGTGTTAGCGGAAGCGCTTGAAACGTGGCCGGAAGATTTGATTGCTCGCAGATTGCCGCGTATTTATTCCATATTAAAAGAAATCAATCGCCGTTTCTGCGAAGAGCTTTGGAATAAATTTCCTGGGGATTGGGATAAGATTTCGCGTATGGCAATCATGTCGCACAACACCGTGAAAATGGCAAATTTGTCCGTTTGTGGTTCTCATCACGTAAACGGCGTTTCGGGCTTGCATAGCGATATTATCAAGGAAAGTATCTTTAAGGATTTCTACGATTTCACGCCTGAAAAATTTACGAACGTAACGAACGGTATCGCGCATAGACGTTGGCTCAATCAATCGAATCCCGAGCTTTGCGCTTTGCTTGACGATTGTATCGGAGCGGGCTACGCTAAAAACGCTTCTAAACTTGCAGAATTTAAAAAATTTGAAAACGACAACAGTGTTTTAAAACGTTTACAAGAAATCAAAGCTTTAAAAAAGAAACAATTTGCTGATTTTGCGTATAAAAAGCAAGGGGTTTTGATCGATCCCAACACGCTTTTCGACGTGCAAGCAAAGCGTTTGCATGAATATAAACGTCAACTTTTAAACGTTCTGCACATCATTCACGATTATCTGCTTTTAAAAGAGAATCCCGACGCGCCCGTGCAACCGAAAACGTATATCTTTGCAGCAAAAGCGGCGGCAGGGTATTATATGGCGAAAAAGATTATCAAGCTCATTTGTTATCTCGCCGAAGATATTCGCAAAAATCCGAAGATCGCAGAAAAACTCAACGTTGTGTATATGGAAGATTACAACGTTACTATGTCCGAAGCATTGATGCCCGCGTCCGAAATCTCTGAACAAATCTCTTTGGCAGGAAAAGAAGCGAGCGGCACGGGGAATATGAAGTTCATGATCAACGGCGCACTCACGATTGGTACGCTTGACGGTGCGAACGTAGAAATGTCCGAAAAAGTGGGAATGGATAACATTTTCATTTTCGGCTTGAACGCAGACGAAGTTTCGGAAATTTGGCGGAACGGCTATTCTGCAAGCGTATATTATAATAGCGATCCTATGCTTCGGAAAATCGTGGAAGCGCTTATCGTCGGATTTAACGGCGAATCGTTTGCCGACATTGCAAACTATCTGTTGACGGGCACACCGATCGCCGATCCGTATATGTGTATGGCAGATTTCCAATCCTATCTCACGACCCAACAAGAGCTTTCAAAGCTCTATGCAACGCAAAAGCGGGAATGGAATCAAAAGGCACTTCGAAATATTGCCGCGGCAGGGTATTTTGCAGCCGATCGCAGTATTGCAGAATACGCCAAGAATATTTGGAATCTCAAAGCGTTGCATAAAAAATAAGGTTTTCTATGTCCATTCAAATCTACTTTAACCCTTTGGATCGCGCCTGTAAAAACGTTACGGGCGCGGTTAAACAAGGGCAACCTCTACAACTGAACGTATTTTTATTAAAAAATGAAGCAAAAACGGATACATTTGCTTTCAATTCCCCCAAAGAAGCGGATTGTCTTGCGCCCGATTGCGACGCGTTTTTATCCTTTAATCGCGACGGCGAAAGTGCGCAATCGTTTCCTATGCAAAAAACGGCTTTCGGGTGGTCAATCAAATTATCCGTCCCTAAAATCGGTTTGTATTATTATACCTTTTGGATAGACGGACAAGGTTTCGTTTCTTGTAACGCTATGCAAATGGGGGAGCTTACTGAAAATCCCCGTGGTTTTTCCTTAACCGTGTGCTCCAAAAATTATCAAACGCCTGAGTGGTTTAAAGGTGGCGTAATGTACCAAATTTTCCCCGACCGTTTTTATAAAGACGGAACTATGCCAGACATAAAAGGGAGAATTACGCGCCAAGATTGGGGCGGCATTCCGTCATATCGACCGAACGAACAAGGCAAAGTGTTAAACAACGACTTTTTTGGTGGAAACTTCAAAGGCGTTATGAAAAAATTGCCTTATTTGGAAAGGCTCGGCGTAACGGTGATTTATTTTAATCCCGTTTTCGAAGCCGCATCCAATCACCGTTACGACACGTCCGATTATATGAAAATCGACCCGCTTTTAGGCACGGAAGAAGATTTCAAGAATTTGGTGGAAGCCGCTAAAAATAAGGGGATTCGTATTATTTTAGACGGCGTTTTCAATCATACTGGCGATAATAGCGTTTATTTTAACAAATACGGCAAATATCCTTCTATTGGTGCTTATCAATTAAAAAATTCGCCATATTACAGTTGGTATTCCTTTGAAGAATTTCCCGATAAATACGCAAGTTGGTGGGGAATTGATATTTTACCCGAAGTCAACGAAGCATCGGAAGATTATCAAAATTTTATCTTTGGCGAAAATGGCGTTTTAAAGAAATGGCTTTCGTTTGGTATTGGCGGCTACCGTTTGGACGTAGCGGATGAATTACCCGATTTTTTCTTAAAAGGATTGCGTAAATCTGTAAAAGAAAGCAACGCAGACGCAATAATTATCGGCGAAGTATGGGAAGACGCGTCAAATAAAATCGCATATTCCAAGCGTAGAGAGTATTTGCAAGGCTATGAGCTGGATAGCGTTATGAATTACCCGCTCAAAGAAGCCATCATTTCTTATATAAAATCGGAAAATGCTTCTATTCTTTTGCAAACGATACGAACGCTTATTGACCATTATCCAAAGCAAACAATCGATTGTTTAATGAATATTCTCGGAACGCACGATACGGCGCGTATTTTAACCGTTTTAGGTGGTATTTATTGCCAAAATAAAGACGAAATGGCAAGCGAAAGTGCATATTTGAGCGAAAAATCAAAAGAAAAAGCGATTGAAAAATTAAAATTTGCGGTAGTTTTGCAATATACGTTGCCTGGCGTGCCGTGTGTATATTATGGCGACGAAAACGGCGCAGAAGGACATATTGATCCGTTTTGTAGACAATGTTTTGATTGGGAACATTTGAATGAAGATTTGATTTCATTTTACGAAAACTTAGGAAGTATGCGAAAACGTTTTTATACAATTTTCAAAGATGGGGATTTAAAAACGTTATTTGTAGAAGGCGGATTGATTTTTTATAAAAGGAAAAAAGCGAAAGACGAAATTTATATTTACGTGAACAATAGCGGGAAACCGTATCAATTTGAATTATCAAAAAAATATAAAAACGTTTTAACGAATGAAATTTACGAAAATACAATGCAAATAAAACCGTATTCTTACGGAATTTTCATTCAAGAAAAACCGTCAAAAATTTAAAATTTTATTAAAAAACCCTATTTTTAACTGAATTTAGCCTTAAGATTTCGTAAAAGCTGCATTTTACGAAATCTTTTATCTATTCCCTACCGAGCTTGTTTTTGTCCGTTTCGCCTGATTTTTCAAGGCTTTTAGCTTTTTTCTTTTTGCTTTTAAAACCCATTTTGGCTTTTTTCTTTCTGTCTTAAGAAAAATTTTTACACCTTTTCGGAAAAACACGATATTTATTTGACTTTCACCCCCTTTTCGCGTTACAATATTGATATGAAAATGGAAAACTACTATATCAAACGTAATATTCAAGATATTGATAAGATTGGAGAACTTCTTGAAACGCTCCCCCCCTTTTGCGAAGATTATTTTTTAGGGGTAGAATCTCGAACGAGTTGTCAAACCCGTTTAAAATACGCGTACGATTTGCGTATTTTCTTTGATTTCCTTTGCAAACGGAAACATAGAAATTTAGACGTTCTCGATTTAACGCTAGAACATCTTGAAGCGGTTACGCACAACGATATTGAATACTTTTTAAGTTATTTATCCCACTATCGATTCAACGATAAGCATCTTTCCTGTGACGAACGCGCAAAAGCGCGAAAACTTTCCGCCGTTCGGGCAATGTTCAAGTATTTTTTTAGTAAGGGTATGATTGAAGTGGATAATTCAGCCAAAGTCCCCACTCCCAAGCTTCACGATAAAGAAATCATACGTTTAGACGCCGACGAAGTTTCCAAGCTTGTGCATATCGCCGAAACGGGCAACGGGCTTTCCAAAAGAGCGTCGGCGTATCATAATAAAACAAAGATTCGTGATACGGCAATCGTTACCCTTTTTTTGGGAACGGGAATCCGTATCAGTGAATTGGTTGGCTTAGATAACGACAGTTTTAATTTTACTGACAATTCCTTTCTTGTAACTAGAAAAGGCGGTAATCAGGCGATTTTGTACTTTTCCGACGAAGTGAAATATGCCTTGCAAGAATATATTGCCGAAAAATCCAACGATCCAAAGATCCCTGAATCTGAAAACGCATTCTTCCTTTCTATGCAATATAAACGCATCAACGTTCGTTCGGTGGAAATTCTTATAAAAAAATATAGTAAATTGGTAACTCCTTTGAAAAAAATCACGCCGCATAAGCTTCGCAGCACTTACGGTACGCGTTTATATAACGAAACGGGCGACATTTACGTGGTGGCAGACGTACTCGGGCATCGCGACATCAACACAACGAAAAAGCATTACGCCGCAATCAACGAAGAAAATCGGCGCAAAGCGGCCAACCTTGTGAAATTACGCAACGATACCCCGCCCACCGAAGAGAATTGATTTATGCAAAAAAAACAAGAAAAGATTTATATCATTCAACCGATAACTCGCGAAAATGCCGAGAAATACCGTGTTTTACAAGAAGAAGCAGTCTCCTTGATTGAAAGCGCAGGCGCGGCATATGCAGGCACGATTTATCAAAACGTGCGCGAAATCAACGCCGCAACGTTTATCGGCGAAGGGAAATTGCAAGAACTAAAAGAACGTTTATACGGCCTTGACGAGATTACCGTTCTTTTCAACGGCGAGCTTTCCCCTTCTCAAACGTTAAATATTTCGGCAGCACTCGACGATAGAAAAGCGATTGATAGAACGACCTTGATTCTCGATATTTTCGCAAAAAATGCAAAATCAAGTGAAGGTAAATTGCAAGTCGAGCTTGCGCAACTCAAATATATTTATCCACGTCTAAAAGGCAAAGGAGCTGCGCTCTCTCGCTTAGGTGGCGGCGTAGGCACGCGCGGACCGGGCGAAACGCAACTTGAAACGGACAGACGGTATATTCGCGGTCGTTTAAAATACTTGGAAAATAGATTAAAAGAAACGGAAAAACGCCGCGCCCTACAAACGGCGCGACGTAAGAAAACGGACGTAAAAACGATTGCCCTTGTCGGTTATACCAACACGGGCAAATCCACTCTTTTAAATTTATTAACAGGCACGGAAACGTACGTAAAAAACGAGCTTTTCGCAACGCTCGATCCCACCGCGCGTAAACTCGTAATCGACGGAATTGAATTTTTGCTTGTAGATACAGTCGGCTTTTTGCAAGACCTGCCGCATAATCTCATAGAAGCTTTTAAATCCACGCTTGAAAGCGCATTACATTGCGATCTTGCCTTAATCGTATGCGACGCGACGGGCGAATATGATATGCAAATGCAAACGACCTTGCAAACCTTGCAGGAAATGGATTTTTCCTCGCCCTATCTTTTGGTTATGAATAAAAGTGAAAACGTTACCGATTTTTCCGTTTTCCCTCGCGAAAGCGTTATGATTTCTGCAAAAGAACGGCTCGGTATAGAAGCTTTAAAGCGAAAAATTTTAGAGTTTTTTAAAAACGATTTTCTCTTTTGTCAATTGTTTATACCATACGAAAAATCAAACGAATATGCAAAATTAAAGCCTTATTTATATGAAAGACGGACGGAATTTACCGACGAGGGACAAACAATTTGGGCAACGGTTCCAAGCCGCTACGCAAAATTTTTTAACGAATATATAAGCCAAAGGAATGACTTTTAAGGGGCACTCGTAGGTATTTTTCGACAAATCAAAAGACTAACAAAAAATTTTTGTTAGTCTTTTGATTTTTTATATCAATGAATCACTTATCCAGATTAATGTTTTTAAGAATAAATTTAATAAATTCTTCAGTAGAATCATACATATCCCTATCCCTATAATCACTTGTTTGATATTGATATTTGAGATTCCTTAAATGTTCTATTTCTTGCGGCGCGCCTATGTTGGATTCAATAATGGGTGTATATGTTTCTCCACCATCAAAACTTATATCGTGTATTTCGTTTGGCAAAAACTTAATGACTATCAATTTAAATGCGAATAGATATACTTTTTTACCTTGATCTTTTACTTTCGATATTTTATATCCTGCATTTTTTAGTTTTCTAAATTGTTTTGAAATAAACATTTTATCGTTTATGTAATCTATTAACACTATTATTATAATGGGAACAATAAAAAGAATTCCAATAAATATATACAATATCGTTTCAAATACTTTACCTATCTTTTTCATATATCCGCTCTTTCTTGATTTTTCTTGGCGTTCAAAGAGTTCCATCCTGTAATTAGATTTACCACCCATAAACGCTTTAATATCGTTTATTGCATTATTTATTTCGTGGGGATGCCAATGCGTGCCTTTGGTTTTCTTATCATCCATTACACACATGACAAACATTCCATTGCATACATACAATTTTATAATTTGTTCATGCGCTTTACCAACAATGATTGGGCAATTAATAGTGAACCCTTCATCCAATATAGACGTATTGCTCAAAAGTAAATCATATTTATCTTTTAACTGTTCATAGATAGTAGCAATATCTTGTTCGGTCTTTTCTGTAATAAAATCAGACATGCCTTTCCACTTTTAGCAAATATTATTTAATTAAATCCCTAATAGAAGAGCTACTAAACACTTTTTTTCTTATTCCTTATATTCATCAGGATTCATATAAATTTTATCAATTTTAATCGAAGCGACGTCGGACATTTCAATACATTTTCCGCAGTTATCGCACACCTTATTCGGATCGAGATCGCAAGTTTCACATTCCAAACACCCGATACAATCTCGCTCGTATAACACGCATTTCAAACCTTTCTCCTTCATACGTTTACCTCCACGTTTCCATTATATCACAAATTTCTACAAATTTCAACATTTTTATATAAACATTTGTTTGCTTTTTATAAAAAATTGTGCTATAATGATTGTAGATACGTACATAAGATAAAGAGGTTATTATGGTAAATGAAGAGAAATTGATAAAAGTTATGGATTACATTCGTAAATTTTCCGTAGAAAACGGCTATACGCCGTCCGTTCGAGAAATCGGCAAAGAATGTGGAATCAAATCCACGGCAACGGTGCATAGCTATATTGAGAAATTACAAAACAAAGGCTACCTCAACAAAACGGACAATAAAAAGCGCGCCGTTACAATCGGCAAAGGTTCGGGCGTGAATATCCCCTTGCTTGGCGTGGTTACCGCAGGTCAACCGATTTTTGCTTATGAAAATTACGAAGATTATTATACCTTCCCCGTTGGCGAATTTAAAGGCGACGAACTTTTTATGCTTCGCGTACAAGGAACTTCTATGATCGATGCGGGTATTATGGACGGAGATAAAATTATCGTTCGACGTCAACAAACGGCGGAAAACGGAGAAATCGTTGTTGCGCTTGTCAACGAAGAAGCCGCGACCGTGAAACGTTTGTATAAAAGGGATGGTAAAATCGTTTTACACCCCGAAAATGAAGCGTTGGCGGATATGATTTTCGAGCCCGAAGAAGTATCCGTTTTAGGAAAAGTGATTGGTTTAATGCGCAATTACCGCGCTTAAACGGCTTATTTATAAAAATAATACCGACTGCGATTTTTATTTCGCAGTCGGTTGTTTTTTAAAGTCCTTTTAAATAGATAATTTCTTGCTCGGTAAGCGGACGAACTTCACCACGGTCAAGCCCCGTAAGTTTTAATCGCCCGATACTCACGCGTTTTAAAAACGCAACGCTTCTTCCGATCGCTTCGAACATACGCCGCACTTGTCGGTTACGGCCTTCCGTGATCGTGATATGCACTTTTGTATACGCTTTGTCCGTTTCCACGATATGTGCCTTGCATTTTTTCGTGAGTACGCCGTCAAGCTCTACACCTGAGCGAACGGGATTGAGATCCTTTTCCGTCATTGTGCCTTCGATTCTCACAAGATACGTTTTGGGAATTTCGCTGGTTGGATGCGTCAAACGAAACGCAAGATCGCCGTCGTTCGTCAAAATCAATAGCCCTTCCGTTTCGTAATCGAGCCGTCCGACGGGAAAGACTCTTCCCACAGAATCAGGTAAAAGATCCATAACGGTTTTTCTGCCGCGATCATCTGAAACGGTGCAAATCACCCCTTTTGGCTTATTCATAATATAATATTCTTCTTTTTTTTCTTCGCGGGAAAGCAAAACACCGTCCACAAGCACTTCGTCCGTTTCTTCAACGCTTGCGCCAAGCGTTGCCACCGCACCGTTGATTTTCACTCGCCCCGCGGCAATCATCTCGTCTGCGTGACGACGGCTTGCCACGCCTTTTTCTGCTAAAAACTTATTGATTCGCATTTGTACATCCTTTTATTTTCAGTACTTATAGTTTATATAAATTTCCTGAAAAAAGCAACTGTTTTGCGAGATATATTTCAAATTGACCTACGATTTCTCCTGATTTTTTCTTTCTGTTTCTCGTTTCAATCGCTTTCGTCCGAATTTCAATCCATTCTTTTTCTTCTTTTAAAAGCGGATAATAGAAGTCTTTGCCCGCTTTCGCTTTTGTTTTTCCGTCGTTTAGCGTAAATACTTCGTCTGCGGAAAGTAACTTTTCGTTGCTATATGCCGCGAATGCGTCGTCGAGTAGTTTTGCAGATCGTTCGTAGGTCGTTGGACAACTTAAAACAGTGCATACGAGCGTCATATTATCTCGCTTTGCCGCCGTAACCAAACAACGCCCCGCTTCCTTCGTATAGCCCGTTTTAACGCCGATTCCACCGTCGTATAAAGCAAGCATTTTATTTTTGTTCTTCCAATGCCTTGGCTCGTAATAGCGCGTGGAAACGATGGTACGGAATACGGGATTTTGCATAGCGTAGCAAGTGATTAAAGTCAAATCGTGCGCCGTCGTATAATGATTTGCGGAAGGCAATCCGTGCGGATTTTCAAAGCGGCTTGCAAGCGCGCCCGCTTTTTGCGCCGTTTCGTTCATTTTCATTGCAAACCGCGCCACACTACCGCAACAATGCAGCGCAAGCGCTACCCCGCAATCGTTTCCGGAGCGCAACATCAAACCATATAAAAGCTCTTCAACAGTATAAATATCCCCCGTTTTAAGATATACGGAAGAGCCTTCCACCCCCGCCGCTTGCGCGGGAATTTTCACTTCTTCTTTCAGATTTGGAACGTTGTCTAAAACCGTAGCGGCGGTTACAATTTTTGTCGTGCTTGCCATAGGCAAACGGGTATCGCCATTAGATTCATATAAAACGCGGCGACTGTTTAATTCCATAACACATTCCGCTTTTGCTTCGACGTAATTTTCCGCGGTGGCTTTAAAGCAAGGCGACGAGTAGGACGCGCATAAACATACCGTCATTAAAGACGCGGTGAATAACCGCAAACACAGGCGTTTTTTCTGCATATCAATCCTTGGACATTACGTCGTGAATAATCTCACCCGCGCGTTCAATCAAGTTATCAATCGGCTCGTCCGTGATGCGAAGAATCCGACAGCTTTTACCGTCGTCTATTAAAAAGCCCATAGGCTTCATACTAATCACCGCGCCGCTACCGCCTGCAAAAGGAAGCGAATCCGTTTCTTTGACGATTTTTACGTCTCCGTATTCGCCACCGCCCGAAAGATTGCCCATAGTAACTTTGGAAAAAGGGATCACTTGAAATCCACTCGCCGTTACGATCGGTTTCCCGATCACGGTATTCACGTCCGCAAGAGTGTCGAGATTTTCAAGCGAAGAATCTATCAATTCGTTGATTTTTTCATTTTTTTCTGCCATAAAATTTTTATTTTCTCCTTTAAAAATTTAAATAACGCACAAAGCAACATAAACAGATTGAAATACGCCACAATATTAAAAGAAACTCTTAGCACGTCGCCATCCGTTAGCCATAAATTGTTTTCAAACTTATCTCTGCTCCCGCCAAGCAAAAAATATAAGGCGCGCAAAACGGTGTGCGCAAGCGATACAGGCAATAAATATTCCGCGCCCGTTTCCGTGGTAAGTGTAAAAGCAATCAAACGGAAGCTTCTAACGAACGAAAATCGCTTTCTTTCGCTATCGATTTCCGAATACGGAATTAAAATCGCTTTTTTTGGGGAAACGTGCAATGCAAGTCCGCCTTGGTAGGTCGCGGCGTAGCCACCGACGAGCTTAATAATTTTATATAAAAATACGGCAAATCCAAATTTTCTACGGTTCATATCGTAATGTGCGTCCGCTTCCAAAACGATTGGAAAAAACAATAAAAAAGCCGTAATCATAACCCCGAGCACTATATATAAAATCAACCTGCCCATATCAACAATATGGGCAGGTTCTCAAAAAGTATGTAATTGTAAACGTAGGTTTTATTGAATTTTAATAATCCCATCTTCAATATCTTTCAGAAAATCGGGAAGCTCAAAACCGTCCGATTCTTCCTTGATGTTCTCAGTGAGTTCAGGATCGTTTTCGGGATTATATTCTTCCTTTTCATAAAGATAATTGCTTTCGCTCGGCACGGAATTTGCGCTAATCTCTGCGATTTTTTTCATCAGTTCTTGATAATCGGGCAATTCCGCAAGTGATTTCAATTTAAACCGCTTTAAGAAATTATCCGTCGTGGCGTATTCAACGGGTTTGCCGGGCGTATCTCTTCTACCGCAAGGATAGATCATATCTAACGCAAGCAACGTTTGAATTGCGTAATCGCTATTGCTGTCGCGAATTTTTTCAAGTTCCGAACGCGTGATCGGTTGCTTATACGCAATAATCGCCGCGCTTTCCAAAATCGTGCGTGTAAATTCCTTCTCGCGGATAGGTGTAAGCACGAGTGAAACGGGTTCTTTATAATCGGGATTGGTAGCAAATTGCACTTTATGATTGAAATGCAACAACCGAATACCGCAATCCCCAGTATACTTCTTTTCGAGCTTCGCAATCGCTTCATCCGCTTGGCGTTTAGTAATCTCTAACTTTTCACGCAAAAACTCGATCGGAACGGCGTCGCCCGATGCAAACAATATAGCCTCAATTATATTCGTCAATTTCTCCAATTTCTTCGTCCTCTCTTTTTTCCGGATTTTTCTTAATGGTGATCGTCGAAAACAGTTCTTGCTGTTCTACGAGTATGAATTGATGTTTTAAAAGCTCCAAAAGCGCTTGAAACGTCGTTACAACTTCGGGCGTACTCGAATCTTCGTCAAAAAGTTCTTCAAACTTCATTTCCTCTTTCGAAGCTACCTTTTCACGAATATGCTTGATCTTATCGCGAACCGTAAACGTATCTTTGGGAATCTCACGGGGTGCGGGTGCGTCCTTTTTCTTAGTTTCCAAACGCAACATCATTTTCGTAAACGCATCCATCAGTCCGTCTAATGTCATATCCGTATACTGCACTTGCACCGAAGAATACTCTTTATCAGGTTCTTTAAATATGTAACCGACCGTCTCGCGCTCTTTCAGTTTTTTTGCCGTCTGGTATTCTTCCAATGCCTGAATAAGCTCACGTTCAGGACTATAAACGTCATCAAGTGAAAAATCCTCGTATGTTTCGTCGCCCCACTCTTCTTCAAACGCAGGCACAAGACTACGCGCTTTTATATCAATGATCGTTGCCGCAATATTTAAATATTCGCTCGCCTTTTCCATATCCAAATACGGAAGCCCTTTCATATACGATAAGAATTGCTCCGTTACTTGCGAAACGAATATGTCTTTAATCTCAATCTCTTCTTGCTTGATAAGATGCAATAAAAGATCGAGCGGACCTTCGAAATTATCGAGCACAGTCGTATAATCGACTTCTGTTTCAAAATTTTTAACGGAATCTACCGTCAATTTTTCTTTTTCCATTTTTTGCTCCAAATGTAATGGGTTCTATTTCTTCTGCAAACGCGTAGGAATCACGTCGTTTCTCGTCAAATCTTGATAAGTCTGTGGAAGAACGATATATTCCGCTTGTCCATCCTTTACAAGCACGCAAGGCGGTATCAAATTGCGGTTATAATTCATTGCCATAGAGTAATTATACGCGCCCGTTGAAAGCACCGCGAGAATATCCCCAGACTTGGCTTTCGGAAGCGAAACGTTTACTGCTATCAAATCACCGCTTTCACAACATTTTCCCGCAATTGAAACCATCTCCGTACACTCTTCGTTCGCGCGATTTGCTAAAATCGGCGTATACTTCGATTGATACAGGGCATATCTGGGATTATCAAACATACCGCCGTCTACCGCCACGTAGGTTTTTATCCCCGGTATTTCTTTAATCGCGCCGACGGTGTACAGCGTAATGCCCGCTTCCCCAACAATCGAACGCCCTGGTTCAATCAAAAGATACGGTAATTTCAAGCCATTTTCTTTCGCTTTTTCCTTTACCGCGCTGATGAGCGCCTGTAAATATTCTGCGTAACCCTCGGGGGAAATTTTACGGTCTTCGTCCGTATACCAAATGCCGTAGCCACCACCAAGATTGAGTGTTTGCATAACGAAACCGTGTTTCTCTTTCATATCCGCCGCAAAACGCATGCACTTTTCTACGGCAATCACGAACGATTGCTTTTCAAAGATTTGTGAACCGATATGGCAATGATACCCTTCTAAAATTACGTTTTCTTTGGAAAGCGCGTAAATTGACGCCTTTTCCGCAGTTCCGTCTTGAATGGAAAACCCGAATTTACTGTCCGTCGTTGCCGTTTGCACAAACGCGTGCGTATGTGCTTCCACCCCGGGGTTGATACGAAGCAAAATTTTTTGTTTCATTCCGCGTTTTTTAGCTTCCGCGTCAATCTTATCAATCTCCGAATAGGCGTCCGCAACGATACACCCGATCTTGCAATCAAGCGCTTCGCCTATTTCGTAATCGAGTTTATTATTGCCGTGCATATAAATTTTTTCGGCAGGAAATCCCGCTCGAAGCGCAGTGTAAAGCTCCCCGCCCGAAACGACGTCCACGCCTATCTTTTCTTCGTCGGCTATACGGTAAATCGCTTTACAGGAAAAGGCCTTCGAAGCGTATAAAACAAGCCCTTTTTCGCCGTATTCGTTATATAACGTATCACGATATATCCGCATCATTTTGCGTATATACGCTTCGTCGAACGCGTACAACGGCGTACCGAACTTTTCGGTAAGCTCAACACAATCCGCGCCGCCAATTTCCAAATGCCCTTTTTTATTGATTTTCAAGGTTTCTCTTGCGTTCATCGTCTATTTTTCCTGTCTAAAAATATCTATGTTTATATTCTACCAAATTTCTCTTGAAAAAGCAAGGATAGAAAGGCTTTTTCTTATGAAAAAATCCGCCTTTACGGCAATTTTTTTCGCAAAGACGGATTTTTTGATTTTTTAACGCCCATTCCAACCCCGCGCAACGTCACGGAATCGATCAAAGAAATTGGCTTTCGCAACGTCAGATGCGGCAATAAGCGGCACTCTTTCCACTTCCACGTTATCTTTGAACACAATAAGTTCACCAACACGTTCTCCCTTTTTTAAAGGCGCACGCAAAGTCTCTAAACGCGTTTCAATCGTCACGTTCGGCTTTTCTCCGCGTTTGGAAAAGGTAAACGCAGAACGCTCGGGACAAACGGAAACCGTTTTAATTTTTCCACCGTTGACAAACCCAGTCGTTTCAAGCGGTACGTTCGCTTGAACAATCGGCGTCGTAGCATAGTTTGCGAACGCGTAATCAAACATGGTTCGCACGTCGTTAAAGCGCGTCCCACTGTTTTCTTCCCCGATTACGACGGAAATCACACGCGTATCGTTCCGCTTTGCCGTTGCGGCAAGACAAAATCCCGCTTGGTTGGTAAAACCTGTTTTTCCACCGTCGCAACCATCGTAAAAACGCACGAGCTTATTCGTGTTCGTAATCTCCGTATACCGACCTTGTGGGTGTTTAAATTGCTCCATCCAAACTTTCCCAAACTCGTAATATTCTTCATGAGAAAGCAATTCTTTGAGCATAATTGCCACGTCTTTCGCGCAAGAATATTGCGGTTCTTTGGGAAGTCCCGTACAATTTGCAAAAAGCGTATCGTTTGCCCCAAGCGATCTCGCTTTTTCGTTCATTTTATCGGTAAATATCTCTTCACTTCCCGCAATCCGCTCCGCAAGGGCTACGCAACTGTCGTTTGCCGAACATACCACCACGCTTTTAATCAATTCTTTTACAGGATATTTCGCATTAGCTTCTAAAAATACCTGCGAACCACCCATAGAAGCCGCACGTTCACTTATTGTCAACTCTTCATTCATATCCATAGCCCCCGCTTTTATTGCGTCAAAGGATAAAATGAGAGTCATTATTTTACACATGCTCGCAATCGGTAAATGGGTACGCTCGTTTTGCGCAAACATCACCGTCCCCGTCGTAAAATCCATTAAATAAGAAGCTTTTGCGTGAATTTGCAAATTTACCCCATTTTGCACAGCGACTTCTTCATATTCTTCTTCGCCAACACTTTCAGCGCCCGCAATCTCTATCCGATTTGCTTGATAAACCGAACCTATCCAACCTACCGCACTAAAAATCATTGCCGCGCCAAGCAAAGTACCCGCTATCTTTTTCATTTTTACCTCCAAATTTATAATTGTTTGTCTGACATTTCTAAACAACTATGCCACGCATAATAATTATGTGTGGCATAATTTTCGTTTATTCACGAAGCATTGTTTGAATATCGATACCGTAGCCACGTGTGGGATCATTTAAAAACACATGCGTAATCGCCCCTATCAATTTCCCATTTTGTAATATCGGACTTCCACTCATTCCTTGTACAATCCCGCCCGTTTCTTCAATCAACGCTTCGTCAGTGATTTTGATCACATAGTTTTTATGTTCACGGTTGCCTTTATCCACTTTCACGATCTCAATTTCATATCTTTGCGGCTCTACGCCGTTTACCGTTGAATAGATATAAGCATTGCCAGGGGTTACGTCCTGCGAGCTTGCCACGACGCGCATTAAATCGTTCGTTTCAAACGTTTCCGATACGCGCCCAAAAATCCCGCAATCGCAGAGTTTTTCTGCGTTCCCAAGTGTTTTATTGCTTAAAAACATACCGCGAAGCTCACCTGCTTTCCCTCGTACGCCTTTGCTAACCCCTACAATACTGCATTCGTAAACAACGCCATCTGAAATTTGCAATTCTCTTTTATTTTCTCCGACGACGGAATGACCGAGCGAACCAAAACGCCCACTTAACGTATCAATGTACGTAACCGTTCCTATTCCCGAAACACTATCGCGGGCAAGAACCCCGATTTTATAACGTTGCGTTGCCTTATCTTTTACCGGTGCTATCTCTACGTTTAAGGTTTCATTATGGCGATTCACTTCTATATTCAAACATTTACCGTGGCTTTTATCCACCAACTCATTCAACTGGGCAATCGTTTCCACGCGAATACCGCCCACTTTTTCAATCCGATCTCCCGCGCGAAGTCCCGCTTGCAAGGCAGGTGAAACCACGCCGTTTTCAGTCATAACTTCACACATGCCAATAATTTGCGCTCCACCCGCTTTTAAGGTAAACCCCGCGGACATACCACCTACGTACACGACGGTTTCTTGGGCATTCGCAGTTACCATTTTTCCAAAACCGCTCAAGGAAACGGAAACAGCGGTTAACGCCCCCAAAACAAAAACACTCAACTTGCGCATACTTCCCTCCATTAAAAGGTAATTTGTGCAAATTGAGCGTTTCTATTCGGTTATTTTCGTGAAAAAACCAAGAATGAAAGTATCAAGAAATGGTATGTTTGTATTCTTTTGCCTGTTTTAACAATTCTTCGGCGTGCTTGACGGCGTATTGGTCACTGTCGTTTCCACCAAGCAAGCGCACGATCTCTTTAATTTGTGATTCCTGATTAAGCTCATATACGCGCGTGATCGTTTTCCCGTCTTGTTCTATCTTTTCAATGAAATATTCGTTATCACTCATTGCCGCGATCTGCGCAAGGTGGGAAACCGCAATAATTTGCGTCGATTTGGAAATACGCGCAAGCTTTTCCCCGACGACCTTTGCTGTCTTTCCGCTAATTCCCGCATCAATCTCATCAAAAATATACGTCGAAATTTCATTCATGTCAGAAAGCTGAGTTTTCACCGCCAACATAAAACGACTCATTTCCCCACCGCTTATAATCTTACCGAGCGGTTTCATAGGCTCGCCCGCATTCGCGGAAAACAGGAATCGTATTTCGTCCAAACCGTTTGCATTGGCGCGCGGCGCGCCTTCTTCCGTATATTCGTTATATTCAATCGCAAATTGTGCGTGCTCTATATTCAACGTTTTTAATTCTTTCGTTACACGCGTGCAAAATGCCGTCCCCGCCTGTTTTCTTAAGTCCGTCATTTCAAGGCAAATCGCATAAATTTTCTTCAAAATCTTTTTCTTTTCTGCCGAGAGCATCGCGTACTGTCCTTCACAATCGGATAAAAGGTCGTATTCTTCTTTGATTTTCGTCAGATATTCGTCTATTTCCGCTTTATTTGCCCCGTATTTGCGTTTCAACGCGCGAATCGCATCCAAGCGATTCTCCGTTTCTTCCGCTTCATTTTCGTCGAAATAAAGCTCTTCTCCAAGCTCTGTGAGCATTTCAGACACGTCGTCCGCTTCGATTGCTAGACTTTCCAATTTTTCCAAAACCGCACCATAGGTTTCATCAAGTTTTGCAACGGAAGCGACCGCACGACTTGCCGCGCGCAAACCGTCCAAAACGCCTGCTTCGCCCGATAACACTTCCGACGCATCTCGAATGGCGGTGATAATCTTTTCAAGATTGACAATTTTGTTCCGTTTTGCAACAAGCTCTTCTTCTTCACCGTCTTTTAAATCAACCGCTTCAATTTCTTCAATTTGAAATGAAAGAATATCAAGCCTGCGCCCACGCTCCTTTTCATCACCGCCGAGAACCGCGATGCGCGCGTCGATATTCTTGCTTTGATTTAACAATTCTAAAAGGATTTTTTTCTTTTCCGAAAGCGGCGCGCCGACTACGCTATCAAGCGTTTTTAATTGATTGCTCTCTTTTAATAAAAAGAAATGCTCGCTTTGTCCGTGCACGTCTACAAGAGAATCGGTTACCTTTCGAAGCATTGCCGCAGTAACCGTATTTCCATTGATTTTCACGCTATTTTTACCCATTTCGGAAAATTTTCGGGAGATGATAATTTCACCTTCCGATTCAATATCCATTTCTTTGAGCGTTTGTACGGCTTTTGCGTTTTCTGACACAAAAAATTCCGCCTTCACCATACATTCCGTTTCTCCGTAACGTATCATAGAACGGTCGGCTTTTGCGCCCAAGACAAAATTTACGGAATCGAGAATAACCGATTTCCCCGCGCCCGTTTCCCCCGAAAGCACGTTCAAGCCTTCGCCAAAGCGAATTTCCGCGCTTTCTATAAGCGCTACGTTTTTAATGGTGAGTTTTGCAAGCATGGTTTCTTCCCGTTTATCTCATAAATCCGTTGATTTTTTCCACAACTTTTTGCGCCTTTTCATCATCTTCGCATACAATCAAAAGCGTATCGTCGCCCGCAACAGAGCCGACGATTTCGCCATAGTTTAATTTATCCACAACCGCACCCGCGTTCGCACCGTTTCCCGCAAGCGTTTTCACAACGATAAGATTTTTTGCCGCTTTCACAGAAATGACGCACTCGCGGAATAAATTCTTCATCTTCGGTGAAATTTCACTTTCCCCGTCGTTGATATACGCATAGCGATATTTTTTCTCAATTCCCGCTACCTTAAACAGATGTAAATCGCGAATATCCCGCGAAATAGTCGCTTGCGTGACAACGAGATTGCGTGCGTTCAATTCTGCACACAGTTCTTCTTGCGTTTCAATTTCTTTTGTGGAAATAATCTCCAAAATTTTGGCATGCCTTGCCGATCTTAACATTTTCCTCTCCTTTTTCTTCCGTGATTTATTCGTTCAATTTATTTCTAACCTTTGTAAAAAAATCGGAATTTTCCCGCACGGGAAAATCTGCTGTAAATGGCGCTTTCCGCACGAAAACCTTCGCGTTTTCAGGCAAACTATCGAGAATAAGACCGTCCGCCGAAACAATCGCTTTACCGCGTACAATACGAAGCGCAAACTCTTCCGAATCAGAAAATACGATCGGGCGCGCACGCATAGAAAACGCGCATACGGGCGTAAGCATAACCACGGGCACTTCGGGCGTTAAGATTGCACCGCCCGCCGAAAGCGAATATGCCGTAGAACCCGTCGGCGTGCATAAAAGCAAGCCGTCGCCTGAAATTACGTCCGAACCTTCCTTGGATTGCACTTGCACGCGAAGAATTTGCGTAGATTTGACAGTGGAAACCCCCGAGTCGCGTTGCAAAGCAATCTCGTTAAGCGCGTAAAAACGTCTTCCCGCAATCTCCACTTCCAAAATACTTCGTTTCAAAATACGACATGTTCCCGCTTCCACCTGCGACAAAAGCTCTGCAATACGCTCCTTTTCGTCTTTCTCGTATTCGGTCAAAAAGCCGAGATTTCCGTAATTGATACCGATAATTTTTACGTTATTTCGCGCGGCGGGAACAGCCGAATGTAAAATCGCGCCGTCGCCACCGAGCACAATCACTACGTCCACGCTTTGAATTTCTTGTGGCGAAAAAAACATCTGCGTTTCGTAACCGAGCGAACGTAAAAAATCCGCAAAGTCGTCAATCGCCTGTTGACTTTTTACTTTTGAAATTTTGCCTAATACTCCGATTTTCATCGTTTTCTCCAATCGTTAATCATTTCATTTCTTGCAAAAAGCGTTGGACGGTATTTACGGTCTGCTCCGTGGATAACGCGCCTTCCTGCTTTGCTTTAATATGCAATACGTATTCAATATTTTTACCTTTCCTCACGGGCGCGTTCACAATCCCGAAAGGATACAGGCAGTATTCTTCGGCGAAACCGAGCACCTTTTTAACAATTTGTGCATGCGCGGACGGATGCACGATACCGCTCTTGCCGATATTTTTCTTTTCACATTCAAACTGCGGTTTAATTAAAACAAACGCTTCGCCAAAATCGCCTAAAATGCTTTTTATCGCAGGAAACATCAATCGCAAAGAGATAAAGCTTACGTCCGTTACAACCGCGTCGATAGGCTCGGGAAAATCGTCTTTGGTTAAATATCTTGCGTTCGTATTTTCCATACGCACGATTTTGCCACTGCTTACAAGACTTTCGTGCAATAAACTTTCCCCCACGTCCACGGCGTAAATTTTTTCTGCGCCGTTTTGAAGCAGGCAGTCGGTAAAACCGCCCGTACTTGCACCTATATCCACGAAAACTTTTCCCTTACAAGAAAAACCAAACGTTTCGATTGCACGAGCAAGCTTATACCCGCCGTTGGACACAAAGCTTTGCTCCGCTTGCACAAACGTAATCACGTCCGTTTCCCGAATCTCGTCTTTCGTGCGAATCGGGGTGCCGTTCACAAGCACCAAGCCCTTCTCGATTGCTTCCGCCGCTTTCGTGCGAGACCCGAACTTCTCCGCAAAATATTTATCTGCTCTCATGCAAGCACTTCCGAAATATACGCTTCAATTTCACCACAATCCACGCCGTATTCGCGTTGCAACTCACAAACGCCGCCCTGTGGAATAAACTCGTCGCGATAGGCAAAATTTTTCACTTTACACGCCTTTTCAAGGCGTATAACCTCCCCGTCAATCATTGCACCTAAACCGCCTAAAAACACGTTATCTTCTACCGTAACAATATATTCGCTTTGTAAATTACGCAAAAATTCCGTATCGAGCGGCTTGACAAAGCGAGCGTTTACTACGTCGAAGCTCTTACCTTGTTCTTCAAGGTTTTTCAAGGCTTTCATAGCAATAATTAAGCTACGTTCACCGCACGCAATCACGGTAACCTTTGCCTGCTTATCGGCTTTCGATCTATGCAGATATTCCCACTTCCCCACTTCAATCGGCTCTTCGCTACTTTCAAACAACACTTTTCCTGCGCGCGGATAGCGAATGGCAAGCGGGTGTGGATAATTCGCACTATAGACAAGCATTTTTTTAAGTTCTTCCGTGTCCTTGGGAACGGCAACCGTTAAATTTGGAATAAGCGATAAATAGGACAAATCGAATACGCCTTGATGCGTTTCACCGTCTGCCCCCGAAATCCCTGCGCGATCGATACAGAAGGTAACCGCCGCATCTTGCGCACACACGTCGTGTATAATCTCATCAAATGCTCTTTGTAAAAAGGTGGAATAGATCGCGTAATAGGTTTTAAGCCCCCCTGTCGCCATAGAAGCGCAAAGCACGGAAGCATTTTCTTCGCAAATCCCCACGTCAAACGCGCGCGTAGGATATTTTTTAAAAAATTCGGAAAGTCCGAGCGCTTCTTTCATAGCCGCGGAAACGACGGTTATCTTGTCGTTTTTTTCCGCCAAGTCGCAAAGCGTTTCCCCCAAAACTTCGGAATATTCCTTATCCTTGGGCGAACCGACAGGCGGCACGCCGTGCGTGTTTGTGGGGTGTTCTTCGCTAAACTCGTAACCTTTCCCCTTTTTTGTTGCGATATGCAGCAACACGGAATCAGTTTTTAAAAGTTCTTTCGCTTCCGTTAAAGCATCCACCATTTCTTCTACGTCGTTGCCGTTTTTCACCCCGAGATATTTCAAACCAAAACTCTCTAAAAGCTTCACCGTTTCCGCTCTACCTCCACGTTTGATTTGCGCGAGCATTTCGTGCATACCCCCAACCGTGGGTGAAATCGACATATCGTTGTCGTTCAATACGATTAAAATTTTCGTGTTTAAAATTTTTAAACTGCACAAAGCTTCGTAAACGAGTCCGTTATTGAACGAACCGTCGCCGATATATGCAATCACCGCGTGATGATTCCCCGCCAAATCTCTCGCTTTTGCAAGTCCGAGCGCAGCGGAAACGGACGTGCCCGCGTGCCCCGTGTCATAACAATCGTAAACGCTTTCCTTGCGCTTTGGAAAACCAGAAATTCCGCCCGCTTTTCTAAGTGTGGAAAAACGCTCCAAACGCCCGCTTAAAAGCTTATATGCATAACATTGATGCCCTACGTCGAACACAATTTTGTCCGTCGGGAAATCGAAAACGTAAAAAAGCGCAACGGTCGATTCCACCGCGCCAAGGTTAGACGCAAGGTGTCCACCACATTGCATCACCGTTTCATAAATAATCCCCCGAAGCTCGTCGCACAAAACGTTTAATTCTGCTTTCGTACATTTTTTCACCGATTCGGGTTGTAAAGTTTTCAACATATTTTCGTCCCCTTATCGGATTATTTACTGCGCTCTAATACGTAATCAATCAATTCATTTAAAAAGGATACGTCGCCGTCAATCCCTTCCAAAATAGCGTGACAGTCTTTTGCGCACATATCCGCACGGATTTTCGCCACTTCCAAACCATATAATTTGACACACGTCAATTTATTTTCCGCTTCGTCTTTCCCTATCGTTTTACCGAGCTTTTCAAAATCCCCCGTTACGTCGAGAATATCGTCCGTCATTTGAAATAACGTACCAATGAGCTTCCCAAAACGTTCGAACGGCAAATAATGCTTATTTTCACTCAGCAAGCTTGCAATCATAACGGGCGCAAGCAAAAGCTTCCCCGTTTTATGCTCGTAAACAAACATCAAATCTTGTTCCGTCTCTTCCTTTTCACTCTCCGAAAAGCAAAGATCGGCAGACTGCCCCGCGATCATACCGTAAGCCCCCGCGCACTCGTTTAAAAATTGCGAAGCAATCACTTGCTTTTCACCCTTTAAACACTCGTTAAAGCAAATTGCGTACGCTTCGTTTAAAAGCGCGTCGCCCGCTAAAATCGCGTTCGCTTCTCCAAAGGCTTTATGGCAAGACGGTTTTCCGCGACGGAAATCGTCGTTATCCATAGCGGGAAGATCGTCGTGTACAAGCGAATAGGTATGAATCATTTCAAGCGCCAAAGCAAACGGTAAAACGTTCTCCGTGGGCACGGATAATATCTCCGCACAAGCCAAGGCAAGCACGGGACGAATGCGTTTTCCACCATTTTGCAGACTGTATTTCATACTCTCCCCTAAAAGAGCGGGGTTGGTATGCAATTTATTTGCATAATCACTTAAATAGTTTTCAAAAGTCGAAAGATAGCTTTCGTAACGAAGATTAAAATCGGTCAATCTCTTTTACTCCTTCAACGTTGCAAGATAGGTATTATACATTAACATAGTAATCGTCATAGGACCTACGCCGCCGGGAACGGGCGTAATGCACGACGTTTTTTCTTTGACGTTTTCAAAATCGACGTCGCCGCAAAGCTTTCCGTTTTCATCTCGGTTGATCCCCACGTCGATTACGACTGCGCCTTGTTTTACCATATCGGCAGTAACGAATTTTGCTTTTCCTATGGCGGAAACCAAAATATCTGCGTTTTTACAAATCTCTTTTAAATTCTGCGTTTTACTGTGGCAAATGGTTACCGTCGCGTTCGCGTTTAAAAGCAACATAGCCATCGGCTTTCCTACCGTATCGCTACGGCCGAGCACCACCGCATTTTTGCCCGCAATCTCCACGCCTTCGTGTTCGATTATTTTCATAACGCCAAGCGGCGTACACGCGACGGTTCGTTCTTTATGCAAAAGTAACAACCCGAGATTTTCCGCCGAAAAACCGTCCACGTCTTTTTCAAACGGAATGTGCGACGTTGCCGATTCCGCATTTAAACCTTTCGGGAGCGGCAACTGCAACAATATCCCATTCACTTTGGGATTGGCGGCAAGCTCGTCCAACGTATCTTCCAATTCCTTCTGCGTTGCCGTTTCAGGCAATTCATAAGAAAAGGAACGAATACCAAGCTCTCCGCACGCTTTAATCTTATTGCGCACGTAGATCTGCGAAGCAGGGTCGTTTCCCACAATCACGACTGCAAGCCCCGGCGCTTTTTTTAACGCGCCAATTTTCTCTTTTAATTCTTCGCGAAGCTTTGTCGCAAGCGCTTTTCCGTCAATTATCTTCATTCGGTTCGTCCACCTTTTTATTGATGACACCCGAAAGTACGCCGTTTACGAAATCTGCGCTTCTCTCCGTGGAATATTTTCTTGCAAGCCCCGTGGCTTCGGAAACGGAAACGACAGGCGGTATATCGTCGAAATATTTAATCTCTGCCATAGCGATAAGCAAAATACTTTTATCCGTGGGATTGATTCTGTTTTCCATATAATGGTGGCAAGCGTTTTCGATACCTTCAATCAATTCCGCACGGTGCTCTTCCACCGTCGCAATCAACGCGTTAGCAAAATCAAGATCTTCTTCCTTATCCAACTTAAATTGTTTATAAACCTTTCTTTTTAAAGCGTCGATAAAATCCGTGTTAAACTGTTGTGCAAAAACGATATTCAACGCCGCTTCTCTTGCCGTATTTCTCATAGAACTCTCCGTATGTCTTCTTGTATAATATGGCGAAAACCCCTCGTATTACGAAGGGTATCCGTCGATTAACTTTTTAGTTTTCTTCGTTTTGTTCTTCTTCCTTTTCAACGGGTTCTAAAGAGCGCGCGTCGTCAAAAAGTACGTCCTGAATGTGTACGTCTACCGCCGCAACCTTATAGCGGGTCATATTTTCCACGTTCTGCTTGATCGATTGTTGAATTCGGTACGCAAGCTCAGGTACGTTATAGCCGTATTTCACAACGACGGATACGTCCGCGTAAATCCCGTCCTTTTCAAGATAAAGAGAAATGCCGCTCTTTTTTCCTTGCACAGGCAAAGCGCCTTCCACTTCCGCAACCGCCAAAGCTACGATATTGTGAACGATTCCTGCGTTATAAACGACTTTTCCGCTTTGATTATCTTTGGAATTTAATCTAATATTGAACATTCAAAAAGATCTCCTTATTTTCTCTCCATTCTATTATAGCACATCTTTTTGAATATTTCTACTGTTTTGACAATATTTTCTCCGTTTTTTTTAGCTTTCCGCATAAACGGGCATGATGATAATGTTTCCCGCCACAATCCCCGTTTCGTTTTTCATCATGTTGTAAATGGAAAGCGCCGTGTCGTAATTGAGTTCGGACGAGTTAATAAACACGTTTACGTTATCCGAATCCGTCGATACCGCCACCACCGCGTCGGAAAAACCGAGAGATTTTACCATGTTTTCCAAGATAAGTTCTTGTTCCATAGCCGCTACAATCTCCATTTTCATTTCCGTTGCCTCTTCATATTTCTCGTCGCCCACTTCATAAAGCGCGATCACGCTATCGAGTTGCACGAGTTCTTCATTTCGCGTAGACGTACGCTCTGAACGATAGGTCGTGAAATAATTCGCCGCCGTAACGTCCCCGTCCGCAGACGTTGTTTCCGTCGCATTCGCAAGCACGAAATTGAACACCGCCGTTGCCGCAAGCAACGCTACCAAAGACGACATAACCACAATTTTCTTTTTGTTTGACATAATTTTATCTCCTTTTTATACTTTTTTTAAATAAATTTTCACCGCTTTTTCTTCTGTCCCAAGCGCTGCGGCTACCGCTTCACGTACGTTGATTACAACCTGTAAATCCTTTGCTCCTTCGCACACGACCACAACACTTTGAACCCCGTCTTCCGTTTCGCAGATCATTACGTCTGCGTCTCCCACACCTTCTATCTCCTGCAATAACCGACTGACTTTACGTTCGCTTTCACTGCCCGATACACCACTTGCCACTTCTCCGCTTTCGTCGGTATAAAATATTTTCCACGCCGCAAAGATTAACGTAAGTGCCAAAACGGAAAGCAACAAAATCTCCTTTATTTTTCCGTCAAATAGCGCTCGTCGTTTCACAGGCGCGCCCTGTTTTTCTCCAATCTTATTCAATCATCACCTCGCTACAATAGTTTTTCGTTAGGTATTCCCACATAACAGTGTTCTCCTCCCCGTTTTCCGTTTTGACGATTATTTTTGTGATCTTGATTTCGTCCGATTGATACACCCACTCCAACTCCACGCTCGTTTCTATAAAAAATTTATCTTTCAATTCCGCTTCGAGCGCCTGCTCCGTGGCGCGTATCCGCATTTCACTGTAATACTTTATGAAATCTTCGTCCGTTTCTATGACTGTTTGTGAAAAAATTGTTTGCGAATCGGCGTTTTTTTCGTCTAAATTCCCCGAATTTAAATAACTTGGTATAGGCGCGACTATCGCCAAAAGACAAGCCGACTTTGCAATCGCTTTGATTAACCCCGACGTTTTTCCGTCAGGAGCGATTGCCGTAAGAAGTGCAGCAATAAGTATCGTTCCAATCACGCTCAATAAATATCCGTTCAAAATAACGCCTCCGAAGACGAAACGATTAAAACGATTGTTATGAAATACAAAAATGCAGTGAATAAAAGCCCCGCCGTGCAATAATTTAGATTATCCGCCGTTTCCCCAAGAAAATCGGAAATGCGACTATCTCCATACGGTTGCGTGATTGCGGCAGTGAACCGCAACAGCAAATTGACTGAAATTAGCGTAACAATCGGCTCGAAAAGCACGGAAATCATTAAAAAAATACTCATACTCCCAAGCGAATTTTTAATTAAAATACTCCCCGCAACGGCAAGGTCAAATCCACCCGATAAAAAACCGCCAACAATGGGTATTCCGCTTCCGATTGCGTATTTCGCCGCACGCCTTACAACGCCGTCATAGGTTGCGGAAGTTAAACCCTGCAACGTAAAAAACAAACCGAATACGGACACACAAACGCCGATTATCCATTTATTGATACTTTTAAAAAAGGCACAAAATTTACTGATTTTTAATTCCTTCGACAAATTCCCCGCCATGGAAAACGCAACGATTGTAAGCGTCAAAGGAAACACGACAGACGTAATCAAAGATACGATCGTGTTTGAAAAAAACGCTACCGCAGGACGACACATTGCCACCGACAACGTCCCTCCGCCTGCCGCCATCAACGTTAAAAGCAATGGATATACAATCTGCATTTGTTTTTGCATTTGCGACACGCTTTCAAACGTTTTTTCAAAACATTCAATCAAAACGCCCACGAGCGGTATCAATGCCGCAGCGTAAGTGATTAAGAATATCATATTCCCTGCCGTGCCCGACGCCGTACCGCTTTTTAGCGTAGAAATCAATCCTGAAAGCAAAGCTATTGCCGCAATACACGCAAAGGCGGGCAACAACTGCCGCACATTTTCAAACAAAACGTTTACAAGCTCCTCACCGAAATTTTCATAATTGAAACTTTCGCCCTTGATATAACCAATAAGCCGTTGCGCAACGCTTTCTCCTGAAAGCGCCCCGAGAGAATCTACGTATTCTTGTAAAGCCCGTAAATCCAATTCTTCAATCAATTCCAAAACGCTTTCCCCAAGTAATTCTTCCGCTTCCGAGCTTGCACTTTCCGCCGCGACGGGCACGTTGCTCATAAAAAACGGTATGCATAAATGTATAACTAAAAACAAGATAATCAATAGGCAAACGCGCTTTTCTTTCATATGAGCTTTAAAAATCCTTGTATAAGCGTGAGTAAACTTTCAATCACAGGCAAAGACAACATAACAATCGCGATTTTACCTGCAAGCGTTACCTTTTCCGCTACGGCGTTGCTCCCAAAATCGTTTAATATGCCCGCGCCAAATTCGGTGATATAGCCTACGCCTACGATTTTTAAGAGTATTTTTAAAAGCCCGTTCTCAATGCCCGTCATTTGGGAAATTGCCGCAAAAACACCAAGCGTATTTTTCAAGGCGTCTACGAGAAAAAGTAAGATTACAATAACGCCTGTAACCGTTACGGCAAAAGACAATTCGGGTTTCGAACTCTTTAAGAGTACGGACGTGATCGTCGTGATAAAAGCCACGCCGATTATTTTGAGTATATCCATTTTCCACCTCACCACGATAGCCCGAAAATCGTTTTGATCTCGTCGAACAAATCCCCGATCATTCCAACAACGACCGCCAAAACAATGACAAGCCCTACGATACTCACAAGTGTTGCTATATCGTCTCGATCGGATTTTTTGAGTATTTGGCAAATCACCGTAATAATGATTCCGATCGCCGCCATTCTGAAAAGTACGCTTATATCCATAACGCACGATCTCCACTTTTTATATAATCAGTATCAATATCAATAAACCGCATAAAAATCCAAGTTTTACGTATAAATCTCCATATTTTTTATATTCACTTTCTGCGTCACCGTAAAGCTTTGCAAGCCGTTCTTTCGCCGCGGAAAAGTAGGTTTTTTGCGAAGCGCTATCCCCTTTCCCAAGCATTTTAAAATAATCTTCAATCAGATTTTTGTCTTCTGCTTTTAAAAACTCGCAATCGTCAAACGCTATCTCTCTTTCATTACTTTGCGACAGCGCATCAATCTCTGCAAAAAAATTGCGCAAAAAATTTTGAAATTCGCCTTTATATACGTAGTTAGAAGCAAACTCCCCAAGCGGACGGCGATAATAGGAAACTTCGCTTAAAAACCGCTCGTTAAATTCCTTTAATTGCAAGAAAAACAGTTTGCGTTTACGGTATTTTTTGGCAAAGACGAAGCCGCAATAGCTCGTAAATGCCACGATAGCAATCCCTAAAAGAAACTTAACCATTTAACCCGTCTCCCGCCCTTTTTCGTCGTAAATACCTTTAATTTTGCCGATTTCCCGCTCATCTAAGACAACATAGCGCTCGAAAAGACCAAAAAACGGAGTTTGGATATGCGACATTTCTGCAAAATGTGCCGAAGCAACGACTTTAATCCCTGCGGCAATCGCTTTTTCTATCGCGCTGCAATCCGCAGCGGAAAGCTCGTCCGTAATCATAATATCAGGGCGCATCGCCCGAATTCCCGCTTCAAACGCCGTCGTTTTATCAACAAATTTTAACACGTCGCAGGTTTCCCCTGTATTGCCCGCAGAAATCTCACCGCGCTCGTCGCAAACGAGAATGTTCCTTTTCGTCTTTTCACTTAAAATCCTGCTCAAATCTCTCAAAATCGTCGTTTTACCAAGCCCCGGCGGCGAAACGATTAAAACGTTCCTTATTTTATCGCGCATACACTTTTGATAAATCTCCGCCCCGCATCCAACTACTTCGTGTGGCACACGTATACAAAGCGAAGAAAAATTGCGAAGCGCAAGCGGTTGTCCTTTTTCCAAGACGTATTCGCCCGCCAAACCGACCCTTTCCCCGTTCGTTGCGGTGATATAACCACGTTTGATTTGTTCTTCTACTGAATATACCGAATATTTCCCAGCACGAAACACGCAATTTGCAATCTCATCCATATCGCAACGCACGGCGTTTTCAACGCGTTCAGTCAAGCCGTATTCGCCTAAATACCGGTACTGCCCCGCATAATTTACTGTCGTGGGTTTATTGGCGCGTAGACGTATTTCATAAACCCGTTCTACGTTCAACCTGCGAAGCCCGTCTTTTACGTTTTGCGGCAAGAATTCAAGCATTTGTTATACTATATGCGTCGGCTTGTCCGAATAGAACAAAAAAACGCCTTTCTCTCGAAAGACGTTTTATAATTTTTAGTTATGTTACTTACTATAATCAAACAGTAGCTCTGCGCTCTTTTCCAAGAAATCGGAAAGCTCATCAGGAGAAAGCTTTTTATAAGAAAGCATAGCGAGATAATAGATTTGATCAACGATAAACTTCTGCTTTTCTTCCGTTTGTTTTAAAAGCCCTGAAACAACGGGATTTGTAAGGTTGAGCACAAGCGTAGCATTCTTAGCGGGATCAATCTCTTCCATACCGTAAAATCCGTTCATTTCCGACATTCTACGCATAAATTCTTCCACGTTGACAATCGCAGGCACTTTTCCACTCTTGAATTTTTCTGCCTTTACGGTGATATTCTCTTTACCAAGATGCTTTTTCACCGTTTCAATCAGTTCTTTATGCTCGTCTTCTTTTACGTCCTCGCCGATTTTAAGAGCACCGTCTATATCCGCGTCAATACGCACGAAGCGACACTTTTTCGGGTTTTTATACTCAATAAAGCTAATAAAATGCGGGTCGATATACGTATCGCAAACAAGCGCATCCAAGCCCGCGTCTTTGAACATGGAAATATACTGCGCCTGTTGCGCTTCGTCGGAAACGTAATACACAGTTTTGGGTTGTTCGTCGTCTGTCGCTTCTTCCCCAAAATATTCCGTCAAAGGCTTATATTCCCCACTCAAATTTTTATAGATAATAATATTTTGAACTTTATCGTAGAAATCTTCTTCTTTCAAGCAACCAAATTTGATAAAAGTTGCAATATCCTTCCAACAATTTTCAAAGCGTTCGCGATCGGTATTGAACAAAGAAGTCAATTTATCTGCTACTTTTTTCGTGATATGCTTAGATATTTTTTGTACCTGTTTATCGTTTTGCAAAAAGCTTCTCGAAACGTTAAGAGGAATATCGGGACAATCGATTACCCCGTTCAAAAGCATCAAAAATTCAGGGATAACTTCTTTGATATTATCAGCAATAAACACTTGATTGCAATACAGCTTCACTTGCCCTTTTTCAAGCTGTATCTGTTGCTTCTTCACTTGCGGGAAATACAAAATACCTTTTAAACGGAAAGGATATTCCATATTCAAATGAATCCAAAACAACGGCTCGTTGAAATCCATAAAAGTATCGCGGTAGAAATTTTTATATTCTTCTTCGCTGCAATCTTTCGGGTCTTTTAAATAGAGCGGCGCAGTTACGTTGATTGGCTTGTCCTTTTCGTCGCCTTTGGGATTCAAATAAATATCAAACGGCATAAACGAGCAATATTTTCGAAGTAACTGAAGGATCGTATGCTCTTTCAAGAAATCTTCTTCGCCGTCCGCGATATGCATTACGATTTTCGTACCGCGTTCCGCTTTTTCCGTTTCGGAAAGCGTATACGTCGCATTCCCGTCCGATTCCCATTTCACCGCAGGCTCGTCTTTATAACTCTTCGTGTAAATTTCCACGTTTTTTGATACCATATACGCAGAATAAAAGCCTAAACCGAAATGCCCGATAATCCCGTCTCCCGAAGCTTTTTCGTATTTTTGCAAGAAATCTTCCGCACCCGAAAATGCAATTTGTGTGATATACTTCTCCACTTCCTCCGCGGTCATACCAATACCGTTATCTTCTACGGTAAGTATTTTCGCATTCTCATCCGTCGTAACGACAATCTTATAAACGTCTTCCTTCTTCGCTTCGCCCATATCCGAAAGTTTTTTATGTTTGGTGATCGCGTCAATACCGTTCGCTACGATTTCACGAAGAAAAATGTCCTTATCTGAATACAGCCATTTTTTGATAATCGGCATCATATTTTCGCTAGAAATTTTAATTTTACCTTTTTTGCTCATAACCAAAGCTCCTTGTCTAATTTTAACAATTATTTATAAACAAAAAAGTCTGCCTTTAATCGATATAAAAGCAGACTTTTTAAATTTTTATTTCAGATAAAACAATCAGGAGTTCTTGCTAAGAAGATCTGCGATCGATACGCCGCCAAGATCGTCCTCGCTCCATTCGGTAACTTCATCAACAGGCTTCGCAGCTTTGGGTTTTCTCGTTTTTTCTTTACCTTCGCCGTCTTCCGCCTTTTTCGATTTTCTTTCAACGTTTTCAGGCTTAGGTTCAAGCGCCTTAATCGAAAGAGTCATCTTCTTTTCTTCGGGATTAAGCTTTAAGATCTTCGCGTCGATTTCTTGACCAATCGAAAGCGCCGTCGTAGGATTTTCAAGGAATTCGTGAGAAATTTGAGAAACGTGCACAAGTCCGTCAATTCCTTTTTCCACTTCAACGAACGCACCGAAAGGCACAATACGAACAACCTTGCCGTGAATTACATCGCCTTCCGCGTATTTTTCCGCCGCAAGTTGCCAAGGTTGGGGTTGAAGTTGCTTATAACCGATAGAAACCTTTTTCGCTTCTTCGTCGATTTTCAACACTTTGAATTGATAGGTTTGACCAATTTCCAAAACGTCGTTCACCGATTTTACGCCCGTCCAAGAAAGATCGGAAATGTGTGCAAGGCAATCAAAGCCTTTCACGGATACAAACGCACCGAACGCAGTGATTCTTTCCACTTTACCGTCTACGACATCATCCACTTGAATGGAAGCGAAGAATTCAGCTTCTTTTGCAGCTTTTGCTGCTTCTTTTGCAGCTCTCTCTTCTTCAAGAATAACACGTTGAGAAGCAATAATCTCTTTTCTTCTTTCATTCTTGACCTCAAGTGCACGCAAGCGAAGCTTTTTGCCTACGTATTTTTCGAGATCTTTTACAAAGCCCGCGCGAATTTCGCGTGCAGGAACGAAGATCGTATAAGAACCGAGCATCGACGTTAAACCGCCCTTGTTAAAGCCCGTACATTCTGCTTCGAAGTCTTTACCCGATTGAATTTCCGCAATCATAGCTTCTTCTTCTTTTAATTGCTTAATCGACTTTTGGGAAAGCTTTACGGGATTGATCGCAACAACCATAAGCTCAATCTCTTCGCCCGTTTTTGCGTTGAAATCGTCTTTGTTGTACGTTTCGCAATCGACTTCTGCTTTGTCGAGAATGATCTCTTTCTTTGCAAGCGGCAACAACACTGCAACACCTGTGTCGTCTGCCGACGAGATCGTAGCTTTAATCAACTGTCCTTTCTTGAAACGCGGTTGACTGTCCATTTTTGCAACGACGTTTTCCATCGTTTCTTCCATTGCCGTTGCTTTTGCTTCTGTTTCCATTTCCATTTTTGATAGAACCTCCTGAGTTTGCGCGTTAGGGGTGCTCGCACCCGTAACGATACCTACCTTTTCAAATCTTTTGATTGTTTTATAGTTTAGATCAGCAGCACTCCCCAACCGAATTACGTTTTTACAATACTTCGCACACAGATCGTATAGCTTGTTTGTGTTGCTGCTATTTAAGCCACCGATCACCAAAATTACGTCACATTGTTTCGCAAGTTCGCTTGCTTCATTTTGCCGTCTTATAGTAGTATAGCAGATTGTTTGAAAAACTTCAACTGTTTTTCCCCTTGTATTGTCAAGATTTTTTATAATTTTTTCAAATTTTTCCTTTGAATAGGTCGTTTGAGCCACTATACAGCACTTTTTGGGGGGTAAAATCGAAAAATCTTCCATTTCTGATGAAAAAATATACGCGGTGTTCTCACACCATCCGTTTAACCCAATCACCTCGGGATGCGACTTCTCCCCTACAATCACGATCGCATTTCCAAGTTCGTACTGTTCCCGAATAATATTTTGCGTTCGCCTCACAAATTCGCAGGTGCAATCTACAATTTTGATATTACGGCGGGCACATTCGTCGTATATAGCTTTTCCGACGCCGTGTGAACGAATGATCAAAGTCGCATTCTCGGGTACTTCGTCTAGACTTTCCACCATTACAATCCCCCTATCTGTGATCTGTTTAACCACGTCGGGATTGTGAATGATCTCACCGTAGATATACGTATTTTCAGATTCGATCGAAAGCGCGGTATCGACCGCTTTTTTCACTCCGCGACAAAAGCCGCCGTTTTGTGCAACGATAATTTCCATTCTTTATTTTTTCTTCTTTTTATTTTCGAGATATTCTTTGTGTTCTTTACGAAGATTAAGCAAAACGTCGCGAATTTTATCATCCGCTTTCGAAACTTCTTCTTCCGTTAATTTTTTATCGTAAAATTCGCTCAAATCTACGGAATCTCCAACTAAGACGTGCGCACAACGGAAAAAGCGAGGTTTGGAATAAAGCATCACGGGAACAACAGGCACTTTTGCCTTGATCGCCATAACTGCCGCACCGTGTTTAAACGGAAGCATTTCCGCATCCGTTTTGTTTCTTGTTCCCTCGGGATATACGGAAATTTTTTCACCGCTTTTCAAGCATTTGAAGCAATCGAGAAGCGCACGCACGTCGTTACCGTCGCGATTGACGGAAATAACTTTCACTGCGCGGCAAAGACTGCCGAGCACGGGCGCTTGGATATTTTCTTTTTTGGAAAGGAAGTGTATCCCCGCCCACGTAAGGCTAGCAGGGTAAACAATATCAAAAAGCGTATAATGATTACCGACGAATACACACGCCCCGTCGGGAACTTTGCGATTGCCATAAAACCGAAAAGGCTTCACCAAAAAATAAAAGGGAATAAAAATCACGCGCAAAAAATTCAGTAAGCGCGACGTAGGACGCCCCTTTCTATTTTTCTTAAATAAAATGGAATATTTCTTTTTGTCCTTTTTCTCCTTTTTGTTCTTTTTAGTTTCCGTTACAGTCGTTTGTTCTTCCATAGCCGTTTTTCCTCTCGTTAAATTCTTGATTGAATCACCGCTTTTACTGCGGCAACCACGCTCTCGACGTCCATTTCCGACGTATCAATCACCACGGCGTCGTCTGCGCATACAAGCGGTGAAAATTCCCGTTCGCTATCCTGTTTATCCCGTGCCACGATCTCTGCGTGTAATTTTTCAAATTCTACGTTTTCTCCGCGCTCCTGCAACTCTTTAAAACGCCGCATTGCGCGAATTTTGCTATCCGCCGTGATATAAAATTTAAATTTCGCGTCTGGAAGCACCGTAGAGCCAATATCCCGCCCGTCGAGTACGCACGACATACTTTTTGCAATCTCCCGTTGCCTCTCCACCATTTTCACACGAACGGCGGGATGCGCGGAAATACTTGAAGCCGCCATAGAAACGGCGTTCTCACGAATCGCAGAAGAAACGTCTTCACCGTCAAGTATCGTATGCTGCGCCCCGCCCGAATATTCCACTTTTACGTTCAGTTCGGGCAACATTTTTTCAACCGCATCACGATCTTTGGGATCTATCCCAAGCCGCAACGCTTTCAAGCCGCAAGCGCGGTACATTGCGCCCGTATCTAAATAGAGTATATTGTAATCTTTCGCCAAAATTTTCGCTATGGTACTCTTTCCGCTTCCCGCAGGTCCGTCCAACGCGATATTATAAATCTCCGAAATGTCCTTTCTCAAAATCTTCGCTCCTTTTTGATAAATATGTTTTACTTCTTTCTCTTTACGCTCCGTAAACAACATCAGTCGAATACAACGTTCCAACCCACCGTCGATCTCCGGTTCGATTGCTGCAAACAAAGGCGCGAAATCGTAACCCGCTTCCCTTGCCGCCTTTGCGGGATGGTAAGAATGAATATCCGTCGTCAGCGAAAACAAAAACCCGCTAACTTCTTCCTTTTTAAGAGCGTTTTTTTCAAAAATTTCGTCTAAAAGCGTTTTCACCGACGAAAAAATTTCTTCTTTTGAGTCCCTTTCTATCGTCGTCGCGCCGCGAATGATTGTCATAAACTTTCTCCCGTATTTTTTCTTATATTATAACTAAAATCGCTTATTATGTCAAGCTTTTACGCTTTTTAATAGTAAATTTATACAATTGTATTGCCCGCGGCGTAGCCCGTTGCGAACGCAATCTGCATATTAAAACCGCCCGTAAACGCGTCTACGTCGAGTACTTCCCCGCAAAACTTCAAACCGCTTACCTTTTTACTTTCCATCGTCTTTGGATTTATCTCAGAAAGCGCAACGCCACCTGATGTTATAATCGCTTCGTTAAATCCACGCAAACCGTTTAATTTTAAAGGAAATCCTTTCAACGTCTTTACAAGCGTTGTCCGCTCCGCTTTCGTAACCGCATTCACTGCTTTCTCTTGGGGTATTCCGCATAAAGACAATAACACGGGAATTAGCTTTTGCGGCAATAATTCCAAAAGTCCGTTAGCAGTCCGCTTGTTTTTATACTTCTCAAAATCGCGAAGCAAACGTTTATCCAAGGTTTGTGTATCAAGCGCGGGTTTTAAATCGATATACGCCGTCAACGTTTCCATAGGCATTCGATTGATAACCGAAGAAGCGGAAAGTACGATTGGACCAGAAACGCCGAAATGCGTGAAAAGCATTTCTCCAAATTCTTCATACACCGTTTTATTACCCAATTTCACGCAAAACGTAACGTTTTTCAACGTCAACCCCTGCAATTCCTTACAAAAAGCATCTTTTGCGTTTAACCCGCAAAGCCCGCATTTTAAATCGGTTACACTATGCCCAAGCTCTTGCGCGAATATATACCCGTCGCCGGTAGACCCCGTAGAAGGATAGCTCAATCCCCCCGTTGCAACAATCGCAACGTCGCAAGGATAATTCCTTTTATCCGTTTGCAGCTTTACTACGCGTGACATAATACCTATGTCAGACATATCAATATTATCACAGATAATTTTTTCAACTTTTTCATTCAGATGAAGCTCTACCCCTACTTCTTTACAGGCTTTTTCCAAGGTTTTCGTTACGTCGCTTGCGTGATCGGACGTGGGAAAGGCACGGTTTCCACGCTCGATTTTTACCGATAAACCAAACTCTTCAAAAAATGAAATCGTTTTTTGCGGCGGAAACGCATAGATTGAGCCACGAAGAAACTTCTCGCCGCGAACGATACTTCGGGAAAATTCATCAGGCGCAACGTCGTTGGTGAAATTACACCTGCCCTTACCCGTTATATATATCTTTTTCCCGAGTTTTTCGTTCTTTTCAAATAAGACGACGTTATGTCCGCCTTTTGCGGCGGCATACGCTGCCATTAAGCCCGCCGCGCCGCCACCGATTACACATACGTTTTTCATAAAAACACCTTGTTTCACGTAAAAAGTTTCACGTTTAATTATCTAAAGCCTTATACGCACACTTAAGTAAAGTTACGCAACCGACCAAAACAAGTCGGTTGCGCAGATAGGAATTTTATCTTGTTATCAAACGGGATATACGCCCGATTTCGCCATATCTCTATCGATTGCTTTTTTCTGTGCTTCTCTCCATTTAAAGAAGTTTTCCGCTACTTGTTCAAACACTGCGTAAGAAAGAACGTCTTCTTCCTTTTCGTAGTATCCAAGCTCAATCACCTTCTTCTTGATTTCTTCATATTCGGGTTGAAGCAAATCGGCGGGACGGCAAGTAATTCTTTCCGCATTTCCAAGTGCTTTCTTTGCAACTTCTTCGTCGATAGGCATCGGAAGCGTACCATATTTCCCTGCGAGCAAATCTTTCGTTTCCTTGGTAACCATTTTATATCTTTCGCCCATTACGACGTTAAGCACAGCTTGCGTACCGACAATCTGCGAAGAAGGCGTAACGAGCGGCGGATAACCGCTATCTTTACGTACGTTGGGAACTTCGGCAAGACACTCCATAAGCTTATCCGCTTTACCCGCCTTTTCAAGTTGATTGATAAGATTAGAAAGCATACCGCCGGGAACTTGATACAAAAGCGTGTTTACGTCGATTCCTTTCGATTTTTCATTCAAAATCTTATCATCCTTCAAGCGCTTTTCAACTGTCTTGAAATGTTTAATAATCGGAAGCAATTTATTGATGTCAATACCCGTATCGTACGGCGTGCCTTGTAAGGTTGCAACAAGCGGTTCGGTGGCAGGTTGAGAAGTACCATTGCCGAGCGGCGAAAGCGCGGTGTCTACAATATCTACGCCCGCTAAAATCGCCATGAGATATACCATATCGCCCGTACCCGTCGTGTTGTGCGTATGCAAATGAATCTTCGTCGTGGGCTTTAACGCCGCTTTCAACGCTTTTATAAGTTCGTACGCTTTAAACGGCAACAAAAGGTTCGCCATGTCTTTCAAACAAATGTTATCCGCGCCACGATCTTCCAAACTCTTTGCAAGATTTACAAAGTATTCGTTGGTGAACACTTCTTTTCCATCTACAACTGCGCTCGTATAACAAATGGTCGCCTCGCAAACGCCGCCGTATTTTTTGATCGCTTTCATAGACGTTTCCAAATTTCTCGGATCGTTCAACGCATCGAATACACGAATAATGCCCACGCCGTTTTCAATCGATTTGGCAACGAATTTCTCTACCACGTCGTCCGCATAATGACGGTAGCCAAGCAGGTTTTGACCGCGAAGCAACATTTGAATAGGCGTTTTTAAATGTGCTTTAAGCGTTCTCAAACGTTCCCAAGGATCTTCATTTAAGAAGCGCAAGCACGAATCGAACGTCGCGCCACCCCAAGCTTCGATCGAATAATAACCGATTTCATCAAGCTGTTCAAGCACGGGCAACATTTCTTCGATCCGCATTCTCGTTGCCGCCTGCGATTGATGCGCGTCGCGCAAAATCGTTTCGGTGAGCATTACTTTTCTGTTATCAAATTTAAGTTCCATAATATTTTACCTCATCAATTAAAAGAGTGAAAGCAGGAAACCTGCCGCAATCGCCGAACCGATAACGCCCGCAACGTTCGGTCCCATAGCGTGCATTAACAAATGGTTGCTTGGATCTTCTTCCCGACCTACGTCTTCGGAAATACGCGCCGCCATAGGCACGGCGGATACGCCTGCACTACCGATCAAAGGATTGATCTTGCCGCCTGAAAGTTTGCACATCAAACGTCCCATAAGCAAGCCGCCGATCGTACCGAACGAGAAAGCAACCAACCCAAGGCCAATAATCATAAGCGTTTGCGTTTGCAAGAACGTCGCGCCATACGCTTTACATCCTACGGAAACGCCAAGGAAAATCGTAACGGTGTTCATAAGTCCGTTTTGCGCTTGCGAAGAAAGTCTGTCGCATACGCCCGATTCCTTTAACAGGTTACCAAGCATCAACATACCCAAAAGAGGAACGGCGTCGGGAAGCAAAATGCCAACCACGAGCGTAACCACGATCGGGAATATGATCTTTTCAACCTTACTCACCACGCGAAGCGGTTTCATTTTGATTGTTCTTTCCTTTTTAGGAACGAACAATTTCATAAGAGGCTTTTGGATAATGGGAATGAGCGCCATATACGAATACGCCGCAACCGCAATCGCCGAAAGCAAATCTTCGTTCGTAAATTCTGCAAGCGTTTGCGTAACGTAAATCGCCGTAGGACCGTCCGCACCGCCGATAATCGCAATTGAGCAAGCCGCCGCAAGATCAAAGCGTAAAAGCGTTGCACCAACGAGCGTCAAGAAAACACCAAACTGCGCCGCCGCGCCAATCAACATACTCTTGGGATTAGAAATGAGCGGCCCAAAATCGGTCATTGCGCCGATACCAAGGAAGATGAGCGGCGGATAGATAACGTTTTGCACACCGAAAAACAAATACCACAAAAGCCCTCGGTTTTGTACGTTTTCATAGGTATGCTCAACGCCTTCGGCATACGTGCCCCAAAGCACGTCGTAAGCGCCAGGAAGATTGATCAAGAACATACCGAACGCGATCGGCAATAAGAGCAACGGCTCGAATTTTTTAACGATCGCAAGATAAAACAATACGAACGAAACGAGAATCATTACGTAGTTTTGCCAAGAGCTAGACTCACTCATAAATCCCATCGATTGAAATAATTCCGCAAACATCTCACCGACTCTGCTCATAACAAGCAAATTATTTGCCATATTTATACTCCTATTTTTCTATCTTAACCGATTACGGCTAAAACGGAATCCGATTCGACGTTCGCGCCTTTCGCAACTTGGAAGCTTACCACACCTTCACAAGGAGCAGTGATGTCGTTATCCATTTTCATTGCTTCAAGCACGAGAATAGGTTGATCCTTTTTTACCGTCGCACCTTCCGCAACAAGCAAGTTTTTAATAAGTCCAGGGAACGGCGAAAGTACTTTTTCGCCATTGGCGGGAGCCGCTTTCACTACGGGAGCGGGTGCGGGTGCAGGCGTAGCCGCGGGAGCTGCGGCAACGGGAGCAGGTGCAGCTACGGGCGCTGCCACAACAGGTGCAGCAACAACGGGTGCCGCCATAACGGGAGCGCTTGCCCCAACTTCTTCAACACCTACTTGATAAGCTTTTCCGTTTACAGTGATTACAAAATTACGCATAATATTTTCTCCTTAAATTCTCTTAATTCTTTTTACCGTAAATCCACATTGAGGATTTGTTTTTTGATAATACGCCATAATCGCGGCAGTGATCACCGCTATCGTTTCTTCGTCTACGTCGCTTTCATTGATAGCGGGCGCAACCTGCGTTTGTTTAGGTTTTACTTCCACTTTTTTCGGTTGTGCCGTGGGATTTGCCGCAGACATAATCTTTCCGACCGCCCAAACGACGGCAATTAAAAGTGCAATCCCTGCAAACACGACCAAAAAGCCAATCAACGCATAGAGCAACGCCTCGGGCACTTCTATCACTCTGCCACCCTCGGGTACAGCTTTCGCCAATAAATTGAACATACCCACCTCCTTATCTTGCAAGCATCTGCAAGGAAGCGATCAGATATTGTTTTACAAACTGCGGTTCGATTACCGCGTCAATATAACCGTCTTTCGCCGCGTTGATCGGGTCGGAATTTTCTTCCGCATATTTCTTTTCAAGCGCTTTCTTATCCGCTTTTTCGTTTCCAAGCTCAATCACCGCACCCTGCGCACCGTCAAAGAGCGCAATGCTCGCATTTGCGAACGCGCAAGTATAATCGAAACCGACCGATTTCGCTGCAAACAACGAATATCCAAGCCCGATTGCTTTTTTATAAACGACTGCAATTTTCGCCGTGTCGATCGTATCGAGCATATCGAGATATTCCGCCGCTTCTTTCATAACGCGACTGTTATTCGTACACATGCAAGGGCAAATGCCTTTCACGTCGGTAAACGTGATAAACGGCAAACCATAACAACAAGCGAACTCCGCAAAGTTCTTAATTTTTGCAAGTTTTGCCGCGTTCAATTCCACGCCCGTGTTCCCGCCGTCGAACACCACCGCCGCAACGGAGATGCCACCAATACGTGCAAGCACCGTTTTCACTTCGGGTTCGTAGGAAGCGCAAACTTCCACAGGGTTTTCGAAAATCGTCATAAGCGTTGCCGCGTCCGTGCTTGCGTTGAGCGCAGGAACTGCTTCGTTAAGTTCCGCGTCAATGCAAGGCATTGAAATCAATTCACTAATCGCGATAATCGTGCCGCGCACTTCTTCAAGCGAAGAAACTTCAAATGCGGGAATGCCCGTTTTATTAAGCGCTTTTGCACCGCCGACTTCTTCTTTCGTCAAATTCTTGCCCGCTTTTGCAGATAAAACAAAAGGACTGTTCACTGCCAAAACGCTCTTATTCGTAAAGAACGCGAAATCCGCAACCGCAGCAAGCATTGCCACCGAACCGTACACTTCGCCGTCAACAACGACGTATTGCGGTACGACCCCTTTGAGTTGCGTACTTCTTAAAAGCAGTTTACCAAGTCCTTCTAAAACGGTAACCCCTTCGCCTACCTGTACACCGCGAGTATTCAAGATATACACGACGGGAGTACAATTTTTCTCTGCCGCGTCAAGGCATTTTGCAATCTTGTCGCAGTTCGCCTTGGAAACGCCGCCTTCCAACACTTTGTAGTTCTGCGCAACGACGTAGAACGGATAACCGCTAATCGTCGCAAACCCCGTTACGACGCCTTCACCTGCGGCTTCTTCACCGTAGAACTCGTTCTTGGAAAAGCTGAATGCGGAAAGTTCGACGAAGCTTTCTTCATCAACAATCGCATTGATATGCACGCGGATCTCTTGTCCCGCTTCCGCTATCTTTGCTTTTCTTTCTTGCAGTAGTTGAATTTTGTCCATAATGTATCCTCCAAGAAATTCGGTCGGAAATGTTACTAAAAAATATCTTATTTTTTTGCCAACTTTCTACCAATTATCATTATACCTAAAATAAACGGGAAAAGCAAGCAAATGAAACTACTTCTTTCAATTTTTTCCAAAAAAATCGACAATACTCGCACGAATTATTCCGTGCTATTCGCATTGTCGTTTTTTATTGGTTGCATTATTCGTTTTTAGGTTGTTTTCCGACGAATTGCGACTTAACCTTATTATATCAAAATCGTCAAAAAATATGAATGGGAATTATTTTTTTCTATTTTTTCTGAAACGTTGCGTTATCCATTCTTGGATTTTATCAATGTTTTTATACACAATCACGAACCCTACGAGCAACACCGCGAAAAATACAATCCAAATCAAAAGCCCCCACCACGTCGTGAACGGGATTAAATCGATGGAATAGCACGTTATGGAAATCTGTAGAATGCGAGATACGACAATCATCACGGAGAAATATCCCCACGTCATTGTAGAAAGCCCCGCCACAAAACATAAAACGTCGTCAGGGAATACGGGTAAAATAAACATAAGTGTTAAAAGCAAATAATCTTTACCCTTGATTTTATTTTGCCATTTGTTCATAGTTTCTTCGCCGATCATCCAAGACACAGCTTTGTTGCCAAGCTTTCTTCCGATAAAAAAACCCGTAAACGAGCCGAGCAAAACGCCAATCAAGCTATAAATCATAGTTTGGAAAGGGCCAAATAACGCCACACCCGCCACCGTACTCACTACCGACGGTATGGGTAAAATTACCACTTGTAAATATTGCAGAACTGTGTACACCACAGGCATCCACACACCCTTACTCGCAAGATATTCTTGCAAAGTGTTTTCGTCTTGAATGACGTTGAAAAAGCCCGTTTGTTGTAAAACGAACAAAACGATCAAAGCAAACAATATTAAAATAAACGCGCTCAACGCGCCTTTATACCACACTTCTTTCCCGCTTATAACAAACCAAATCGAAAACCCACAAAACACCGTCAATAAACCGCTTGCAAGCAAGGAAAACAAAAGCGGATTGCTCGAAAGAAATGCAATTTTCGTGTCGTATATGCACAAAATCGCAAATACTACGCAACCAACCGTCAACATAAAAAACGTGATGAGAAGCGGTAATACGCCGCTGTTTTTTCTTTCGTTATCCACTCTCAAACCTCTTGATACTTTCACCATATATTATAGTATTGAAAATACGGTTATTTTTATTCCGTTGACACACTCTCTTCAATTGGAAGTCTTTTTTTTAGCTCGGTGATCGCTCCGCGGGCAAGCTCGTCGCAACGATTGTTCAGTTCGTTATCGGCATGTCCCGCCACCTTATGAAAAGTGACTTCGTGGGTTTTGATAAGCGCATACAATTCTTCCCAAAGGTCAACGTTTTGCACTGCCTTTCCGTCCGCTTTTTTCCAACCGCCTTTTTTCCAAGCGTAAATCCAACCTTCATTGAATGCGTTGACCGTATACGCGGAATCGCTATATACTTCCACCTTGCATGGATATTTCAAACGCTTCAAACCGACAATCACCGCCATTACTTCCATACGGTTATTCGTCGTCTGCGCTTCGCCGCCACTATATTCAAGCTTATGATCGCCATAGAGAAGAATACCTGCGTAGCCACCAAGCCCGGGATTTCCCGAACAAGCGCCGTCCGTGTATAGCGTTACCGTTTTTTTCATATAAACCTCATTTACATTGTTATATGGTTATACGCCCCGAAAGCAGCCTTGCTTTCGGGGCGTATATATCTTTGGCAGGGGCTATAAGACTTGAACTCATCTCTTTGGTTTTGGAGACCAAGGCACAACCTCTATACCAAACCCCTAACAACGTAGCTATTATATAACAAAAAAAAACATTTGTCAAATCTTTTTACGCGTAAAAGGCAAGGTTTTTTGAAAATCCTTGCCCCTTTTGTTAAATCAATCGTTATCACACCGTTCCAAAGAATGGATAAACGTATTTTCAGACATAATCTCGTTTAACCGTGAAGAAGAAAACTCTTTATCCGTCGTGAGCGTTGCGCTATACGTTATCCGCCCTTCTTCGCGCTTGATGACAAGTTGATTAAATCTGTCCGTCCCGAAAATTTCTTTAATTTTTAAATTCTCTTCCCCCGTACCCGTATACGAGAATTCAATCTTCACTGAATAATATCTCTTGGAGCGAAATACGCGACAATTAAGATGAAAAACACATTGTGCCAATATCAAAAGCGCGGTCGCGCCGACTGCCACTAAGTATAAGCCGCCGCCGCAAGCCATACCCACGCCCGCAGTCGCCCAAACGCCTGCCGCCGTCGTTAAACCTTTGACTTCGTGTTGTTTATACACAATCATACCCGCGCCAAGAAAACCGACGCCCGATACAATCTGCGCCGCAACTCGCGCGGAATCCGCATCACTTCCAAATGCGTATTTAGAAATTACCATCATAAGCGCCGCGCCAAAACATACGATCGTGTGCGTACGAATCCCCGCTTCTTTAAAGCGGAGCTTTCTTTCAAAACCAATTACAAAACCGAGTAAAACGGACAAAAGCAAATCGGGTAACATCCAAAGTTGACGAATCATTTCTTCCAATTCCCACATCTCCCAAAACATCATAATATCTCCAAAAGTTTTTTTATTCCTTAAATTGATAGCGATACAATTCCGCGTACAGTCCGCCTTGCGCTACAAGTTCTTCGTGCGAACCACGTTCGGTAATTTCGCCGTCCGTTACGACGAGTATTTCATCGGCGTTTTTTACGGTCGAAAGTCTATGCGCAACGACGAGCGTCGTTCTACCCGCCGAAAGCTCCGCAAGCGAGCTTTGCACCTGCATTTCCGTCATATTGTCAAGTGCGCTCGTCGCTTCGTCCAAGACGAGCACCGACGGATTTTTTAAAAACGCCCGCGCAATCGAAATGCGTTGCTTTTGCCCGCCCGAAAGCATAACGCCTCGCTCACCCACTTCCGTGTCGTAGCCGTTGG
>ERZ808043.19-NODE-19-length-76077-cov-5.642737_pt1 | contig 76077 bp, 70 predicted proteins | sample MGYA00380194_ERZ808043 | MGnify/ENA primary metagenome ERZ808043 (study PRJEB31490, sample SAMN06133370) | cow dung metagenome | isolation source: H3 | host: cow | place: China: Chengdu | collected 2015-05 ...
AAGAAAAAAAAAAAAAAAAGTATGAGATAGAGCATATTACGTGTGATTGTTTTTATAACGTAGTTGAGTATGACGTACAATTTAATGCGTGGGTTTATTTACCGCATATTTTCGTGATTGTCGGTAGTCTATTTTTTATCATACCGTCGGCGGTAATGCTTTACAAGATAAAGAAAGAAGAATAAGAGTAGGAGCATAACAATGAAAAAAATTAAAAAATTATTAACAATTTTTCTTACGGTTTGGCTTATGCTTTGTATGAGCGTAAGCCTTGTCGGGGTGTAAAAATGAAATGCAAACATCAACGGACGGCACTTTTAAGTTTTTCCGTTTGGGTGATAATCAGTTTTATCGTGGAGATAAGAAAGATACTTATGCGATTGTAGATACTTGTGAGGAATTACCAGAAGTTTTGTATATACCAGCCTATCACAAAGGAAAAGTGGTAAGCAAAATTTATTACGCGCATACAGAAGGATTTGGATTGCGCGGCTATGGTTTAAGTATGGAAGGAGTAAAGACCGCGTATATCCCCTATACCTGTAATTTAGACGAAGGACCTTATTTGGATGAGCCGTATGCAAGAGCCAGTACCACATTTATTGCCTGTTCTATTTACGATATAGTAACGAACGTTACACATAATTACGTGTGGTATTTAAATGAGAGCGATACTGTTTATTTCACGAATGTTGTGTATGAAGAGATAAGAATTGCGGCAGAAACTGTGCCTAATTCCGCATATGATATTGTCGAGACGAGTGATTGCGTTTATGTAGAGTTTTCTAGTAAAATATTAAAACCTGCGAATACAGCATTTATGTTCAATTATGAAAATTGTCCTAACGGTGGATATTTCTTTATCAATGATTTTGAATATGGCGCGACAATAAAAAATACGCCGTATGAGCCTATCCGCAACGGCTATACGTTCGGCGGTTGGTATAAAGAAAGTGAGTGCATAAACGCTTGGAATTTTGAAACGGATACCTTACCGCAAACGCAATATGATGATCAAGAAAGAGAGATTTATCAAGAAACAAAACTTTATGCAAAATGGATAAAGGAATAAGAAAATGAAAAAGCTTAAAAAATTATTGACAATCGGGCTTGCAGTTTTCATTATGCATTGTATGAGTATAAGCCTTGTCGGGTGTAAAAAGACGGGACTTATTCCAAACGGTTATTATTCTATAAAAAATCAAAATGAAGCTGTTTATGTTTTTACCGAAAACGATATGCGCGATAGTTATTGTTGGGTAATCGACGGAGATATTGCAGAAGAATGGGTAAGCAGTTCTTGTTGTTACAAGGCAAAAATCGTTAAAAAAGACGGCAAGATTTACTTTGAAGGATACAAATGGAAAGATTTGTTTGATATATTATTTAGGGGTGGAAAAGAGCAAGGAAATACTCATCTGTATCAAGTTGTATATAACGAAAAAGAACAAAGCATAAATCTTTTGCTTCAAGTGCCACAAAACTATAAACAATATATGAAGATATGAACATATGAACATATCTTCATATAAAACAGGAAAGGCGGGAATATGTGTGCAAAAAGTGGGGTATGAAAAGGGGTATTTCGCACTTTTTGAAGAAAATTGGCACAAAAAAGGATTCGGCAAAATCGCTGAATCCCTTTTATTTTCTGGCGCAGAGAAGAGGATTTGCGCTTTTAGCAGCGCGCCCCGCTCGACAATTATCAATTGTCGCCTTTGCCGCAAACATTGACGAAATTGAGCTTTAAACACGGCAAAGCGTTTTGCTCCCGCAAAACGGCTCCCGCCCTCAAATTCTCTTCTAAATTCGGTAAACACCACGAAAAAAACACCCTGTGAAAGGGTGTTTTTCGTTGGCGCAGAGAAGAGGATTTGAACCTCCGGATACGTTCCCGCATCACACGATTTCCAATCGTGCTCCTTAAACCACTCAGACATCTCTGCATAGTAGGCGCTGCGCTTGCAATGCTTATCTATATTACTGTATTTTTTGAAAAAATGCAAGCGTTTTCACTGCGCTTTTTCAAAATTTCCAAAAAATCTTTCAAGCATGCTTTTAGGGGGTGGGGCAAAACGGCTCAACCCTTATAGCAACCGCACGCCGCGCCGCTTTTCAAAAATCCCGTATCCGAACATTTTTCGCAGGTAAATTTGGGCAATAAATCCGATTCGTCGATTTTCAAAGCGAACAAAATATCTTTTCGTTCCAAAAGAAGCGATTGTTTTTTCTCGTTCAAAGCAGGCAAAGATTTCGGCTCGAAAACTTCCGCTTTTGCCAGCGCGATTTCCATTTTAGAAAGCTCGGTCGCGATTTCCTTAAAGCGAGCGTTCGCGTTTGCCATAGCGAGATATTTATCCGCACGCGTTTGCGCCTTTTCGCGAAGCAAAGCGTAATATCTTTCACGCTCGGATTTCGCGTTCGCCGCATCTACGGCGGCGTTAACAAACGTTCCGCGCGAAGCCCCCGAAGCCGAACCCGAACCACCCGAAACGCTCGAAGCGGGAATTTTTTTTACGTCGAAAACGCCCGATTCTTTCCAATCGCTTAAAATTTTGTTGATATAAGGCAGGGGATTTGCGCTTGTTGCGCTGCGTTTCGCCGCTTCCAAGATCATTGTGTCCGAAAATCCCCAATCCCGCCAAGTTCTAACCAAGGCAAGATTTGCCGCGCTCTTTCGGATTGCTCCGCAAATTTCCTGAATTTTCCCAAACAACTTCAAATCGTCGTTCTTTTCTTTCAAGTAAGCTTTCACTTGGGCAGAAGCAACCGTATTTTTTGCGGCCAACTTTTCAACGAGCGAGTGCATATCATCAAAGCTTCCACGCCCGTTTTTCATACAGAATAAGGCAATATCCAAAAGCGTAGTATCGTCGAAGCCAAGCGCGCACCATTTTTCGATATATTCTTCGATATAGGGGGCGGGATTGCTGACTTTCACACCGAGCTTTCTGCCCACACGGAAAGCAAGGTTTGCCATAAATTCGCGCGCGCACAAAAATTCAGAGATCGCGCTTGCATCTTTCAAACCGCGTTCGTATAAATCTTCGAGCGTAATATCGAGAATATTCATATTCCCGCGCTTCAAGCATTTTGCCGCTGCAAGGATAGCATCTTTTTCAAAGCCAAGGGTTTCCGTCCACTTGCGATACAGAGAATAATCCACTTCGTCAATAGCGCGAGAAGCGGCGTTAGCAAGCCCCAACGCCCCAAACACGGCGATAAGATTGCCTTCGTTTAAGTTGTAAGCGGAGAGTTCGCGTTCGACCTGTTCATAGGTAAGCGCGCCGCCGCGAATCAATTTTTTAGCCTTATTGAAGATGTACGAAGGGGAGACAGCGTCGCCCTGTTTGTTAATGCAATATTCGGCAATCAAAAGGAGCGCTTGGGGTTGGAGAGAAGTTTCTTCTAAAAAGCGCATATATTTCACGTAATCGTTTGCGGAAACGAATTTACCAACGCGTCCAAGCTTGCGTTGCAGTTCCTTGTTGAAATCGGCATACTGCTCATAGCGCACCTTTTTCGGCCGTCCGGTTGCGGACTTAACGGGCAAATATTCCACGGCAAAAGGCTGTTTGGAAGCGATTGCGACGAGATCGTAATCTTCCCAAAAGGCGAACGCTTCTTGAATTTTCTCTTCGGTAGTTTTCAAAACTTCCGCCATAGAAGCGAGGGAGAAATCGGAAGCGGCGTTTTTGCACAAATATAAGCCGTAAAGATAGACTTTGACGGCAAACCCGTCCGCTTCGGGCAAATATTTCGTGATAAATTTATTCTCTACGGTAACGTAAGAATTATCGTTGCAATCTTTTGAAAAGGAACAAAACGCCATAATCATACTCCCCACTTAATTTTCGAAAAATTTCATACTTTTCGAGTAAACTTTTCTTGATTTCTTTGAAGAAATAGTGTATAATAAAATAGTATCGAAAATTCCGCCCTAAAAAAGGTGTAAGAACATTATACCCTTTTTCGCAAGGAAAAGCAAGCCGAAACGGGGCAAATTTTCCAAAAAAAGAAAAAAAGGCAAGGAGGGGGTAGCGCGCATGAAAATTTTGCACACGTCCGATTGGCACGTCGGCAAGCGGCTCATGGGTCGCGAACGCCTTGCCGAGCAAGCGGAAGTCTTGGACGAAATCATTGAGCTTTGCGAAAACGAGAAGATCGAGCTGGTGCTGATTGCAGGGGACGTATTCGACACGTACACACCGCAAGCGGAAGCGGAAGAGTTGTTTTTTTCGAAGATTAAAAAGGTGGCAGGGAAAGACCGCGCGGTGTTGATTATAAGCGGCAACCACGACGACGGCGTACGCCTTTCGGCGGTTTCGCCCCTTTCGCAGGAACAGGGCGTGTATATCGTAGGGAATTCGCGCGCGGCAATTTCGACGAGTTTTCAAGACAGAAAAACGCATCCCACTTCTTCGGGAAAGGGCTACGTAGTGTTTGAAAACGAGCGTGGGGAAAAGGCGTTTATCGCGACTTTGCCCTATCCCAACGAAGCAAGATTTAAAGAAGAAAAATCGGAACTTTCTTACGTAGAGCGTATGAAAGGTTGGATAGACGAAGGGGTAAAGGGGAACACGGAAAAACTCCCGTCAATCCTGCTTGCCCACATCTTCGTTGCAGGCGGGAAAGTGAGCGATAGCGAAAGGGAAATTGACCTTGGCGGGGCGAGAGCGCTGCCGATCGAAGCGCTTCCGAGCACGGATTACATTGCGCTGGGGCACTTGCATAAAAAGCAAAAAATGGGCGGAAACCATTGTTATTATAGCGGCTCGCCCTTGCAATATTCCTTCGATGAACGCGCGGACAAAGGTGTAAAAGTCTTTGATTTAACGAAAAACGGCGTAGAGAATTTAAGGGATATTCCTTTAACAAAGGGCAAGAAATTAGTGCGCTTGGAAGCGGAAACGGTGGAAAACGCGGAAACGCTTTTGGAAACTTATGCGGATAATTTAGTAGAAATGAAGCTCATTTTAACCGCGCCGCTCACCCAAGGGGATAGTGTAAAACTTGCCTTGCACGAAAATTTAGTATCGCTTGTAGCGGAAGTGCGCACGGAAGAAGAGATACGTTTTGAAAGCCGAAAAGGGCTTGCGGATTCGGCGCTCTTTGACGCATATTATAAAAGCGCGTATAACGCCGAGCCGAAAGCGGAGCTTAAAGATTTGTTTTTAAGTGTTTTGAACGAACTGCAAGAAAAGGGAGAGAGCGTATGAAACCGATCTATCTTGAATTTTGCGGGATTAACAGTTTTTCAGAAAAAGCGCAAATCGACTTCAAAGCGCTGTTATCAGGCGGGGTATTTGGAATTTTCGGGGACACGGGAAGCGGAAAGAGTACGATACTCGATTCCATTCACTTCGCGCTCTACGGCGAAATTGACCGAGTGCCCAAATCCTTTAACGATTGCATAAACTACCGAAGTGAAAGCGCGAGTGTAACGTTCGATTTTGAGATCGCATACGAAGGCACGCGAAAGACGTATCGAGTAAAAAGGGAGAGAAAGCGCAAAAACGGCGCGACGAAAGCGTATTTATACGAACACACGGAAAGCGGTTTGCTCGCGTTAGCGGAAGGCACGCGGGAAGTAGACGAAAGGATAGAAAAAATACTCGGTTTAAGCTTTGCCGATTTCAAAACGTGCATTGCGCTTCCGCAGGGTGATTTTGCGGCGCTTGTGAAATCGACGACGGGTGAACGAGTGAAGCTCGTTTCTCGGCTATTCAACCTTGAAAAATACGGCGAAAGATTATCCAAAGCAGTCAACGAGCGGTATTATAAAGCGGAAGAAGAAGTCAATCTCATCAAAGCAAAAATGGGCGAGAACGAAGGCGGAAGCGAAGAGCTAATCGCCGAAACGCAGGCGAAGATCGAAGCGCAAAAGGCGGAGCTTTCCAAGCAGCAAAAAGAGCTTGACCAAGCGGAAAAGCGGTATTTGCTCGCACAAGAAGCAGATAAAGCGAAACGGGAATACGACGCGCTTTGTTTCAAGTTAAACGAATTAAACGCCCGCCTGCCACAAATGGACGCGCTGCAAAAAAAACTATCGTTTTTACCCAAAGCGCAAGCGGTGAAAGAAAAAGCGGATGCGTTAAAGGCGGCGCGCACGGAAGAACAACAGGCAAACGAGCGTTTAAAAACCGCGCAAACGGATTATGAAAAAGCGCAAGCAGCGTTTGACAAAGCAACGCAAACGCTGGAAACGGAAAATTACGACGAAAAAATCTTAAAGCTTTCTCTTGATTTGCAACGGGTGGAAGACGCACAGACGGACGTAAACGCCGCGAAGAGCGCGGAGAGCGCACTCAAAGAATGTATCGCGGAATATAGCGCTTTAAAAAATAAATGTGTCGAAGAGAATTTTACGGAGAAACGGGAACGAATCGAAGCGGAAATTGACGCGCTCGGCGAAGACGGAACGCTCTTAGATTATCTCAAACGCAATTATAAAGGCGTGTTGCTCACGGACGTTTACGGTGAAATGCGTGCGGACTTAGGCGCGCTTGCGCAAAAATATCCGCAAACGCAAGCGGATATACAAATTTTGCTGAAAAAATACTCAGCAATCGCAGGAAAAGCGGAAGAGAACGCGTTTGATATTACAACAATCAATTTGGCGTTCAAAGAGATAGAAAGGAAAAGAAAAACGCTTCGTGACGAGCTTGCCGCGCTCGAAAAACGCCGCCTTGCCTACGACGAGAACGAAAACAAGAAAAAATTGCTTTCGGAAAAGGGGCAGAACCTGCGTGAAAGTTATAACGCGGCAATGCAAAAAATCGAGTTTGTGAAAGACTTGGGCAGTATGGAAGAGCTTTTAAAGCGTATGCAAACACTCAAAGCTTCACGGCAAAGGGATAAAGAAGCATACGAAACCGCGCAAAGAACGGTAAACGTTTGCTTTGCGGAAAAGGAAAAGCGTTCGGGACTTTTATCGCTCCAAAAACAAACGACGGAACATAGTGAAAATGCGCTTAAAAAGTCGCTCAAAGAAACGGGGTTTGGCGGGGTAGAAGAAGCGTTGTCGTTGCTTGACGAAATCGGGAATGCCGACCGCGCGACGGCGGAATGTAAAGAATTTTTCGAAAGTTATGCCTTAGCGAGCACGGAGCATGCGAAAACGGATAGGAGTAAATTCGACGGATACGATACGCAAACGCTTTCCCTTGTAAGGCAAGAGAAAGAAGAGGCAAGGGCGCGTTTTGACGAATGTAATAAAGGATTAGGCGCAAGTGAAAAAGAGCTCGACCGTTTGCAAAAACTGAAAGAGAAATATAAAGAACAACAAAAAGAGCTGGAAGAGAAAGAGAAGTATAAAAACGTATGCGACGAACTTAGAATGCTCGTGCGAAGCAATAAATTTTTGGAATTTATCGCTTCGGAATATTTGCAAGAGATAAGCTCTGCGGCGAGTAAAACGCTTTTATCATTGACGGGCGGAAGATATTTCTTACGTTATGACAAGGAATTTAAGGTAGGGGACAATTTAGACGGCGGAAATCTTCGCGCAGTGAAAACGCTATCGGGGGGAGAAACGTTTTTGGTATCGTTGTCGCTTGCGTTGTCGCTCTCGGCAGCAATCTGTTTAAAATCTCTGCGCCCCATCGAATTCTTCTTTTTGGACGAAGGCTTCGGCACGTTGGACGAGAAGCTTGTGGACACGGTGATGGACGTACTCGGCAAATTAAGCAAAACGTTTTCGGTGGGACTGATTTCCCACGTCGAAGAATTGAAGCATAGAATTGATCATAAAATTATTGTAAGCGGTGCAACGGAAAGCAGAGGTTCAACGGTCAGGGTAGAATGTTTTTAAGGGAGAAGCAATCCAAAATATAAAAAAACGGGAAAAGGTATGATAGTAAGCGCAATTTCTTTATGGAAAAAATTTGACGTAACGACCCCGCTTTGCGCGAGCGAGTGGGGGATCGAAGAATACGACGACGTGCGGTATAGCAACGTCGCGTATTCAGGTCATAGAATGACGGACGGAAGCGTCCGTATTTACGCGCGCTTTGCAAAGCCGAGTGGCAAGGGGAAGAAACCGGCGATTTTGCTTTTGCCGGACGCGGGAAAACCGCTTGATAAAGAACTGTTAGATTATTTTATTGAAAAAGGCTACGCGGTGCTCATGCCCGACTATTCGGGAAAAATGCCCACGGACACGGACAGTGATTTTAGAACGGTATATCCGCCGTCCTTAGATTATGGCAACTATGAAAAGGCGCGGGGGCTTACGGATATGGATAACCTTGCGGCGGATGAAACGACGTGGTTCGAATGGTTATACGTAAGCCTGTTTTCGCTCGAATATTTAAAATCACGGGAAGATATAGGAAATATCGGCGTAGTAGGGATAAGAAAGGGTGGCGATCTTGCGTGGCAAACTATGCTTTCGCCCGACGTAAAATGCGGCGTACCCGTAAACGCAGTGGGTTGGCGTTCGTTTTCGGCGCTTGCGAAATTCGGGGATAACGTAGCGCACAATTTAAGCGACGATAGACATCGTTATATAGCGGCGGTGGAAGCGCAGTCTTACGCGCCGTACGTGAAATGTCCCGTTTTGGTGCTTTGCGCCTTGCGCGACGATGGGTTTGATTGCGACCGCGCTTACGACACCTATTCAAGAATCGGCAATCAAGACGGAAACGCGCTCGTATACGCTTCCAGCAGCGGCGCTTGCATCGGACTTGGCGGGCTCAACGATATGGATTTGTTCTTAGAAAAGAATTTAAAGGGCAGAGAAATTTATATTCCCGACACACTCAACGTCTCCTTGCAGGAAACGGAAGAAGGGTTGAAAGTCGAGATTGAATGTGACAAGGAAGGCATTTTGGAAGACGCGGGCATATTTTATGCGGAAGCGGACGTAAAGACGAAATGCGCCTATCGCGATTGGAATCGTGTGTTTAGGGTAAATGGCAAATCGGTAAAAGACGGCAAAATCACGCACGTAATCAAGCCTTTTGCGGGCGCGACGGCGGCGTTTGTGTATGCATATGCAAAATATATCAATGGTTTCCGCGTGATGTCGAAGATCACGGCAAAACGGCTTTCTAAGCCGAACGTGAATGCAGTAAAGGGCAGAACGCTTTTTGCGGGGAACACTTCGGACGGATTGAGCGTTGTAGAGTATCGCGACTATTCAATCGGCGACGTATTTTTAGAAAGGGAAGCAACGCCGAGAACGGTAGCAGGCTACGGCGGGATTACAGGCGCATATTCGGTTGGTGGAATCAAAACGTATAAAATCAGTTCGCCAAAGTATATACCTGATGAGAACGCTTTTTTGAAATTTGACGCTTGGCTTCCACAAACGGAAGAGATCAGAATTTCGGTAGAAGTAGGCGACGTGGCGCAAGAATCCGAACGTTACACGGCGTTTACGGAGATCAAGGGCGGCGGAAAATGGAAACGAATCGTGTTAAAGCCTGCGGATTTCAAGGGCGAAACAAGCGGTATGCCCTTGAAAAAATTCTCTGACGGCAAAGCGCTTTTGTTTGATTGCGATAGCGAAGACACGGAATTTGCGATAGCGAACGTGCTTTGGTTGTAGGGAACTACTATGTATGCAGTAAGCGATAAGATTATTATGAAAAAACCGCATCCTTGCGGAGGCAAGGAATGGGAAGTTACGCGCATAGGCGCGGACGTAAAACTTCGGTGTTTAACCTGCGGAAAATACATCAATTTAACGCGCGACGAATTAAAAAAGCGGGCGAAACAAACGGGAGCAAAGGAATGAACAAAACGTTATCGGATAGCGAATTATACGAAGCGCGGCACGGCTTTAAAGAGAGCCGCTCCAACGCTCGTTTTCTATACGCAATCTTTTTGATATTCATTCTTTTCTTTTCGTTTAGCGCGTGGTGGACGAGCAATTTCGGTGGCGTGATTGTAGATGGAAATTCTATGAACCAAACGTTATACGACGGCGAGAAACTTTTAATGCGCTACGCAAGCGGTTATAAAGCGAATCGCGGAGACGTAATCGTCGTATACGTAGGCGATTATGAAGAATGTGATAGCGTAAAAGGGGAATTCATCATTAAACGTTTGATTGCGACGGAAGGGGATAAAGTACGTTGCGATAACGGTCAGATTGAGATATGCTACGCAGGGGAAAGCGAATGGAAAAAATTAAACGAACCGTACGCCTATTACGCAAACTACCGCTTTGATTACGATTTCGCGGAATACGAAGTCGGCATTGGCGAGATATTCTTTTTAGGGGATAATCGAAGCGGACGGGGAAGTAGTTTAGACAGTCGTTATCAAGAAGGATTGTCGCATCTAGATTGCCTGTATAAAGAAGCGGACATATACGGAATCGTACCCGCTTGGGCTATCGAACATCATCAAATTTTGTCAAAAATATTTTTTAGAGAATAAAAAGGATTTGTCTCACCGTTGGGTTGAGTCAAAGTCAATCAAAAAAGAAACGAAAAGGAGAATTAAACTTATGAAAATTCGTATCACGTCGGACAGTACCTGCGATCTCAATCACTTAGTTGAAGAGCGCAATATCGGCATTTTGCCTATGCAAGTGAACTTGGATGCGCAGTCGTATCACGACGGCGTAGACATTACCCCGCAGGACATTTTCAATTTCGTAGAGAGAACGAAAATCCTGCCCAAAACGAGCGCGCCGAGTATCGGAGATTATGAAGAATTCTTTGCAGAGCAACTGAAAGAAGCAGATGAATTGATTCACTTCAACATTTCCGCGAAAAGTTCAGGCTCGCACAATATGGCAAAGCAAGCGGCGCAAAGTTTTGAGGGAAAGGTGCGCGTTATCGACAGTAAAGCGCTGTCGACGGGGCAAGGCTTGCTCGTGTTAAAGGCGTGTGATATGCGTGACGAAGGTAAGAGTGCGGCGGAGATCGAAGAAGCTATCAACGAATTAAAAACGCGTGTAAACACTTCGTTTGTACCCGACAGTTTAGACTATTTGCACAAAGGCGGCAGAGTTTCGGGTATGATAAAAGTGGTAGCGGGTATGTTCAAAATCCACCCGCTCATCTATATGGAAGACGGCCAACTTGTGCCCGGCAAAAAATACAAAGGCAGAATGGACGTTTTGCTCAAGCAGTACGTACAAGATCTGAAAGATATGTATCCCGATTACGACAAATCCCGTTGTTTCGTTACGCACTCGTCGGCGGACGAAAACGTAGTGAACGTAGCGAAAGAAAAGGTAAAGGAATTGTTCGAATTCGAGGAAGTAATCGAAACGGTTGCAGGTTCAATCATCACGAGCCATTGCGGCAAGGGCACGCTGGGCGTACTTTTCATTTATAACAAATAAAGGTTTTTCTTGCGAATGATTTCAGTATATACGGACGCCGATTATCTTTCGGCGTATGAACAAAAGCGGCGCATTTTTTACGGATTTTTGCTTATCACGCTGGTATATGTCGGGATTGCGCTCGGTTTAGTATTTTATCATAGTACGCTGCCATACGCCGATTCAGGGCAAACGCTCCCGCGCGTTATCGTCTACGGCCTTTCGATTGTCTATATCGTATGGATTTTCCCGTTTATGACAATCAAATACAGACGTTCTAAGCGATATTATAAAATGCTTTGCCACGTAAGCGAAAGTATAAAAATGGAAGAATTGAACTATTTTTATGATTTCCGCGAAAAGAGTCTGCAAAAGGACAATATCGACGTAGTAGGTTGCGTATTTGAGACGTGGAGTAAGAAGAAGCAAGAATGGTTAGAGCGGGAAGCGTATTTTGACCCCGAAAAGCCGTTACCCGAAATAGAGAGCGGCGACCTTGTGGAATATATCACGCAGAGCAACTTTATCGTGCAGTATCATATCGTAGAGAAGCACGCGCTCGAATTCGAAGAAGAAGACGAAGAAGACGAACAATACGAAGAAGACAAAGAAGGAGTAGAAGAACAATGAGAGCAGTAGTAACCGTAACAGGGAAAGACAAGAAAGGAATTATAGCAAAAGTAAGCGCGTTTTTATCCGAACGCGGCGCAAATATCGAAGACATTTCGCAAACGATTTTAGGCGAATATTTTGCCATGATTATGATTGTAGATATATCGTCAATCGAAGTAGAGCTTTCTTCGCTTGCAAAGGAATGTAGCGAGCTTGGGAAGCAAATCGGAATGTCGATATATATGCAACACGAAGACATATTCAACGCCATGCATAACGTATAAGAGCAAGGAGAAAGACGTAAGATGTTCAGTAATAACGACGTATTAGAAACGATTGCAATGGTGGAGAAAGAGCACCTTGACATTCGCACGATCACGATGGGCATATCCTTGCTTTCTTGTATCCGTGATAGTGCGGAAGAAACGGCGCAAAAGGTATACGATCTCGTTTGTAGGAAAGCGGAAAAGATTGTCAAGACAGCAGAAGATTTATCCGGGGAATACGGTATTCCCATTGTAAACAAACGTGTTTCGGTAACGCCCGTAAGCCTGCTCACGGCGAACTATCCCGAAAAATCCCCGCTTATCGGCAAAGCGCTTGATAACGCGGCAAAGACGCTCGGAATCGACTTTTTAGGCGGCTATTCAGCGCTTGTGCATAAATCGACGGCAAATTACGAGCGTATTTTTATCAAAACGATACCCGAAGTTTTAGCGACGACGGAAAGACTTTGCGCATCGGTGAACGTAGGTTCGACGAAATCGGGTATCAATATGGATGCGGTCAAGCTCCTGGGCGAAGTGTTCAAAGAGGCGGCGACGCTCACGAAAGATAAAGACGGCATTGGGGCGGCAAAGCTCGTCGCGTTTTGTAACGCAGTGGAGGACAACCCGTTTATGGCGGGTGCATTCCACGGCGTAGGGGAAGCGGACACGGTAATAAACGTAGGCGTTTCAGGTCCGGGCGTAGTCAAGCACGCACTCGAACAAATCCCGAATGCCGACTTAACGGAAGTGGCGGAAATGATCAAACGCACGGCGTTCAAAATCACGAGAGCGGGACAACTTGTGGCAAAGGAAGCGGCAAAACGGTTAAACGCGCAGTTCGGTATCGTAGATTTATCGCTTGCGCCCACGCCCGCCATGGGTGATTCGGTTGCGCAAATCTTAGAAGAGATGGGCATAGAAACGGTAGGCGGACACGGCACGACAGCGGCACTCGCGCTCTTAAACGATGCGGTTAAAAAAGGCGGCGTTATGGCAAGCTCGCGCGTTGGGGGGCTGTCGGGCGCATTCATACCCGTATCGGAAGATATCGGCATGATACAGGCGGCGGAAAAAGGCGCGATTACGCTCGATAAGCTCGAAGCCATGACGTGCGTTTGTAGCGTAGGATTGGATATGATTGCAATTCCTGGGGACACGCCCGCAACGACGATTTCGGCAATGATAGCAGACGAAGCGGCAATCGGCATGATCAATAATAAAACGACGGCGGTAAGAATTATTCCCGCGATCGGGAAGACGGTAGGTGATCAAGTGAGCTTTGGCGGACTGCTTGGCAGAGCGCCGATTATGCCCGTGCACGCATGTGATTCGTCGAAAATCATCAACCGTGGCGGCAATATCCCCGCGCCCATTCATAGCTTCAAAAATTAAGGAGAATAAATATGGAAAGAACGGAAATAGCAGAAAACTTAAAATGGAAAACGTCGGACATCTTCGCATGCGACGAAGCATGGGAAGAAGAATACGCGGCGGTAGAAAAAGAATATTCCAATTACGACTTTACACCGTATAAAGGCAAGCTTAGCGACAAACAAACGCTGCTTGCGTGCTTTGGCTTGAACGATAAGGTATCCCGTCGTATTGAGAAATTATATTTATACGCGCATCTTTTGCACGACCAAGACGTTCGCGTATCCAAATATACTTCTATGAACGCCAAGGTAGGCGCGCTCATTTCGAAGATATTCGCGCAGTTTTCGTTTGTAGAGCCAGAGCTTACGAAGCTTGACGATGCTCTTTTGCAATCGTTTATAGTAGATCCCGATTTTGCGGCATACGAATATAAACTCCGTCAAATTTCCAAATCTAAAGCGCATGTGTTAAGCGAAGCGGAAGAAAAACTGCTCACGCTCGGTGGCGACGTCATGCGAGAATTTCGGGGCGTTTTCTCTATGCTCGACAACGCGAATTTGAACTTGCCCAAAGCAAGTTATAACGGCGAAGAAGTGCAAATGAGCCACGGCATGTACGGGGTAATTTTGCACGGCGGTAACGCGGCGGAGCGAAAGGAATGGTTTGAAAAATATTACGGGGCATATATCAATTTAATCGACGCGATTACGCAAACGTATTATGCGAACGTAAAAAAGGACGTGTTCTATAAAACGGTAAGAAACCACGAAAGCTGTTTAGCGATGGCGTTAGACGGGGAAGACGTAACGCCGAAAGTGTATGAGAATTTAATTAAAGCGGTGCAAAACGCACTTCCCGTGATGCACGATTATATTCGTTTGCGGAAAGAAGTAGCGGGGCTTGAAGAACAACATATGTACGATATTTACGTACCGCTTGTAAACGACGCAGAGATAAAAATGCCGTTTGAAAAGGCGTACGATTTGGTGGTAGAAGGGCTTGCGCCTTTGGGCAAAGATTATCAAGAACTTTTGAGAAAAGCGAGAAGAGAAGGTTGGATCGACGTTTGCGAAAACGCAGGAAAACGAAGCGGTGCATATTCTTCGGGCGTGTACGACACGCACCCGTACGTGCTACTCAATTACCAAGAAACCACGAACGACATTTTCACGGTTGCGCACGAAATGGGGCACGCGCTTCATAGCTATAAATCGAACGGCAATCAACCTTACGCGAAAGCGGACTACACGATCTTCCTTGCGGAGATTGCGAGCACGGTCAACGAAGTCTTGCTTTTGAAATATTTGTATAAGAATACCGACGATAAAAACTTAAAGAAATATCTTTTAAATTACTATATGGATATGATTCGCGCAACGCTTTTCAGACAAACGCAGTTTGCACAGTTCGAGCAGATTGCGCACGCGAAAGCGGAAGCAGGCGAGCCGCTCACCAAAGACACGTTATGCGCCGCGTATTACGAGTTGAATAAAGCCTACTACGGCGACGGAATAATCCACGATAGTCAGATTGCATACGAATGGGCAAGAATCCCGCACTTCTACACGTCGTTTTACGTATACAAATACGCAACGGGTATCACTTCGGCAATTTCGATTGTGAAGCGTATTTTAGCGGAAGGGGAGAGCGCGGTAAAAGACTATTTCGAATTCTTATCTTCGGGCGGTTGCACCGATCCTGTAAGCATCTTGCAAAAGGCGGGCGTAGATTTAACGACGGAAGCGCCTTTTGAAGCGGCAATGCAAGAATTTAAAGATACGCTGGAAGCATTTAAAGAACTTTGTCAAGAATAATCACCAGTGAATAAGGAGAAAAATCCTATGGCACCGACAGTCAACACAATGCCCTATAACCGCGATGCGGAAATGGCGCTTTTAGGTTGTCTTTTAATCGATACGGACATAGCGGCGGAGCTTGTAGAAAAGCTGAACGAAGCGGATTTCTATCAAGAGAACCATAAATATATTTTGCGTGCTATGCAAAAAACGTTTAACGCGCGAAAACCGATTGACCTTGTAACGGTTTCGGACGAGCTTGACAGCGACGGCTCGCTTGAAAAAGCGGGCGGTATCGCGTATTTGACCGAGCTTACGCAAATCACGCCGAGCGCGGCGAACTATCAATCGTATTACGACATTGTTACGCGTGATAGCGTGAACAGAAAACTCATTCGCGCGGCGCGTACCATTATCGAAACGTCGACGAATTCGCCCGACGCGCAGTCGGCGCTTTCGTTTGCGGAAAAAGCGGTGTATGACATATCCAAGCAAACGGAACGCTCGTCGCTTTTGGGTATGAACGACGGCGACGTAATCGGCGACGTCTTGCACGAATTTGAAACGTTACAGTCCGATCCGAACGCCTTGCGGGGGATTCCCACAGGATATAAACGTTTGGATAAAATGACGAACGGCTTGCACGGCGGCGATCTAATCGTGCTTGCGGCACGCCCGGGTATGGGTAAAACGTCGCTTGCTATGAACCTTGTAGAAAACGCGAGTTTGCGCGCAGGCAAAACGTGCGCGGTGTTCTCGCTCGAAATGCCGAGAAAACAAATCGTACAAAGGTTGTTGTGCTCGTATGCAAACGTGAGTATGGCAAACGCACTTTCAGGTCGACTTACTGCAAAAGAATGGAAAAAGCTTATGCTTGCAAGCGATAAACTGAAAAAAAGTAAGATTTTCGTAGACGATTCTTCGCGCGTAACGCCCGCGGAGATCTTGTCAAAGTGTAGAAGATTAAAAACGACGGCAGGCGGGGTAGATCTTGTCATGATCGACTATATCCAGCTTATGTCAGGCGGTTCGTCGGTGATTGCAGGGAGCGAAAACAGACAACAGGAAATCGCTTCGATCACGCGTGATTTAAAGATTATGGCAAAGGAATTGAACGTGCCCGTAATCGCGCTCTCGCAGCTTCGGCGTATTCAATCGAAAGAACCGCAACTTTCCGACCTTCGTGAATCGGGCGCAATCGAGCAGGACGCGGACATCGTTATGTTTATCTCTCGTCCCGAAGCGATCGCAACGAAAGAAGAAATTGAGAGCGGACAAGTTGTAAAAGGCGCGGCAGAACTCATTTTGGCAAAACACAGAAACGGTGAACAGGGCAGGGTTTCGCTCAAATTTATCGGCGAATGTACGAAGTTCGTGGACGTGGACGAACAAAATCGGGAAGAAGAACCCCCGCAATACGTCCCCGCAACGTCGCCTGAAGATTATGAAGAAGAATACGTCGCCCCCGAAGACGACTACACGCCGCCCGAACCCCCTGAACGCAAAGGGGAACTCAAAACCGCGGACGACGAAATCCCGTTCGAATAATTTTTATGCAAACGCAAATTAAGGAAATCACAAAAGAAAGCCTTAGGGAAGCGAAAGGCATCATAGAAGACGGCGGGGTGGTGGCAATCCCGACGGAAACGGTGTATGGGCTTGGCGGCAACGCGTTTGACGATGGGGCGGTAAAAAAGATTTTTGAAATCAAGGGTAGACCGAATAACAATCCGCTTATTGCCCACGTGCATAAAGATTACGATTTATCAAAGATTATCGATTACGATCCGCCGTATGCCAAGAAGCTTCGGGAAGCGTTTTTGCCCGGACCTTTAACGCTCGTATATCCCTCAACGGAAAAAGTGAGTCCGTTCGTTTCCTGTGGTTTAAACACGCTCGCCGTGCGCGTGCCCTCGCACGCAGGCGCGCAAGCGTTTTTAAAGGAAGTGGGCATTCCTATCGTCGCGCCGAGCGCAAATTTATCTCGGCACGTAAGCCCCACGTCGGCAGCGCACGTGTGGGACGATTTCACTGGAAAAATTCCTTTGATTTTGGACGGCGGCGAATGTCAAGGCGGTATCGAGAGCACCGTTTGCGATTGCACGGGCGAAATTCCGATTGTGCTTCGTTCAGGGCTTGTAACTCGCGAGATGATTGAAGAGATTGTCGGGGCGTGTGGGGAATATGCCCCCGATTTAAAAAGCGGAGAAAAAGTGAAAAGTCCGGGTATGCTCTATAAGCACTACGCACCCCGTTGTAAAACTATGCTTTTTTCGGCGAAAAACGTGGAAAACGCAATTTCGGCTTATGTAGCGGAAAGCCTTGAAAATAAAGGAATTGCGGTGCTTTGCGAAGAAAAGCGGATGAAGGAATTTGAAAAAGCGGGCGCAAAGTGCCTCAATCTCGGGAAAAATCAGGCGGAAATGGCAATGCGGCTCTATAAACTTCTTCGGGAAGCGGAAAAGATTTGCGAGCTTCTAATCGTCGTTGAACCGGAAGAACAAGGCGGGGTAATGACGGGGGTTTTGAACCGTTTGCGCAAGGCTTGCACGTCGGAGGACGTAAAATAAAAAGTAGGGGCAGGTACGAGTTGAAAACGAAAAAGAAGAAAAAAATCGTGTTCGTATGCACGGGAAATACCTGTCGTTCTCCAATGGCGGAAATCGTTTTTCGGCGGCTTGTAAATGAGATGGGGCTTACCACGCTGAAAATTTGCTCGGCAGGCCTGCAGGTCGCACCAAAATCAAAAATCAACGAAAAATCGGTGCAAACCCTTATAGATAAAGGCTTTGAGATAGGTTTGTTCAAACCGAAGCAAATCGACGAAAAATTACTCGTAGAATCGCTTGCAATCGTTTGTATGACTGACGTTCAGCGCGATTTGCTTATGGATATGCGTTGGCAAGCTATGAAAGCGGCGGGAGAAGAAGAAATCGAGAATAACGTATATTCTTTTTCCGAGCTTGCGGGGTATGAAATTTTAGACCCTTACGGCAGGGAAATCGATTGCTATCACTACGTTTTCGAGCTAATCGCAGGGGGTATGTCCGCAATCATAGAGAAATTGTTGCCGACAGGGGTTAGGGAAAAATACATACCCAAAAAACGCTCGTCATCACCGACAAAAAAAAGAACGAAAAAGAAAGTGGAGCAAGACGCTTGAAAAAAATTGCACTAACGTGCTATAATATAGGAAACAAAAGGAGAAGAACGATTTTATGAAGATTGCAGTTGCTTGCGATCACGGCGGATTAAATTTGAAAAACGCCCTGATTGCGTATCTTAAAAAGAACGGACACGAAGTGAAAAACTTCGGCACAGACACGTTGGATTCGTGCGATTATCCCGATTTTGCAGTGCTTGCCGCAGAAGCGGTGGCGACAGGTGAGTGCGACCGTGGTATCGTCGTTTGCTCGTCGGGGATTGGTGTTTCGATTGTAGCGAACAAAGTTCCTGGCATTCGTTGTGCACATTGCCACGACACCTATTGCGCCAAATACACCCGCTTGCACAACGACGCAAATATGATCGCTTTCGGGGAAAAAGTTGTTGGTGTGGGGCTTATGGAAGAGATTGTTAACTTGTTCTTGACGACCGAATTTGAAGGCGGTCAGCGACATAACCGTCGCATTGACAAAATTGCAAAAATTGAGCAAAAATATAATAAATAAATATAAAAAGGGGTTAAATTATGAAATTTACATTTAGAGAAAATCCGAATTTTTACCACGTTGAGCACCCGCTTATCGAACACAAACTTGCCATTTTACGCGACGTGAAAACCAACACAAAACAGTTTATGGAGCTTGCCGAAGAGATTGCAATGCTCGTAACGTATGAAGCGACGAAAAACTTGCCGCTTGAAGAAGTGGAAGTGGAAACGCCGCTTGAAATTGCAAAATGCAAAATGGTATCGGGCAAAGCGGTTGGGATTGTTCCAATTTTGCGCGCGGGGCTTGGTATGGTTTCGGGCGTGCAAAAGCTCATTCCCAACGCAAAAGTGGGGCATATCGGGCTTTATCGCGACCATGATACCCACGAACCCGTGGAATATTATTGTAAGCTTCCTGCGGATGCGGAACAAAGAACGCTTATCGTCGTTGACCCTATGCTTGCAACGGGCGGCAGCGCTTCGGATGCGATCACTATGATTAAAAAGCGCGGTGTTACGAAGATTAAGCTTTGCTGTATCGTAAGCGCGCCGGAAGGGATTCAAAAGGTAATGGACGATCATCCCGACGTGGAAGTGTACGTAGCGGCGGTGGACCGTCAGCTTAACGAAAATTGCTATATCCTGCCTGGGCTTGGCGACGCAGGTGATCGACTTTTTGGCACGAAATAAACGTAAACGCATACATGGGTGGCTCGTATGGGAAAAATTATTGCGATCGGCGGTGGTGAACTCCGCGAGAGAACGACGCTTCAAATCGACGAATATATCGCAAGCCTTGCCAAAGCACGGGCGGGCGATCGCCGCGCCAACGCGCTTTTCATTCCCACCGCGAGCCACGATTTTATGCCCTATTATAACACTTTTCATAAGGTGTATACGGGCGTTTTCGATATAAAAACGGACGTTGCGCTCACCGTTTTCAAAGAACCCGATCTTGAGAAATTGAAAGGAAAATTTGAAAAGGCGGATATGATTTACGTCGGCGGTGGCGACACCGTGTTTATGATCGAAGAATGGAAAAAGTCGGGTTTGATCGCGCTCATTGAAGATGCGTATCGGCGCGGCGTGATCATTGCAGGCTTGTCCGCAGGGGCGATTTGTTGGTTTTCGGATATGTATACCGATTCGGCTGCCGCGCTTGGCGACGGTGGGGAGAAATATGCTAGGTTTTCGGGTTTGGGCTGGATAAATGGTTTAATTTCTCCGCATTATGGCGCAAGAATGATTGACTTTGATAAAATTGTGTGTTATAATAATGCTCGTGCTTACGGGGTAGAGGACAACGCGGCGATCGTTATGGAAGACGGAAAAGTGGTGGGAAGTCTTTCAAGCGGTGGGAAAGCGTGGCTTATCGAAAGCGAGAACGGAAAATTGAAGAAAACGGAAATTGAAAATTTATAATTTCCGTTTCAAGTATGCGGACGTGGCGAAACTGGCAGACGCGCAGGTTTCAGGTTCCTGTGGGTAACACCGTGTGGGTTCAAATCCCTTCGTCCGCACCACACGGGAACTATCCGAATCTTTCGGGTAGTTCTTTTTTTTGTTATATAAAAACGTAAAAAAAGTAGGCAGATGTCCACGTTCTTGGACATCTGCCTACTTTTTTAGTATTTTATACAAAATGTAATATTTATTAATCGACGAAAGAGCCGTAGCGAATTAGAACTAGTTTGATTGGCAACTAACTATTTAATAAAACTTATAACAATATTTTAATTGTGGAATAAACTTCTCCACTCTCATCATTAATTATTTCATCTACAATAATAATTTTTAAGGATTGCATCATATAAACTATTGCCAACACTTCATCAAATGGTGCAGATAGTCCATTGTGTTCATTTATCAAATTAAATGCGATATCGTATGGTGAAAAATTAGGAGCACCGCATTGATGATTACCTTTTAGTATTTCTACAATATCTTTTGCTAACTTTGAATTTCTTACTGCAGATTCATAAGAGAAGTCTTGCAAGGGTTCACATTCAAATCGATAAGTATTATCATCCTTATCCGGACTAAACCAATCCCACCAAAGAAAGATGGATTGTTCCAAATCATTTCCATCTTCGGACCACCAAGATTTAACAATCTTATAGAATCGAATCATAAAATTATGAAGTTCAAGGAAATTCTCTTCGGATAGAAAGCTACCTTGTCGAATAAAAAAATGCGTTTCATTATTTCTCAACTTTTGTAACAGCGAGAGTTCGCTTTCAAATGAAGTTCCTTTCATAAGATTTTTACCAAATAAATCTTGGTGTAATTCAATTAGGTCATTAAAATGAATGGTTTCAAATTTTGAGAGTTCCTCATCTGATAATGTGGTAAAAAATCTATTTAAATCCGTTGCATTAGAATAATCCTGCGATAGTTTTGCTTTGACTTTATCTTTTCGCTTGCGTACCCATGCAACATCTCGATTATTATTATTCAATAACATTTGCTTCATAATAAGTTCAACGGCATTATGTAGCGATGATACAAAGTTTTTCTGATATTGAAGTGTTGCTTTTCCTCCTTTTATATCGTTACAATAACGTATAGCTGCCGCCCATGATTCAAAAGCATTATCCATCAATATTGGTTTCATTTATAATCTCCTTTCTCGGTAATAAAACTTTTGCTATATTGGAAACAAGCCCCAAAACAGATTTATCTTTTAATCACCAGTATATCCCCATATTACAGTACAATATTGACCACCATTATCATATCTCTTAAAGTTCCACTCATCATCCCATCCTGCAGGTTTTGATGTTGCTTGACAATAAATTATTAAATCATCATAGCCATCCCAGAATGCTAAGTTTCCTATGCTTATAACACTTTCGGGAATGACTACACTTTTCAATCTATCACAATCAGCGAATGCTTTTTCACCAATACTTGTTACACTATTAGGAATAGTTATATTTTTCAAATTATCACAGTCACTGAATGCATATTCACCAATAATAGTGACACTGTTTCCTATTGTTATACTTTCTAATGACTTACATTCCTTAAATGCCAAATCACTAATACTTGTTACACTGTCTGGTATTGTTATGCTTTTTAACGATCCACATTCCCAAAATGCACATTTACCAATACTTGTTACACTATTACCTATTGTTACTCTTCCTAACAAATCACAACCATAGAAAACAAAATCATCAATACTACTTACGCTATTTCCTATTGTTGCAATTGTTAATGAAGTGCAGCAATAGAATGCATCTTTACCGATATAAGTTACATTATCGGGGATAGTTATGTTTTTTAGAGAAGTACACTTGGCAAATGACCATTCACCAATACTTGTTACTGCATTAGGAATACTTATACTCGTTAGTCTATCGCACTCATAAAATGCATAATCGCTAATATTGGTTACACCATTTCCTATTATTGCGCTCCTTAAGGAACTACAGTGGTAAAATGCATTTTTGCCAATATAAGTTACACTATCTGGTATTGTTATATTAGTTAATGAACTACAGAATGAGAATCCATCTTCACTAATACTCGTTACAGGTAAACCGTTGAAGGATGAAGGAATTGCTATGTTAGTAACGCTTGTTGCAGTTCCTACTGAAACTGAATAACCATAACCTGAAAGTGTATAAGAAAGTCCTTCTGTTTCTCCACAGAATTCACACGAACCATTCTCATAGTTATGTCCTAATGCTTCACCGTCTGTCTCTCCACATTTTGAGCAAGTTTTGGGCAATGTGCAAGTTGCAGCTTCCCAACTATGGGAACATTGTTCATTATTATCATTATTGCCAGCATTAGAGGTATCTAAAATTGTTTCGCCACATTGTGGGCAAAATTTAGAGTCAATAGCAATTGATTCACCACAATTTGTGCATTTCAAAGATGCATCATCATTATTACTACACCCTACTAAGAAAAGTAACATAATTATACATATTGTAATAATCAACGATTTTTTCATAAGCGATCTCCAATAAAAAAGCGTACCCCGAGGGATACGCCGAAAAACGCATCTCTCAATGTTGCTACACATTTTTCCCAAAGTTAGGCGAGAGCATACGTTTTTACCAACAGTATGCCCTAACTTGGGACTATTCAAAATGTGTAGCATAATCAGTATAGCACTTATTCAAAGAAAAATCAATATAAAATGGTGTATCGTTGGAAAATTTGTAAGGGTTATCTAAGCTTTGGAATTTAATTTAAAATAAATCGACCGTTTATTCCGTAATAAAGGCAACGATTTTTAGATATTTTGAGTTTATAAAAAGGTTCGGATTTGTTACCTTCGTCCGCACCAAAGAAAAGGAGCACCGTGTGGTGTTCTTTTTCTTTGGTATAGATAACGAATAACGAAAGGATTTGAGGGTGGGTTCACGCCAAGAGAGATTGCTAAAACAGAGAAATCTGCATATTGAAAATTTTATTTTCCTGCAAAATGATTGACTATTCGAATGTTTACATTTATAATAATATCGGATAGAATCAACTGCACTTTTTTTGCTGTGTAAAGCAGGGAGAACGGTTGTTTCTAAATTTAAAATAATATTATATGGAATCTGAAAAATGACGATTAAAGAATTTATTTTAGAACATTGGCAAAATACCATTAGGGAATTAAAAGAGGACGTGGGGAATCGTTTCGCATTGCCCTATCCTTTTACTGTGCCGTCGGAAAAAGAGTATTTTCAGGAAATGTATTATTGGGATACATATTTTACCAACGTCGGGTTGTTTGAAAGCGGTTTAACGCAGCAAGCCATTTATAACTGCGAGAACGTTTCTTACGTCATTGAAAAGCACGGGTTTATGCCCAACTGTACATTCATAGGACATATCAACGAGCCAGTTAGTCAACCTCCTTATTTCGCATTCATGGTGAGGGATATTTATAAAAAAACGGGAGACCAAGAATGGCTCAAAAGCAAATATCCGCTCATTAAAAAAGAATACGAGTGGTGGATGCAAAACCGTTGCACCGACATCGGTTTGAATCGATACGGCAACCTTAGTTTTACCAACGAAAGATATGAAAGAAGCGCGAAAAATGCTCTCTCCCGCATTCAAGTTGCGCCTGATGCGGATATTATCGAGCTGGGAAAAGCCAACGCTGCGATTTGCGAATCGGGTTGGGATTGGACACCCCGTTTTGGCTTTACCCCTATGTATTCTTGCCCTATTGACTTGAATTGCTATTTGTATTTTTATGAAACGTATTTAGATGCACTCCAAAAGATGTTTGATATTGGGGACGGGGTGGATTGGAAGCAAAAGGCGAAAACAAGAAAAGCTTTGATTAATCAATACCTTTGGAACGAAGAAGACCAAATTTACGTCGATTATAATTTTATCACGGGAAAACAATACGAGTGCCGTTCGGCGGCGGCGTTTGTTCCCTTTTTCGTCGGGCTTGCGGGCGACGATACGTTCAAGGGCTTGGAAAATTGCTATCGCTTGTTTATGAAAGATTACGGGATTGTTTGTACCGATAAGGATTATGGGCATTTTCAATGGTCGTACCCCAACGGTTGGGCGCCTGTGCATTATATCGCTTTCCACGCGTTTAAGAATTATGGGAAATGGGAGCAAGCTAAGGAAGTTGCGACGAAGTATATGAAATTGTGCGAAAAGCTCTTTGAAGAAAAGCACGATTTGTATGAAAAATATAACGTCGTTGACGGCAACGATAAAACCTTGGATGAGAATAAAGTGCACCATACCATGATGGGCTGGACGGCAGGCGTTTATATGTATTTCCAGGCGAAAGATGAATTGAAAAGATAATCGATTTTATTGATATGACGTGCGCCCCCAAAGGTCGGATTGACCTTTGGGGGCGTGGTTTTATAAAAAAATGGCTTTTATCAAGTATCGATAAAAGCCTGTTTAAGAAAAATCGTTTTTGCCGATTAGGTAGTCAACCGTAACTTCAAAATAGTTCGATAGAATGATAAGTTGGGAAATGCTTGGCTCACTGTGTCCTTTTTCCCAGTGCGAAATTGCCATTTTTGACATATTGACCAGTTTCCCTAATTCTTGTTGGGTTATATTTCTTTCCGTCCTTAACTCTTTTAATCTTTCCTTGAAACTTATCATACTCAAATTGTAACACTTTTAGTTACTTTTTACTTGACAATCACAAAAATTGTTACTATAATATATTCGAGATAGTTTATTCTATTGAAGAAATCATTTCATACTATGGAGCAAAATTATGAAAGGAACGAAAAAATTATTGGTGCGTTTATTGGCTGCTTTGAGTGTGCTTTCAGGCACACTTGGTTTGGTAGCGTGTAGCGGCGAAAATCAAAGCTCGTCGGGTGCGGGTGAAGCGACGGAAATTGAAAAGGTTTACGCGCAATACGTCGTATACGCAGGAGCGCAAGGGCAAACACCCCTTTCTTATGAAGAATGGCTTGCGTCGATCAAAGGTGAAAAGGGCGATCAAGGCAGAGGTGTTTTAAAAACTGAAATCAATGCTGACGGCGAATTGATCGTTTATTATACGGACAATACTTTCGAAAATCTTGGTAAAGTAGTCGGCGAAAAGGGTGACCAAGGCGAAAAGGGTGACCAAGGCGAAAAAGGAGATAAGGGCGTAGGGATTGAAAAAGTGGAATACGACGAAAACGGAGATTTGAAAATCACTTTTACGGACGGTTCAACGCAAACGGTGAAAGCACCTGAACAACACGTACATAGTTTCGGCGAATGGACGGCGTTCACGGCGGATGACGTGCCTTGCGAAAATCGGCTGTTTTTCCACACTTGCACGGAATGTGGCACGATTGAATGGAAACAGGGCGCGTATAGCGATCACGATTTCACAACGGTTACGACCGATCCCACTTGTCAAGCACAAGGATATGATACGAAAACTTGTGAAATTTGCGGAAAGGTAGAAGTGGAAAACTATACGCCCATTGCAGCTCACGCTTGGGCGACGGAATATAGCCACGACAATTCCTATCATTGGATTGATTGTGAAACCTGCGACGAATTTAAGGACAAACAGGAGCATAGCGTTCAAGCTTCGGGTGAATGTTCCGTTTGTAAGGAGCTTGTCGGGGCGACGGAAGGGATTGTTTACGAAGTCTTATCTGACGGCACGGCACAAGTCGTTATGTACGAAGGCACGGCAACAAGGGTACGGATTGCCGAAACCTATCAAGGCGCGCCCGTTACGAAAATTGCAAACGAAGCGTTTGAAAACAGCGCGATCACAAGCATTGTCATTCCCGACAGTGTAAAATCTATCGGTTTCGATGCGTTCGGTTCTTGTTATGGCTTGACGAGCGTATATATTTCAAGCCTAGAAGCGTGGTGCAATATTTCGTTTTTTGATGCAAACATGCTGCGGTATGCGGATTTATATTTGAATAACGAGCTTGTAACGGAGCTTGAAATCCCGAATACGATAACGGAAATTAAAGCACATGCGTTCTCTAATTGCGATAGCTTAACGAGTATAGAAATTCCTGACAGTGTAACTTCTATCGGCGAGTGGGCGTTTGAATATTGCCTTAGCTTAACGAGCATAGAAATTCCTGACAGTGTAACTTCTATCGGCGAGTGGGCGTTCTCTAATTGCAGCAAATTGCAATTTAACGAATACGGCAATGCAAAATATTTAGCAAGCAAAACGAACGATTATTTTGCATTGATTGAATTAAAAAACAACAATTTTGGCAGTTATACGATTCATAACGATACAAAAATTATTGCGGATAGAGCGTTCTCTGGTTGCAGTATGTTAACGAGCATAGAAATTCCCGATAGTGTAACTTCTATCGGCGATGATGCGTTCAATAGTTGCAGTAGCTTAACGAGCGTGGTGGTTGGTGACAGTGTAACTTCGATCGGCAATAGTGCGTTGTCTTGGTGTGGTGGTTTGACGAGCATAACCATACCTGACAGCGTAACTTCTATCGGCGATGATGCGTTCTATTATTGCGAAAGCTTGACGAGCGTATATTATGGTGCTATGGCAGAAGATTGGGCGAACATTGAAATCGGCGATGGTAACTATTGGTTTACTTCGGCGAAGCGGTATTATTACAGTGAAAACGAGCCACCGCTCAATGCAGAAGAAACAGCATATGACGGAGATTATTGGCATTATAACGAAAATGGTGAAATTGCCGTTTGGGTATATACGAAAAACGAAGAAAATTAAAAAAGGAGAAATAAATTTATGAAAATTATTGCATTATGGGAAAAACACGATAGCGGAAAAACGAGTACTATGAAGTTCTTGCGTGATATTTTATTGAAACGCGGGGCAAAGGAAGAGAATATTGTGCAAGAGAACGATTTTATTTCCGTTTTTGATTTTCAAAATAAAAAGGTCGGGGTGATTTCGGGTGGCGACACGAAAGACATTTTGAGCGGTAACCTTAATCGTCTGCCCAAGGATTGCGACGTTGTGATTTGTCCGTCGAGAACGAAAGGGGAAACAGTGCATTATTTGGAAGACATTGCTTTACACGACAACGATTTGATTTGGGTGGAAAAGGCGAGATTGAGCAGCGGTGGGAAATACCAGATCGATAAGGAAAGGGATATAATCAATTTGATTCAAGCGGAAATTCTTTTCGAAGAATTGAAATTGCAGCTTTGATTTAAAATTGCTTATCTTGCACTATGAAAAAGCGCGCTCTTTGCGAGTGCGCTTTTGCTATACCTTATGCTTATATGAACTAATTTAAAAAGATGATCGCTAGGTTGAGATACCCCGCAAACGTTACCCAAAGCAGGTAGGGGAGTTGAAGCCACGCCGCGAGGGAGTTGATTTTGGAATATTTGATGATGGTAAGGAGTATCGACAGCCACAGCGCGACCAGAATGATAAAGGAAACGATAAACGATTGCATATTAAAGAAAAATATGCTCCACGAAAAATTGAGCACAAGGCTCACGGCGTAGATGAACAGGGCGTCGTCTTTTTGCTCCGATTCGCTTGTGAAAATGATTGCCGCGCTAATCCCCATTAGGATAAATAAGATCGTCCAAACGACGGGGAAAAGCCAACCTGGGGGTGATAAGGGCGGCGGGGTGATTTTGTCGTAGATATTCATATTGTTTGCCGTTGCTAAGGCTGACAGACCGCCGACTGTTAAAGCGAGTAGGATCGAAAAGATATACGGTTTTGCTTTTCTCATATGATTATTATACGCGGGGCGAAGTTGGAATATGCGATAAATCAAAAAAGGAAAGCGCAAGGCTTTCCTTTCTTTTTGGCGCAGGCGGAGGGATTCGAACCCCCGTGGGCTTTCACCCAAACGGTTTTCAAGACCGCCTCGTTATGACCGCTTCGATACACCTGCATATATTTAATTTTACTCAATTTCCCGCCAACGGTTTGACGCTCGCAAAGCTCGCTATTCCGTCGCCTGCGGCTCCTTACACGACCGCCACACTATGACCGCTTCGATACACCTGCGTGTGTTTTCTTTTACGTTTCTATTATACTCGTCAAATACGGAAAAGTCAATAGATTTTGCCCCAGAAAAATAAAATCCCTTGCGTATTTTTACACAAGGGATTTTTAATACGCTTATTTAACGTCAAGCTCGGGGGGAACGTCGATTTCGTCCGAAACGTATTTGCCGTTCTTCTTGCGTTGGCGTACGCATTCGGAAAGCAGGTATTCGATTTGTCCGTTCACCGAGCGAAAATCGTCTTCCGCCCACGCCGCAATCGCATTGTAGAGCTTGGGGGATAACCGCAAGGGGACTTGTTTTTTCTGATTGTCGTTCATAGCCGTTTACCTGCCTTTTATTTTTTTACCTTTTCTTTAATAAAGAGTGCCCGCGTTCACTACCGGTTGCGCGTCGTGATTGCCGCAAAGTACCACCAAAAGATTAGATACCATAGCCGCTTTGCGCTCTTCGTCAAGTTGCACAAGCCCGTTATCGTTCAAGCGCTCAAGCGCCATTTCTACCATACCTACCGCGCCGTCTACGATCATCTTTCTCGCGTCAATAATCGCTGATGCTTGTTGACGTTGAAGCATTACTGCCGCGATTTCGGGGGCGTATGCAAGATACGTGATTCTCGCTTCAATGACTTCCAAACCCGCTTCGTTTACGCGTGCTTGGATTTCGTCGCGAATGCGCGAAGCTACCACTTCGCTTGAACCGCGCAAGCTGCCGTCGTCTTCAATGCCGTCGCCCGTCGTGTCTACCCCCGGGGCTACGTCGTAGGGGTAAAGGCGCACGATATTCCGAAGCGCGCTATCGCATTGCAAAGATAAATATTCCTTATAATTATCTACGTTGAATGCCGCTTTCGCCGTGTCTACTACTCGCCACATTACCGCAATGCCGATCTCTACGGGGTTACCAAGACAATCGTTGATCTTTTGGCGGTTGTTGTTGAGTGTCATAATCTTCAAGGAGATTTTTTTGTTCGGGATTTCAAACGCGATGTTCAAATCCGCGTTTACCGTCGGTTGCGCTTGCTTATGGGCAACGTCGCCGCTTTGATTGAGTTTCGTTTGCGCTGCAGGGTTTACCGCTACGCAGAACGGATTGATGGCGTAAAAGCCTTCGCCTTTAATCGTGCCGATATATTTACCGAAAAGCGTTAAAACAAGCGCTTCTTTCGGCTTTAAGATGCGAAGTCCGACAAGCGGAATCCAAGCTACGCAAGCTACGACGATTGAAAGACCTATAAGTACTCCGCCAAGCCAGCCCGTTTGCGGTGCTTGTTCAAGCGTTACGCCGCCTGTAATAATCCCCGCAATCGCCGCAAGTTCAATCAGAACGCAAACGATTAACGTACGCATACCGTTTTTCTTATTCTTTAATAAGATTTCTTCCATAAAACTACCTCCGAATATGGTTTTGATATGAAAATGATATCATATCTTTCGCCGATTGTCAAGGGTTTGGGTAGGGTTATGAAAAAAATTTTAAATTTAAATGAGTGTTTCGTATTCGTTATATAATGCGTCTAACTGATTTTTGATTGTTTCCAAGCGGTTGCATTTTTCGGTGAGAAGTGAGAAATTAGATGTGACGGCGGGGTCGGCAAGGGAAGCGTTGAGTTCGTTTTCTTCGTTTTCTAACGCGGCGATTTCTTTTTCGATTTGTCCTATGCGCGTGCGTTTGCGCGCGTCTGCCGCCCGTTCTTCTTTGCTTCGATAATACGTGGATTTTTGTTCAGTTTTTTCGGGGATGGTGGGGGCAGGTGTGCGTTGAATGGTTGCTTTTGCGGTGTTTTTATAGGCGGTGAAATCGTCGTAGCTGCCTGAAAAACAGTTAAGTGTGCCGTTTTCGAGCTCGAAAATTTTTCCCGCGAGCGCACGAATGAAATAGCGATCGTGTGAAACGAACAAAAGCGTGCCGTCAAACGCTTGAAGCGCCGCTTCCAGAGATTCGCGGGCGGGGAGATCGAGATGGTTGGTCGGCTCGTCTAAAAATAGTGTGTTGCCCTGTTCGCATTCGAACACCGCAAGGGCGAGTTTTGCTCTTTCGCCGCCCGAAAGCATACGCACCTTTTTATCCATATCTTCCGCAACGAGCCCTGCGCTTGCCAAAATGCTCCGAACGCGCGTTTGATTCCAATTTACGTGTCTGCCCCAAAGCTCGTATAACACTTCGTTGTCGGGATTCAGGTTCGCGTGTTCTTGGTCATAGCAGGCAAGGCGGACGAAACGCCCGAATTTGATTGCTTGGTCTTTGTTTTCCGTGAGTTTTTTGAGAAGCGTGGATTTGCCTGTGCCGTTATCGCCAAGCAAGGCACATTTGTCGCCGCGGGTTAATTTGAGTTCCACGTTTTTACATAACGTCTTTTCGCCCGCTTTTAACGTAAGCCCCTTTACTTCTAAGACGTTTTCATACGATTTTTCGGCGAACGTGAACGAGAAACGGGGCGGAGGCGTAGGCAACGTGGGCTTTTCGATAAGCTCCATTTTTTCCAAAGCCTTTCGCCGCGATTGCGCCATTTTCGTGGTGGATGCGCGGACGAGATTTCTATCTACGTAGTCTTGCATATGCGCGCGTTCGGCTTGTTGTTTCTCGTATTCCTTTTGAAGAAACAAAATCTTTTCCGCTTTGAGCGTTTTATATTTCGTATAATTGCCTTTGAATACGGATAATTTTTTCTTTTCAAGCTCGTAGATCTGTGAAACGGTTTTATCCAAAAAATACCGATCGTGCGAGACGGTTAAAATTGCGCCTTTGAAAGAAGAAAGATAGTCTTCCAGCCAAAAGAGCGTTTTCATATCCAAGTGGTTGGTGGGTTCGTCCAAAATTAAAAGTTCGGGTTCTTCTAAAAGCAAACGGCAAAGCTTTAAACGCGTTTTTTCGCCGCCGCTCATAGTGGAAATTTTTCGATGGTAAAAATCGCCAAAGCCCATACCGTTTAACACCGTTTTGATACGCACTTCAAAATGATAACTGTCCCTTGCGGCAATTCGCTTGTTTAAAGCTTCGTATTTGGCGGAAAGGGCGCGGTACGCTTGGGAGTTTTCGTCCGTTTTCGAAATTTCCTTTTCCACGTCGCTAAGAGCGGCAAGATCGCGCATATCACTTTCGAAGATACTTTGCATTTCTTCGAATACCGCTTTTTGGGAATCGTAGCCGCCGTTTTGGGCAAGATAGCCGATTTTGATGCCGTTTTTGCGGAAAATCTCGCCACTTTCCGCTTCGAGTTCGCCTAAAATTAAGCGAATGAGCGTCGTTTTGCCTTCGCCGTTCCCGCCGATTAAGCCTACGCGGTCGGTTTCGTTCAACGAAAAAGTGATGCGCTCTAAAAGCGCGTCACCTTGAAAACCGAATGACATATTTTCGCAAGAAATCAACATAATAACCTCGTATGAAAAATCAACGTAAAATTTTAGAAAAGATACGAAAAGCCGAAGCCGCGCTCAGCTCCGCTTCGCCTGATAAAGCCGCCAAGCTTACGAGCAAAATTGTGCGGCTCAAAGCCACCATTTTCGATTAAAAGTTAGAAATCCCATTGGGGGATATAACCTTGTCCCGACGAGTTTCGTTCTTGCAAAAACAACTTTTCAATACCAAGATCGAACGCCGTTTGAACGACTGATTCATATTCCCGCGCGGTTACGGGGCGGGAAAGCTCTGGGAAGTTTTTAATTTCGCCAAAAGGGGTGTATTGGCTCATTAGGCTTAGGTATGCCGTTTTGGGAAGCTCGCGGGCAAACCATTTTAACACCGCTTTGGAATCGGAAACACAAAGGGGCATAACGAGGTGTCTTACGATTAACCCCGAAAGCATTTTACCTTGCTCTGTTATTTTTAGGGGCTTGTTTGCCATAAACGCAATCGCTTTGCTTGCCACTTCGAAATAATCTGCCTTGCCAAGATACCGCGCGGAAAGCGCAGAAGAATAGAATTTCATATCGGGAAGATATATATCGATATACGGATCGATAAGGCGAAGCGTTTCGATTTTCTCATATGCACCCGTGTTGTAAACGACGGGGATTTTCGGCTTGTAAATTTCAAATGCCGATACCAGGTACGGAATGAAATGGGTGGGGGTTACGAGCGAAACGTTCTCTGCACCCATATCTTCAAGCTCTTTAAAAATGTCCGCAAGCTCCTTTGGGGTGATTTCTTTGCCGCGAGTTGCCCGCGATACTTCGTAGTTTTGGCAAAAGGCGCAACGTAAATTGCAACCGCAAAAAAAGATTGTGCCACTTCCCTTTTCAAAGGAAATGCACGGCTCTTCGAATGGGTGAAGATGGTATTTGGCGATTTTTAAGCCCTGTGCTCCGCATACGCCTGCGCGCTCCTTTCGGTTCGCGCCACACTCCACGGGGCAAATTTTGCAATTTTCTATATTCATAGAATATATTATAGCACAATCCGACGAATTTTGCAAGATAATCGATTGACAAAAGCAAATAAAAAGCTTATAATAAGTGGTGTGTATTAAAGAACTAAAAAGAGGTTTTACAAGTGAGAAAGTTTTTTACGAGTGAAAGCGTAACCGAAGGGCATCCCGATAAGGTATGCGATAATATTTCCGACGGTATTTTGGACGCGATTTTATCCGTTGATCCGTCCGCTCGCGCGGCGATTGAGTGCGCGGCGGCGTTCGATACCCTTTTGATTATGGGCGAAGTTACCACCACCGCAAACGTCGATTACGAAAAGAAAGCGCGCGAGATTATCAAAGAAATTGGCTATGATTTCGGCTCTTTTGCTTATGATAAATGTAAAATTATTACGGCGATTCACGCGCAATCTCCCGATATTGCGATGGGCGTGGATAAGTCGCTTGAAAACAAAACGACGAAGGATGCGGACGAGGCGGCGCAGCTTGGCGCGGGCGATCAGGGTATGATGTTCGGCTATGCTTGCCGTGAAACCAAAGAGCTTATGCCACTCACCCTTTCCCTTTCTCACCGTTTGGCTAAACGCTTGACGGACGTTAGAAAGAACGGGATTTTGGATTATTTACGTCCCGACGGGAAAACGCAGGTTACCGTGGAATATGAAAACGGCGTGGCAAAACGCGTGGATACCGTCGTCGTTTCCACGCAACATAACGACAAAGTTTCGCAAGAGCAAATTCGCGCGGATATGAAAAAATACGTAATCGACGAAATTATCCCCGCTTCGCTTATGGACGAGAATACGAAAGTGTACGTTAACCCCACGGGCAGGTTTGAAATCGGCGGACCGGAAGGGGATAGCGGTTTGACGGGAAGAAAGATTATCGTCGATACCTACGGCGGAAGATGTGCCCACGGCGGCGGCGCGTTTTCGGGAAAAGATCCTACGAAAGTGGATAGAAGTGCGGCGTATTTTTGCCGTTATATCGCGAAAAATCTCGTGGCGGCAGGGCTTGCGGACGAGCTGGAAATTCAAGTGGCGTATGCAATCGGCGTTGCAAACCCCGTTTCCGTGTTCGTGGATAGCCACGGCACGGGCAAGCTCGACGACGAAACGCTTGCAGAGATCGTGAAAAAGGAATTCGATTTAAGACCGTATGCGATCATTAAAACGCTCGATCTTCGCCAACCTGTGTTTAAAAAGACGGCAGCTTACGGACATTTCGGCTACAAGGGCTTCTCGTGGGAACAAACCGACCGCGTAGAAGATTTGAAAAAATATTTATAAAATGAAGAAAGAAAGGGAAAACGGACGGGCAGGTATGCGATGACGGCGAAAGAACTTGCGTATATTGCCGTCTCCGTGGCGCTTCTTGCCGTTTGTTCTTGGATATCCGTTCCGATTGGGAGCGTGCCTATCACCTTGCAAACGCTTGCCTTATTTTTTATCGTCGGCGCGCTTGGCATGCGGCGCGCGAGCTTTGCGGTTTTTGCCTATCTTGTGCTTGGGTTTTTCGGTGCGCCTGTGTTTGCGCTCTTTACGGGTGGGATAGGAAAACTGTTTGCGCCCACAGGCGGTTTTTTGATTGGTTTTTTGGTGGCTACGCCGATTATGGGTGTGCTTTATAAAGGTAGGCTTTGGCAAAAAGGGGTTGCGCTTTTGTTGGGCTTAGTGATTTACAACCTGTTTGCCGTCGTTTGGTTTTGCGTTTTATATACCGGTTTTAGTGCAGGCGGTGTGTGGACGGCTATCCTTACCTGCGTGTTGCCCTATCTACTCTTCGACGTGATAAAAATTGCGCTCGCGCTTGTTTTGGCGGAGCAATTAAAAAGTAAAATAAAAATTTAGGAACACGAAAGATGAAAAGAAAAAAGACGATTGCGTTGATCGCGCACGACAACAAAAAATCGGACATTGTCAATTGGGCGCTCAAAAATAAAGCAACGCTTGAAAAATATGAGCTTTGCGGCACGGGTACGACGGCGCGTTTGATTGGCGAAGCCACCGATTTAAAGGTGAAGCGTTATCTTTCCGGACCGCTTGGCGGCGATCAACAAATCGGCGCGAAAATTGCGAAAAAGAAGATTGATATGGTCGTGTTTTTTTGGGATCCGCTTTCCGCGCAACCCCACGATCCCGACGTGAAAGCGTTGCTTCGTATTGCGGTGGTGTATGATATTCCGATCGCGACCAACCGCGCTACCGCCGATTACGTCATTCATTCTTCGTATATGGAACAGTAAAATAATTTCCAATGAAAAAAGTTGCGGAACAAGACTTTTAAAGTCTTGTTCCGCATTTTTCTTCGTCGAATTCTTCTTGCAATAATTCAGGGTGATAAAAAAACAAATTACGACAAATCATAGGTGGAATATCCGCTTTCTATAATCAATTGCCTTAAAGCGTTAAATCTTTTCACTCTATTGCCGACAAAAATATGTTTTTTCTTGTTAAAAACGAAACGGCTTTTAAATACAACTTTGATTGCTACGTTCGGGGTATAAAACAGAAAAAACATGTCCGCAATATCTCGTTCTCCGACACAAATCGTGGATTGATTGTGCGTTTTTGCGTAATTTTCAGCGCAAAGTGAATATTCAATGAGATGATTTTTCTCATCGCTTCCAACGTACGTTAATCCCGTATGATCGGCATGGATAATATGCGTATCGTAAATTTCAATTTCTTTCATATTTTTATAACAACACGATTCCGTTTTCTTTGCAAACTTTTCTCGTTTCTTCGTCCCAAAGGGAAACTTGCACTTCGCCGATATGCGCTTTGTTTAAAAGCAACATAGAAAGCCGAGATTGTCCGATTCCACCGCCCATAGTCAAAGGCAGTTCGCCTGCAAGCAGGGCTTTATGGAAGGGGAAGTTTCTACGCTCGTCGGCGTTTGCCTTTTTTAACTGCTCGTCGAGTGATTTTTCGTCTACCCGAATACCCATGGACGAAATTTCTACGGCGCAACCCAAAAGTTCACTCCAAAAGAGTATGTCGCCGTTGAGTGCCCAATCGTCGTAGTCGGGGGCGCGGCTGTCGTGCGGTTTGCCCGATTTAAGCTTGTCGCCGATTTGCATAATAAACGCCGTTTTATGCTCTTTTACAAAGGCGTTTTCCCGTTCTTTGGACGTAAGATTGGGATACAGATCTTCCAGCTCTTGCGAAGTGATAAAGGAAACGGTGCGCGTAAGCTTTACGTCAATTTGCGGATAACGGCATTTGAGATAATCGAGCGTGTCGCAGATTGCGCCTACGATTCCTTGCACTACTTTTTTAAGATAGTCTTCGTTTCGCGTGTCTTTTGTGATGATTTTTTCCCAATCCCATTGGTCGGTGTAGACGGAATGCAGATTGTCCATTTCTTCGTCGCGACGAATTGCGTTCATATCCGTATACAGGCCCTCGCCTGCGGAAAAACCGTAGACGGAAAGCGCCATACGCTTCCATTTGGCAAGCGAATGGACAACCACTGCGTCTTTGCCTGTTTCCTTTAAATCAAAACGGACGGCGCGTTCTACACCGCTTAAATCGTCGTTTAAACCCGTGTCGGGATCAACGAAAAGGGGCGCGGAAACTCGTTTTAAGTTCAAAACTAGACAAAGCCGTTCTTCGAACGTGCGTTTTAAAAGCCCGATCGCCGATTGCGTGTCGTATAAGTTTAAAGCCGAACGGTAACCCTTCGGCACGGTTACTTTACTCATAACGTACCTATGCTTAAAAATAATTTCACACAGTATACCATATTTCAAGTGATTTTGTCAACGATTTCTCGTAAAATGTTGAAAATCCGTGTCAATCGCATAAAAAACGGGTATAAGTTAAAAAACGTGGACTTTTTTCTTGGGAAAAGTACCTTAAAACGCTTTGAATTTTCGCGGAAATATTGTAAAATAGTAGTGTATGAAAAATTGCTTGATTTAGAGCGGTTTCAAGGAATGTAAAAAATAAAAGGATCGGAGTTAAAATAATGGGATTGTTTAAGTATTTAATGGGCGGCGACGGTAGAAGAAGCCTGAAAAAATTAAATAAAATGGCGGACGAAGTGGAGGCGCTTTCGGAAAAGTATGAAGCGATGGACGACAAAACCTTGCAAGAGCAGACGGCGGTTTTAAAAGCTCGCTTGCAAGAGGGGGAAACACTCGACGATATTCTCTACGACGCATTCGCTGCGCTTCGGGAAGCCGCTTGGCGTGTGCTCGGTATGAAACATTTCCGTGTGCAAATTATTGGCGGTATTTGTTTGCATCAAGGACGTATTGCAGAAATGCGTACGGGTGAAGGCAAAACGCTCGTTTCTACGCTGCCTGCTTATCTCAATGCGCTCTCCGGAAAAAGCGTGCATATCGTTACCGTAAACGATTACCTTGCTAAGCGTGACGCCGAATGGATGGGAAAAGTGCATAAGTTTATGGGACTTACCGTGGGCGTCGTTGTGCCTGGCATGGAAGATACTGAGAAGCGCGCGGCGTATCAGTGTGATATTGTATACGGTACGAACAACGAATTTGGGTTCGATTATTTGCGGGATAACTTGAAAACCGATCTTTCCAACATGGTACAACGCGACCTTACCTTTGCGATCGTCGACGAAGTGGACTCCATTTTGATCGACGAGGCGAGAACACCGCTTATTATTTCGGGTAAAGGAGAAAAGTCGTCCGATCTTTACGTGCAAGTGGATAAACTCGTGCGTACGCTTTCGGGTGGGTTTGACGACGAACTTAAAGAAGCCGAAGACGCCGCGCTTATTGCACTGCGCACAGAGAAAAAGAAAAAGAACAAAAAAAAGAAAGTCATGGACGACGAGGACGAAGAAGAAGTTGTCGATTACACGAAGATGACGCTTGAAGAGCAAGCGAATTATGAAGCGGAACAAGCGGAAAAGAAAGCCGCTGCCCTTGCGGCTGCACCCGAGGGAAAACGCTCGCTTGCGGCGTCAAAGGATTGGGATTATATCATTAACCGCAAGGAAAAGACGGTAGAGCTTACCGATAGCGGTGCGAGAAAAGCGGAGAGATTTTTCCGCATTGATAATATCGCCGAGATTGAACACGCCGATCTCAACCACCACATTCAACAAGCGCTCAAAGCTCACAAACTTTTTAAGCTCGACGAGGATTATATCGTTAGCGACGGAGAAGTGGTGATCGTGGACGAATTTACCGGCCGTCTTATGATTGGACGTAGATATTCCGACGGCTTGCATCAAGCAATCGAAGCGAAAGAAGGGGTGGAAGTTAGAAGCGAAAACAAAACCTACGCAACCGTTACTTTCCAAAATTATTTCCGTTTGTATTCCAAGCTTTCGGGTATGACGGGTACGGCGAAAACGGAAGAGGCGGAATTTAGAACCATTTATTCGCTTGACGTTGTGGAAATTCCTACCAACAAGCCCATACAACGTGTCGATTTACCTGATATGGTCTATTCGACGGTGGACGGTAAAAAGCGTGCGATTGTAAACGAGATTATGGAACGCCACGAAAGCGGGCAACCGATCTTGGTGGGTACTTCGTCTGTGGATAAGTCGGAAGAAATTTCCCGTCTTTTAAAGCGTAACGGCGTAAAACATAACATTTTGAACGCGAAAAACCACGAGCGTGAAGCGGAAATCGTAGCGCAAGCAGGTCGCCTTGGCGCGGTTACCATTTCTACCAATATGGCAGGGCGCGGTACGGACATACTCCTTGGCGGTAACCCTGAATACCTTGCTAAAAAACGGCTTCGTGAAGAAGGCGCAAAGCACGAAGATATTGAGCTTGCCATCAGCACCTATATCACCGACGTTTCCGAAGAAATTTTGGCGCTTCGCGAGCGGTATAAAAAGGTTTACGAATATTACAAGAAAGAGACGGACGCCGAAAAGGAACAGGTTATCTCGGCGGGCGGGCTTTGCATTATCGGTACGGAACGCCATGAATCACGCCGTATTGATAACCAGCTTCGCGGTCGTGCGGGACGTCAGGGCGATATTGGTATGTCCGTGTTCTTCTTATCGCTCGAAGACGATCTCGTGCTTCGCTTTGGCGGCGAGAGAATGAAATCGTTATATTCCCTTTTCAAAATCGACGAGGATACCTGTTTGCAATCGAAAATGTTATCGCGTGGCATTGAAAACGCACAAAAGACGATTGAAGGTAGAAACTTCGGTATTCGTAAAAACGTGTTGCAATACGACGACGTTATGAATAAGCAACGTATGGTCATGTACGAAGAGAGAATGAACGTGCTGCGCGGAGCTGACGTGCACGAACAAGTGCTTAAATATATTCCCGATTACGTGGCGGAAACGCTCGCTTCCGCGGTCAACGTCGAAGATATGCCTGAGCTTTGGAATGAGGAGGAACTCAACGCCGCGCTCGAAGCAAAAGTGTTGCCCGAGGGTACGAATTACGTTACCCGCGAACGGCTTATGAAATGGGATTATGAGCTTGCGCTGAAAAAGATTTCGAATAAAGTCGTGAAAGAATACGAAAAGAAAATCGAAGAGCTTAAAGAGCAGGGTATCGATTTCTCGTCCGTGGAAAGACGGGTACTGTTGATGACCGTTGATAAGAATTGGATTGATCATATCGACGCAATGGATCAGCTCCGCAAAGGCATTTCTTTGCGTGCTTACGGACAGGTTGACCCTATCATTTCCTATAAAAAAGAAGGGTTTGATATGTTCGACGAGATGGTGGCGCGTATTCAACGCACGACGATTAGCGTTTTGCTCAAAGTGAAAGTGGAAGTGCGACCTGCAACGCCCGCTCCTGCGGCGCAACCTGCCGTGCCCCCCAGACGCTTCCGTCGACAAATGCCCGAACCTTTGACGAATATGTCGTCGTTTAAGCAACAAGCGGCGAAAGCGCAAGAAAATAAAAACGGAGAACAAAATCAATAATATATGTTCAAAGCAGACGATTACAGATTAAAAATTCAAGGCATGCGCGGCGTGCTCAAAGAAGCAGAATACGCGCTTGATATTGAGCATTTACGCCCCCGTCTTGCCGAGCTTGAAAAGGAACAGGAAAATCCCGACGTTTGGCAGGATTTGGAAAAATCAACCAAAATCGGACGGGAAGTTTCCGCAATTCGCAATAAAATCGGCGCGTATGAAAAGGGCGCAACGGCTCTTTCCGACGCCGAAGACGTGATTGATTTGATTGAAGAAACGGAAGACGAAAGCTTGATTACTGAACTCGACGAAATGCTCGGCGCGGCGGAAAAGGATATTGAAGATATGCGTATTCGCGCAATCTTGAAAGGACCTTACGATAACCACAACGCCATGCTCGCTCTCCACGCGGGCGCGGGCGGTACGGAAGCGTGCGATTGGTGTCAAATGTTATACCGTATGTATTGCCGCTATTGCGAAAAAATGGGCTTTAAGGTCTATGAACTCGATAGAGAAGCGGGCGACGGCGCGGGCTTTAAAAGCGTCGATTTCCGCGTCGAAGGTGAAAATGCTTACGGCTATTTAAAGGCGGAAATGGGCGTGCACAGACTTGTGCGTATTTCGCCCTTCGACGCAAACAAACGCCGTCAAACGTCCTTTTGCTCCCTTGAAGTTATGCCCGAAGTCGAAGACGACAACGAAGTGGAAATTGACGACGACGATATTCGTATCGACATTTACCATTCGGGCGGTGCGGGCGGTCAGAACGTAAACAAGGTCGCTTCTGCCGTGCGTATTACTCACTTCCCCACAGGGATTGTCGTACAATGTCAAAATGAACGCTCGCAGCTTCAAAACAAGGCTATGTGTTTTAATATGCTTCGTTCTAAGCTGCTCGAAAAGAAAATCGAGCAACGCCAAGCGGAAGCGGCGGCGATGAAAGGCGACGTGAAAAAGATTGAATGGGGCGCACAAATTCGCTCCTACGTCTTTTGCCCTTATACCCTTGCCAAAGATCACCGCACGGGTTATGAAAAGGGCGACATTCAAGCGGTTATGGACGGCGATATTCACGGTTTCGTGATTGATTATTTGAAGAAGTCATAAGCAAAAAGCGGCAAACGCCGCTTTTTTGGGTAATAAACGTATGAAAGTGAACGAAAAGAAAAATCCGATTATATTAGGAATAGAATCTTCGTGCGACGAAACGGCGGCGGCGGTCATTTGCGGTAGAAAAATACTCGCCGACGAAATCGCTTCTTCGGCAGATATTCAATCGCTCTACGGCGGCGTCGTGCCTGAGATTGCTTCCCGCGCCCACACCGACGCCGTGGCGGAAGTGGTGGAGCGTGCCGTGAAAAACGCGGGGATTACTTATCAAGACATAGACGCCGTGGCGGTAACCTACGGCGCGGGCTTGCTTGGCGCACTCCTTGTCGGAGTGTCCTTTGCTAAGGCGTTTGCTTACGCTTTAAATAAGCCGCTTATCGCCGTCAACCATATCAGAGGGCATTTGGCGGCGGCGTATTTGGATGAACCGACGTTAAAACCGCCCTTTATTACGCTTTTGGCAAGTGGCGGACATACCGCTATTTTATACACGAAAACGGAAACGGATTTTGAAATTTTAGGCGCGACGTTGGACGACGCGGTGGGCGAAGCCTTTGACAAGGTTGCGCGCGTGCTCGGGTTGAAATATCCCGGCGGTCCGCATATCGAGCGTTGCGCAAAAAACGGGAAACCCCTTGTTCCTATGCCGAAAATGCTCAAAGGCGGCGGCGGTTATAATTTTTCGTATAGCGGCTTAAAAACCGCGGTCATCAATTTCTGCCATACTTGCGAACAACGGGGCGAAAGTTACGAAAAAGCAGACGTGGCGGCTTCCTTTCAATGCGCGGCAATCGACGTGCTCGTGGAAAAGACAATCGCCGCCGCAAAAGAAAAGGGTGTCTCTTGCGTAACCGCAGGCGGCGGTGTTGCCGCGAACGGATATTTACGCCAATCGCTTCAAGCGGCTTGCCAAAGCAACGGGTTGCATTTGGTGTTGCCTGAAAAACGCTATTGTACGGATAACGCGGCAATGATTGCGGCGGAAGGGTTGACGCAATATAAACTTGGCAATTTTGCCGATTTGCGTTTGACTGCAAAGGCTTCCATTCCCCTTGCCGCCACCTTGAAAACGGTGCAAAACGCAAAATAAACGGAAAAAGTTATGGAACATTTTTTGGAATTTTTAACACACGCCGTAATCGATACGATTCCGCTTTTGCCTTGGATTTTATTGATGTACGTTTTGATTGAGCTTTTGGAAAGCAAAACCGATCTCAAAACGGCAAACCGATTCGGTGGAAAATTTGGTCCTGTCGTGGGCGCGGCAACGGGCTTGATTCCACAATGCGGTTTTTCCGTGATGGCGGCAAAGCTCTTTGAACAGAAATATATCACGCTCGGCACGCTTCTTGCAATCTTTTTTTCCACGAGCGACGAGGCGTTTATCATTCTCTTTTCATCAGGCGAGGGCGCGGTGTGGGTGCTGCCTACGCTCGTTTTAAAAATCGCTTTCGGCGTTGCTATTGGTTATGGGGTAGACGGCGTTTTAAAACTGTTAGGTAGGCGGCAGGTATGCGTTCAATTGCCTGAAACGGAGAACGGTACGCCTACAACGGTGCACGAGATTTTTATTCAAAATTATTTGGACGATAAGGACGTCGGCGTCGTTTGTTCCTGCGGAAAGGATCACGGGGATAGCGCGCCTTGGAAAAAGTATCTCTTATATCCGTTGTTGCATACCTTGAAAGTGGCGGCGTTTATTTTCCTTGTCAATTTCGTGTTGACGGCAATCGTGCATACTGTGGGCGAAGATAATTTCATTGCATTTATGCACCGCAACCGTTTCGTGCAACCCTTTATTTCCTGCGCAATCGGGCTTATCCCCAACTGCGCTTCAAGCGTTGTGCTTACCGAAGCGTTTCTTGGCGGCGGCATTGCGTTCGGCTCGTTTGTTGCGGGTCTTTGCGCGAATGCGGGTATGGGGTTTGTCGTACTCTTTCGGAACGTGCGAAAATGGAAACGTAATTTGTTGCTTTTCGCGTTTTGTTATTGCGTTTCCGTGCTCATTGGGCTTTTATTAAATATTGCACCTTTTACAATCGTTTAAAAACGAAGCGGGTGCGGTATATATAAATATAAGGAGAAAAATAACCATGGAAGAAGTGAAAATCGAGGGACTTATAGACGGGCGGTTGAAAATTAACCTTTCGGGGGATATTGATTTGGGCAATGCCGAAGCCTTTTATCAAACGGTTACGGTTGCGTATAAAGCTACGCCGGCAAGTATTACGTTTGATTGTCAGGGGCTTGATTTTATCGATAGTACCACGCTCGGTACGTTTGTAAAAATTCTTAAAGCTTTGAAAGTGGACGGCTTTGATATGAAACTTTTTAACCTGCAACCCAAGATTAAAAAACTGTTTTTGATTTGTTCGCTTGATTCGATTATGGAGATTGCATAATGGGGAAATTTTTAGTGGAGCTCCCGCTCACGGGAGAATATCTTACGACAGTACGTTTGACGACCGGCGGGCTTTGCGCGCTCGTGGGGTTTGACGTGGACGCGGCGGAAGATTATAAAGTCTGTGTAACGGAAAGCTTATTGATTTTAAAACGCAACGGGTTTACGCGCGCTTCCATTACGTTTACGGTGGGAGAAGAACTTGCTTGCAAAGTGTGCGGTTTGGAAAAGTCGGGAGAGAAGGAAGATTCGCTGGAAGACGAAATTTCCCGCGCGCTTCTTGCCGCGCTCGTGGGCGACGTGGAATTTATCAAAGACGGCGACGGCGCAGTGCAATCGATTGCCTTTGCGGGTTGATAGGCGGGGAGTAGAATGAACGATTTGTTCGAGCGTTACAAGGAGACGGGCGATATTCGTATTCGAAACGAAATCGCCGAAAAATATCTCTACATAGCCGATATTCTCGCGAAAAAATTCGTGGGACGGGGCGTTGAGTACGACGATTTGAAACAGGTGGCGTCGTATGCGCTTTTGCGTGGTATCGACCGCTTTGATCCGTCGCTTGGAATGCAGTTTACAACCTTTATTACGCCTACCATTACGGGGGAAATTAAAAATTATTTCCGCGATAAATCACGCGTGGTGAAATTGCCGCGCAGACTTAGTGAGATTGCCTCGGCAGTGCGTAATTTCTCGGGGGAATATGAAGCGGAGTACGGCGTGAAACCAAGCGTAAAGATAATCGCCGAAAAACTTTCACTTTCCGAAGAAGACGTTGTCAAAGCTCTTGAAGTGGGCGGGACGCTTTCGCTTGACGGTATGGTAAGCGACGCGGAAAACGAGAAAGAGAAGTCTCTTTATTCCTTGCTTGCAAGCGGGGAAGAAGATTACGAGAGATTTGAGATGAGAGAAGCGCTTCTTGCGGCAATGCGCGATTTTAGCGATACGGAAAAGGCACTCATTCAATATCGGTTCGTGCGCACGCTTTCACAAAGCGAAACGGCAAAAAGGCTCGGCGTTTCGCAAATGTTCGTTTCGCGTATGGAACGTAAGCTTTTGCTCAAACTCAAAGAACGCTTGAAAGATAGCGTTTAAAGGAGGCAGGGCATGATTTTTGAAATTGACAATTACCTGTCTTTACGGGAAGCGGTTGAAAACGTGAGCCGAGTTCTTAAAGAGCGCGACGTTCCTGCCGAGCGGGTGTTCGACGCTCGGCTCGTGGTGAGCGAACTTGTTGGGAACGTGTTGCGACACGCAAAAACAACTGCAACGCTTGGCGTTGAAATTAGCGGTGAATTTTTGGAACTACACGTGCTCTCCAACGTGGCTTTCATACCGCCGACGTTGAGCAAAAAGGCGGAAGTGTTTGCGGAAAGCGGCAGAGGACTTTTCTTGGTGGATAGCGTCAGTGAAGAACGGAGTGCCACGAAAGAAGGCGGCGTATTGGTACGAATTAGAATTGCGCGTTGAATTAAAGCTATAAAAAAGCACCGATCAAGCGAGTCATTCATAAAGATTTTTTAAAGAATATAAAAAGATAGCGAATTTTCGCTATCTTTTTCATTGTTGCTTTGCAAAGAATAGTGTGTTACACTGTTGTTATGGTTTAAAATTCCTAAAGGCAATCGCTATTATATTCAGTCGTTTGCTTATTCTCTCAATTTATTAGGAGTTTTCAACTATTAGTGCGCCTATGTTTTCTATTATGTCCTTAATAATAGCTGGGTCAACGAATAACGTTACAATTGCACCATCGCTCTTTTCTTTCTTTTTGGGGTTGTACAGAAAACCAAAGCCAATAGAATCTGATATAACATCACAATTCAACGTCCTCGTATAAATCTTGATTGCAAAAGCAGTTAAGGTTGTTTCTTTGCCGCTCGAACAAAGAAATACGCCTATCAGGATGAATAGGATACCACCAACGACACGAACGACAATAGGTATATCGATCTTTAATATTGAAGATGAAACAAATAAAAGTAGACCTGCTAAAATAAACAATATCCCTATTATGACTTTACCAACGGTTCTTTTAGACGAAGATATCATGACTTTTCGTTCCGTTGTAACCCCGCAAACATCTTTAAGCAAGACTTCTCTTCTTTCTATGTTTAAGCCTGTTTCCTGTTGTAAAACACATCTTTTATTAGTTAAAGTAATGTTAAGTTTTGTTTGCTTGACTTCATCTTGCTTAGCTCTCTCATTCGCAACTAATGAACAGGCATAGTCCCAAGACTTAATAATTCCTTCTTCTGGTGCGAGTTTTAATTCCATGTTGCCTTCTCCTTTTTTTGTGCTTAATATGTACATTTTATTTATTATAGTATATAAATTGTACAATGTCAAGGAAAAACAATATAACGGAAAAATAAAACTGATAAACGATTTTAACGGAATATTTGTGAATAAGAAAAGCCCACTTTATTTCGAGAATTAGAAATATAGTGGGCTATATTTGTTATAGGTTAAAAGTACCCGTGAAAACTTCCATAATGAAAGTCGGTTGTTTTCATTCAAGAGAGTTATGTGTTACGAATTGCGGATTGCGAACTGATAGATTTTCGCGAGAAGACCATCGGGGATTCTGTCGCGATATTGACCGAGATATATGAATATCTTACGGAAGAAATCTTTGTTGTCGCCGCCTACTTGATAATCGGGAATCTCGGGCATAACGCCTTTATATTTTAAGACAAAAAGTTCCGTGAATTGATTTCTTTCTTCGGCGTTCAAACTTGCAATGAACGGATCGAAGCTCTTGGAATTATAGAAATCGTAGCCCGCAGTGTTCACTCGAACGGGTTCGCTCGGATTTTCTTCGAACGTGGGGTTCACTTCTTGCGCAATTTCTACACCCTCTACAGGACCGCCTTCATAAGGAAGCGCTTCTGCATATTCTTCTACTGTGTATTCGGGAACGGGGGCAAGAGCGGGTTGGTCCACGAGATCATCATCTTCTACTTCTTTCTTCGGTTTTTCACTCTTTATTTGAATTGCACACGCTACGATTTGTACGAGAGCGATAACTGCCGCAACGATTGCATAGATCAAAAGCATTGTGTCTTTAGCTTTTACAGTAAACGCTATGTAGCAAAGTAACGCGCCGATAAGAAGTTCAACGATATAACGGATCAGATCAAACGCAAGTCCTTTCTTTGTAAGCAAACGAACTGCACCAAGCAACGTGAGTATCCAAATGGCTGTGAACACGATTTTAATCGTAAGGGTAAACGTTAAAAAGTCTTTCAGCGCCGTTTTGATTTCTAAAGTGTAACTGTTGAATGCTTTAATCGTTACCGCTATAAATACCAGCGTCAAAAGAAGCTGGATTAAGCTTCCAAAAGCTTTCTTGCCTTTCTTCGCGAAAGCGAGAATAAGATAGAGCAACGCGCCTGCCGCAGCAATTGCAACGGTAATAAGATCAAGCTCGGTTGCCGTGCCTTTGATGGCAGGAAGCGCGTAACCGCAAACTGCGTAGGTGCCAAAACCCGTTGCAAAGAAGAACGCCGCCGTGTGGAACATACAGGTCTTGCCGTTAAAAAGCGCAATCAAACCGAATATAACTGTGAGCGCGATTTCGAGAAGAAGTGCGTAAAATACAATGCCTGCAAACATACCGACTACGTTCGCTGCGATGGTGTAAACAGGAAGTACGTAGAAAAGTTTCGTGGCTTCGCCACCGCTGAAAAGATCAATAAGGGAAGCGAAAAGAGTCGTGCTTTTAGGCGTGTAGACTTTGAGCACTTGAATCGGCAAGAAGAGTGCCGCTATGCTCACTGCGATCAAAATGAGTGAGAAGATGCGACAAGCCGCCGTGTTCTTCTTAGGAGCGGGTGCTTCCGATTGCGTGGATTCCGCCGTTTCGGGAATTGTTTCGAGTGCGTCGGTGCAAGGCACAACGTCGAATTCGACAGAATTTGTGTTTGTGTTGCTCATAACAAATCTCCTGAAAAAAGTTTTTCGTTTATTTTTCGTCTCTGTATGCGCATGCATGCGGACGAAGAAAATTATTAGCTGATTGTATTATATCACGTTCAACAAAATATGTCAATGCTTAATAAAAAATATTTCGGGATTTTCAATAAAAAGTTTATAAAAATTTTGGTTTTTTTTGCAGGTATATGCTGTATGGAGCAAAAAACTCTTGAAAAAAATTTGCGTTTGGGGTATAATAATACTACGCTCTAAAACAAAAATCAGAAACTAACGACAGATGAAACGGAGGAAGAGATGACGGAACTTGATAAAATCGTAAAGGAAACGTCGGAAAAATTAGGGGTAGAGTTTTCCTATTATCCCGAAAATGCAAAGCCCGTGGGCGAGGCTTTCTGTGATCGAACGTTCGATAGTGTTATCGACGACGGCTCGCATACCTTTTTCCGCTTTTATTTTAAAGCTGCTGGCTATATCGGCGTTCTCGGCGGCGTGGGGGAAGCGGAGAAGAATTATGCTGCGCTTCTTCCTGCTTATATCGAAAGCTTTACTGATCGCGAATCTGAACTTTCTAAAACAGAGTATTTAAAGCGCATTTTACTTGGTGAGTGCTCTTCGCTCGGCGTTTATAAATATGGGGTGCGCTATTCCGTGCGCGGCTCGGCTTGCTTTGCAATCGTGCTTAAAGTTCCCAAAATGATGAAAGAAACGCTCGCCGTGATTGAACAGTACGGGGGAAATAGTCTGGATACCGTCGTTGCGATAGGAGAAGAAACTTGTGTGCTTGTTAAATATCTCGATAGCGCGGATAACGAATATCAGTCTTCCCTTGATTACGCCGAGTTTTTGGCGCAGTCGCTTAAAGAAGAACTGGGGTTTGATTGCGTCGTCGGCGTTGGCCCAACCGTGCGCGATCTCAAAGATATTGCTCACTCCTACGCGTGCGCGGAAAATGCGATTCGCTACGCCGATCTTTTCGAAGAACGCGGAAACGTTCATTCTTATCGCGAATTTCTTCTCATTAAAATGCTCGAAGATATTTCTGAAAGTAAACTGGAAACGTATTTTTCGGAGCTTGCGGATGAGAACATTAAAGAGATTTTTCAAGACGAAGAAATGCTCTCTACCGCAGAGGAATTTTTACGCAGCAACTTAAACGTGAGCGAAACCTCGCGCAATTTATATATGCACAGAAACACGCTTTTATACCGTCTTGATAAGCTCGAAAAGGCAACGGGGCTGAATATCCGTTCCTTTTCTGATGCAGTATCTTTCCGCGTGTTGACGGTTATCCACAGATTGCTCGGCAAATAAAGGAGAATATGAAATATGTCTAAACCAAACACTACGAACGGCAAAGCGCGAAAGATTCTTTTCGCTATTTTGGCGATCGCACTTGCCGTTGTTTGTTTTTTCGGCGGCTTTTTAGTAAACGCTCTTACGCTCGATAGCGAAATGCGCTCGCTTATGCGCTTGAAAAATACTGTGCAGGCGCAATATTACGAGGAAATCACCGACGAGGAATTTTACGACGCGGTGTTTGCGGGAATTAACGAGAAATTGCTCGATCCCTATTCGAAGTATATGACGGCGGACGAGTTCGCGCAATTGCAATCGGAAGCGGCGGGCAATAGAAGTGGACTGGGGGTTGTCTTTTTAGTGGAAAATGCGGCGGGTGATGCCCAGATGCTCGTTACGCGCGTTTGCGGTAATTCCCCTGCAGAAAAAGCGGGAATAAAAGCGGGAGAATATCTCGTCGGCTTTGGAATCAATCAATCGGAAATGCAAAAAAGCGTTGACTTTGAAGAATTTTCTGCGTTTTTAGCCGAACGCAAAACGGATGAACCCTTTTACTTGCGCGTGCAATCGGGAGAAGGGGAACGTATCGTGGAAATCGCAAAAGCTGAATTCGTGGAAAATTACGTTTTCTATCGCACGAACACAACGGCTTACCGTTTTACGGGCAACAATGCGACGACACTCGTGGAGAGTGGAGAACCGCTTCCTTTGCTTCCCGAAGATACCGCGTATATCCGTTTGACGCAATTCAATGGCGAGGCGGCGGAAGAGTTCAAAAAAGCAATGAACTTGTTTAAGGAACAGGGAAAAACAAATCTCGTGCTCGATCTTCGCGACAACGGCGGCGGATATTTGCATATTATGCAATCGATTGCTAGCTATTTTTGTAAAACGAGCAAAGAAAACAGACCGATCGTCGCGATTGCTGATTATGGCGAAAGAAAGGAAAATTACCGTGCGGACGGGAATTATTACGACGAATATTTTAGCGCGGAAAGCCGTGTTTGCGTGCTCGCGGACAGTTCGACCGCTTCTGCTTCCGAAGCGCTTATGGGATGTATGCTCGATTATGGCGCGATTTCTTACGGGGATATTTGCCTTTCTGAACGTGCGGGCGAAGCGAAAACCTATGGCAAGGGTATTATGCAAACGACGTTTCCATTCGGGCTTATCAATTGCGACGCGGTGAAACTTACCACCGCAAAAATTCTTTGGGGCGCGTCGCAAAATTGCATTCACGGGCGCGGAATCGTGGAAGCGGACGGCACAAAATCAGTTACGGAAAATTACGTGGGCGATAACGAGATAAATGCCGCTATTGCAAAGTTATTCTTTTAAAACGATAGGGGCAGGTATGAGATGAATAACAAAAGCGCGTGCTTGGAAAGCACGCGCTTTTGCACTTATATGGAGGTGTTCCTCGGAATAAGGAAACGGGTGGTTGTCTTGTATGGCTTTATTATAATGCGGGATTGCGTAAAACATATAGTGAAAAAGTGAAAAAGAGATGAAAAAAGAAGAACGGTTGATTTAACCGTTCTTCTTTCCCTGTTCTAAATTCTTATTTGCTTTTTTCAATCGAAGCGAGCGCTTTGTCTACTACGTTTTCTACCGTGAAACCGAAGTGGGGGAAGAGTTTGCCTGCGGGGGCAGAAGCACCGAATGTGCTCATGGCTACGATTTCGCCGTTGTCGCCTGCATATTTATACCAACTGTACGGCGAGCCTGCTTCTACGCATACTCTCGCTTTTACGCCCTTGGGCAATACGCTTGCTTTATAACCTGCCGTTTGCTTTTCAAATTCTTCCATACAAGGCATAGATACTACACGCGCGTTTACGCCCTTTTCTTGAAGCGCCGCTTTCGCTTTCACGCAAAGCTCGATTTCTGAACCCGTACCGATCAAGATTACGTCAGGAGTACCTTGGCAGTCTTCCAAAATGTAGCCGCCTTTTAAGGCTTCTTTGCCACTATTTTCATATTGGGGCAAGCCTTGACGGGTGAGAACGAGCGCGGTGGGTTGGTTGCCGCTCATAGCGGATACCCAAGCTGCCGCCGTTTCCTTGCCGTCGGCAGGGCGATATACTTTCATACCGGGAATCGAACGAAGCATAATCAGTTGCTCGATCGGTTGGTGCGTAGGACCGTCTTCGCCAACGCCGATGGAATCGTGCGTCATAATATACGTTACGGGCAATTTCATAAGCGCCGCAAGACGCATAGCCGGTTTGCAATAATCGGAGAATACGAAGAACGTCGCGCAATACGCTTGTAAACCGCCGTGGAGTTGCATACCGTTGACGATTGCTGCCATAGCGTGTTCACGGATACCGAAATGCATATTTCTACCTGCGAAATTGTCGGGAGAGAAGTGTCCGTATTTTACCGTGTCCGTATCTTTCATTTCCGAAAGGTTGGAAGGACCAAGGTCTGCCGAACCGCCCATAAGCGCGGGCATTTTCGCCGCGAGCTTGTTCAAAACTTGCGCCGACGTTTGACGGGTTGCCATGGGCTTTTCAAATTCGTAAAGTCCGTCGATTGTATCGAAATCAGGCTTTTCGCCCGCCATAACTGCGCGGTATTCTTTCGCAAGCTCGGGATATTGATTTTCGTAATCGATCATCATCTTATTCCAATGCATTTCCGCATTCTTACCTGAAATTGCCGCTTCTTCACAATGCGCGAATACTTCGCTCGGGCATTCGAACGGGGGATATTCCCAACCCAACTTTTCTTTGGATTTCAAAAGATTGTCCGCGCCAAGGGGGGCGCCGTGGCACTTTTCGCTGCCTTCAAGCGGCGAGCCGTAGCCGATACGCGTATGACAAATAATAATCGACGGTTTTTCCGTGTTTTCTTTCGCTTTTGCAATCGCCGCCGAAAGCGTGTCTACGTCGTCGGGAGAAGCGACAAGGTCTACGTGTAAAACTTGCCAGTTTTGCGCCGCAAACCGCGCGCCTACGTTTTCTTTGAACGTTACGTCCGTGTCGCCTTCAATCGTGATGTCGTTATCGTCATAAAGGAGAATCAGCTTCCCAAGCTTATGCGTGCCTGCAAACGAGCAGGCTTCGTACGAAATGCCTTCTTGCAAGCACCCGTCGCCACAAAGCGCGTAGGTGTAGTGATCGACTACGTTAAAGCCGGGGCGGTTGTATTTCGCCGCAAGGTTCGCTTCCGCAAGCGCCATACCCACTGCGTTCGCAATACCTTGTCCCAAAGGACCTGTCGTCGTTTCAATGCCGACCGTATGACCGTATTCGGGGTGGCCGGGTGTTTTCGAACCGAGTTGACGGAAGTTCATGATGTCTTCTTTCGTCAAACCGTAGCCGTAGAGATAGAGAAGCGAATAATAAAGCATTGAGCCGTGTCCTGCTGAAAGTACGAACCGGTCGCGGTTGTCCCATTTCGGATCACGGGGATTGAATTTCAAAAAGTTTTGATAGAGCGTGTACGCAATCGGCGCGCAGCCCATGGGCAGTCCCGGGTGGCCCGATTTTGCCGCTTCGATTGCTTCCGCGGATAAGATTCTTATCGCGTTGATAGTGGTTTTCTGTACGTCCATTTCTAATTCTCCTAATAATGTATATGTTATATATTTTTATTTTTTACTGTTTCGGGGCGATTCTTCCTGCTGCAATGAATTTTTCGTTCACTTCTTCGATTTTTGACTTTCTCCAAGACGTGATTGCGTTTTCAAGTGGGGATATGTCAAGGAAATCGTATTTGCGCAGGAAATAATAAAGGTCTTTTACAATTTTCACCGCGCCGCCTTTCGTCGCGCTTTCTACGTTCATAGGAAGCACGGGATCGTGCAGGCTCATACGCATCAGCGCCCAACCGTTGCCGTGGTGCTCGTCGTAACAAAGACGGAAACCTTCGTGGTTGTCGACGGCAGGTTTAGCGTAGTAAAGCGAGTTGCCGTAGGCGGTGAAGGCTTCAATCAGTTTCTTGCCCAGCGTTTTGAAATCGACACCCGCTTTGAATTTTGCGCGAAGCTCGATTTCTTCTGCGGGCATTTCAAGCTCGGCGATTAAATCGGTTAAATTTTTACCCGCTTTCGCCGCTTTCGCCATGGCGATAAGAAGCCGTGTGATAAGATACGCGCCGTCGTCGAGAAAATAATTTTCGTACAAGGCGGCGTGTCCGCTCGTTTCAATGGCAAGGGGAGCGTATTCGCCTGATTCGTTCAGACGGATTGCTTCGTTGATTACGTTTTTATAACCGCGTTTAAAGCGTAAATGTTTTCCACCTTTTTGCGCGATAAATTTCGCCAAGCCGTCGGACGTTACCGAGTCGGTTACGATTGTACCCGCACGCTCTTCTAACAAGATTGCAGAGATCAGTGCGATCAGACGGTTGCGGTTGATTTCCGTGCCGTCTTTATCCACTGCGCCCGCTCTGTCTACGTCGGTGTCGAAAATGATACCAAAATCTGCGTTTACCGCTTTCACGGCGTTACATACCGATTGCATTGCCTGCGCGTTCTCAGGGTTGGGGATATGGTTCGGAAAATTGCCGTCGGGTTCTAAAAATTGCGAACCCGTCGTGTCCGCGCCAAGGGGAGCAAGCACTTTATCGGCGAAAAATCCGCCTGCACCGTTGCCCGCGTCTACCACAATCTTTTTTCCCGCAAGCGGCGTTTCTTCGCCTGTTGCCGCGCGTACCTTTTCTACGAGTGAAGACGCGTACGTTTCTAAATAGGGGGCTTCAATCCGTTCGCCTGCGTTCGTCGTTTCTGCAAAACGGTAGGTGGCAGCAAGCTCTAAAATTTCTTTTACGTCGCTCGCTTCCAAGCCGCCGTTATGCGAAAAGAATTTTAAACCGTTTCTATTAAACGGCAAATGACTTGCTGTGATCATGATCGAGCCGTGGCAATACCGCTCGTTCATACGGTCTACGTCCTTTAAAAGCGCAAACATGGAAGGGGTTGTCGAAAGACCCGTAACAACTGCAGTATGTCCCGTGGAGGTAATTCCGCGCACCGCCGCTTCGCAAAGGGAGGGGGAGGTGAGACGGGAATCGTAGCCTATGGCAACGCTTACCTGCGTTTTTCCCGTGTGCGTAATGAGCCATACGCAAAATGCTTTCGCTACGTTTTCCACTATTTCTTCCGTGAGAGTAATCGGTTCGTCGGCGATACCGTCCATTGCAACGCCTCGTACGTCCGTTCCATTTCTTAACTTTAAGTATTCCTGTAACGTCATTATAGTTCTTCCTTTTTTAGGCTATACATATATTATAACGATTTATTGCGTTTTTTTCAAGCCTTTTACCGAAAAAAAGTTATAAAATTTTCACCAAATGAGAAAAAGTTTTTATTCGCCAAATTATGTCATAAAAAAAATATGACATTTTTTATAAAAGCTTTTCGATTTTATCGACGAATGAGTATGAGTTGTGATATAATAATAATAGAACGAAAAATGTTGGAGAAAACATATATGGCATTATTTGACGTTTCAAGTGATTCGACTTGCGATCTCAAAAAAGATTACGTGGAAAAAAGGGGGATTTGGTTCGTCCCTCTTACCTTTACTTTGGAAAAGGACGGGAAAATAGAAGAAGGCTTGGATAATTTCGCTTCCACGGAAGAATACGTCGCTTTCTATCAAAAGGTGCGTGCGGGATATTTTCCGCGTACGGCGAAGCTCAATTACGAAGCGCATATCGAACATTTTACCAAAATGGCAAAGGCGGGCGTAAAGGACGTCGTGCATTTTACCATTTCTTCGGGACTTGCAAACACGATTACCATTACCACACAAGCGGCGGCGGACGTGAAAGCGAAGTATCCCGATTTCAACGTATATGCGGTTGATCCGCTCACCGCAACGATTGGGCAGGGCTTGCTCGTGCGCTTTGCCGCCGATTGCCGAGATAAGGGTATGACGGCAAAAGAAACGTTCGATTACGTTACGGGGATTAGGCAAAACATTCAACATTGCGTCATTCCAGACGATTTGTTTTATTTGAAAAAGGGCGGGCGGGTGTCCGCTGTGAGCGCGGCGTTTGGGACTATGCTCAACATCAAGCCTATGATTGTGTTCGATAAAGACGGCAAGCTTGCCGTGGTGGAAAAGACCAAGGGTATGAAAAAGGCGTTTGCGCGGGTGCTTGAACATATGGAAAAAGCACCGCTTGACGAACATAAAATCGCCGTAGTGGTGCATACGGACAACGAAAAGGGCGCAAACGAGCTTGCAACGCTCATTGAAGCAAAAACGGGGGTTCGTCCTGAAATTGAGATTATGGGGCCTGTGATCGGTTCGCACGTTGGACCTGGTTCGGTGTCCTGCGGGTGGCTTTCCGTGAAAACGCGGGAACAGTTGCATAAGGAATTATATTCTTAAAACGTTTGAAAACGGCAGAAATGCCGTTTTTTTTGCTGCCTAAACGCTTGCTTTTCGCGTTTGGGTGTGATATAATATAGAAAACTGAATACGAGCGCACGGTACGCTTTTTAGGGGAAGCGTTTAATAGGGAAGAGAGAATTTGCTCCACTGCCCCCGCAACCGTAAGAACGCTATTGCTTTTATCCACTGCGAGAGTGGGAAGGATAAAAGTCGATTAAAAATATCAAGGCGTTGTAAGTCGGGAGACCTGCCGATCGTTTGAGAAAATACGATTTTTCGAGGGGATGCGGAAAAGCGGCTTTTTTGCCTTGCGTTTTTTCCGTGCGCCCGAAAGATTGGGTGGCACGGATTTTTATTTTGGAGATTGCATTATGAAACGCAAACTTATTTCTTTTATATCTTTATTGGTTGCGGTACTTTTGTCCGTATTTTCCCTCGTTTCTTGCGGCGGCGGAACGGCTACGGCGGAAGTGGTGGAAGCAACGGATACACTTGTCGTTATCCGCGTGAACGAAACGGATGAAGCGGTTACGCTTTTTGACGTGATGGAAGAGTTACAAAAAGAAAACGTTTTGCAATTCGATCTTGACGGCACAATGTTAAAGAGTTTGAGCGGTAAGCAAAACGCCGCTGATTTCTCGTCTTGTTGGATGCTGTATACGTCGGATGGTAAAATGAGTAACGGCGAATGGGGGACGTATGATTATCGCGGGACGCTTTGCGGAAGTGCAATTTTGGGTGGCGACGCATTGATTGTTTCGGCGGGCGAATATTACGTTTGGGAGTATACAACGTTCTAAACGGATAGGGCAGGTACGAGATGAACGAGAAAAACCGACAAAATAAGACAACGGGAAAACGTGTGAAAAAGGCGGCGGCGCGCTCGGGCAAAGAATGCGTCTATCTCGCCGCGTTCGTTGCGCTCGTCATTGCGGCACAAATCGTCTTTTCGTTTTTGCCAGGAGTGGAGATTGTTACCGTATCTTTCGTGGCGTATTCGCTTGTTATGGGCGTGCGGCGGGGTATGATTGCCGCGACGGCTTTTTCCCTTTTGCGAGGGCTTGTCTTTGGATTTTTTCCGACTGTGCTCGTTTTGTATCTCATCTATTTCAATTTTCTTTCTATTTGTTTTGGACTCGTTGGGTGTAAATGGCGGGCGGGCGTTAAAACATTGCCTTGGATTGTCCTGATCGCGTGTGTAAGCACCGTGTGTTTTACCTTGATCGATAACGTGCTTACGCCCCTTTGGCACAGCTATTCTGCCAAGGCGGCACGCGCGTACTTTCTCGCTTCTTTACCCTTTATGATTCCGCAAATTGTTTGTACGGCGGTTTCCGTTACTTTGCTTTTGCTTCCGTTAACGAAAGTTTTTGCGCTTATGAAAAAACAATTATCTTAAAAGGGGTAAAATATACAATCTAACTTAATAAAACAAAAAAGGACGGAAAACCGTCCTTTTTATATGATTTTATGCACCGTATAGATGGGAAAAATCGTGAACGTCCGACATCATTACGCGGGTGTCGAATATGCGTAGATTACAACCCCGAACGGCGTAATTTTCGCCCGTGATATTCTCTACTGCGCCGTCGATACAGAATTCTTTTCCAAACAGTTTAACAAGCTTTTTGGAAAGTCGTTCTTCTAAATAACCGAGTACGCGGTTAAGCGGAATACTGTATACATACACGTTATTTGGATAATTTTCCTTGGGTAGGTGCACGAGTTGTAATGTATCGCCTACTTTGCTTTGAACGATTGCTCCTTGTGCGTCGGCGTTTTTTACTCCGTGCGCTTTGCAAAGAACGGGAAAGGTGAGTCCTAACCGTTTACACTTGCGGCGGTATACAAATTTTGATATTTTGTTTTGCAGATAAGTGAATATGCTCATATCTACATTATAGCACATATTTTATTCTTTTGTAAAGCGAGAGAAGGAATTTTATAAAAATAGGAGCTTTTAGCGATTATTTTGTGTAAAAAACTTGCTTTTTGACTGGAAATTTGTTACAATGTAAAAAAGGAGAAGCGAATATGATGAACTTTGAACAGGCAAAATTGCTTTTGGAATTACATAATCAAACGCAGCTCTTGCGGTATTTCGACGAGCTTGACGAGGCGGGCAAGAAAAAGCTTTTGGCAGCCATTGAGAACATTAACTGGGATTTTGAAGAAGCGCTTAAAAATCCCGTTGATATGAGCGGCAAAGACAGAGATATTCGCCCGATTGCAGGTTTGCGCCTTGCGCAAATTGAAAAGGAAAAGGACAAGTTTGAAAGGCTTGGCGTGCAAGCGATTAAGGCGGGCAAGGTTGCCGCGGTGCTTTTGGCGGGCGGTATGGGGACTCGTCTTGGTGTGGACGGGCCGAAAGGGGCTTACGATATAGGCGTTACCAAGCCTTTGTACATTTTTGAGCAACAGATGAGAAATCTTGCTCAAGTGAACGAGAAGTGCGGGGTGCGTGTGCCGCTCTATATTATGACGAGCGATAAAAACCATAAGCAAACGACTTCCTTTTGGAAAGAACACGGGTATTTTGGCTACGACGAATCGGAAGTGAAATTCTTTAAACAGGATATGGCGCCTGCGGTCGATTATAATGGGCAAATCCTTTTGGAAACGAAAGATATGCCCGCGCTTTCGCCTAACGGAAACGGCGGTTGGTTCGGTTCGCTCTGTCGTGCAGGACTTTGCGACGATCTCCACGCGCGCGGCGTGGAATGGTTAAACATCTACGCGGTGGACAACGTTTTGCAACGCATTGCCGATCCCGTTTTTGTGGGCGCGACCATTGATTCGGGCGTCAACTGCGGGGCGAAAGTCGTTTGTAAGACGAACCCTAATGAAAAGGTGGGCGTGCTTTGTATGGACGGCGATAAGCCTGACATTATTGAATATTACGAGCTCACGGACGAAATGGCGAATCAAAAGGACGAAAACAGTGATTTGGCGTATTGCTACGGTGCGATTATGAATTATTTGTTCCGTCTTTCCAAGCTTGAAGAAATTGCCGAGCAAAAAATTCCCGTGCATATCGTCGAAAAGAAAATTGAATGCGTTTGCGAAGACGGCGTAACGCGTAAACCTGAAAAAGAAAACGGCAAAAAGTTTGAAACGCTTGCCGTCGATCTCATCAAGCCTATGGATAGCGTGCTACCTTTTGAAGTCGTGCGAGAAAAAGAGTTTGCGCCTATTAAAAACAAGACGGGCGTGGATAGCGTGGAATCGGCGCGCGAACTTTTGAAATTAAACGGAGTGGAATTATAATGGCGACGGATTTGGTTGGAAATGAAACCCTGCAAAACTTTATTAAGCTTTTGTGCGATCTTAATCACGAGGCGGCGGATTTTTTAAAATCGGGGAATGCCGATTTGCTCTTTGCAATGAACGACACGATTGAAAAGATTTATGAAATTCAGCACGCGGGTACGGAAGAAGCGTATACCGCCATTGAAGAAGACGCACAAATTATTTATAAAAATTTCAATGCGGCGGTAACGATGATGAAAAGCAACGAGAACGCTGTCGTGGATAAAACGACGAGCGAAGCGGTGAAAATATTCGTTAGAAATATCTTCGACGCAAACGTGCGTATCGTGCTTGCTTACGGGTTGGCTTAATAAAAAAGGCGGTGTGAGATTTGCTCACACCGCCAAAATTTTCCTGTAAAAAGGTGAGTAAAAATTTGCGGTAGAGCGTCTAATAAGCGGAGGGCGTAAAAAAGGAAATGTCGGAACGTGAACCTAAGACAACCGAATTGTTATATAAGCGCTTTTTCCGTGGTGAAAAGGAGGCGATTGCGGAGCTTGCGAGCGAGCACAGAAACGGATTGGTTTTGTTTATCAACGGCTACGTGCGCGATTTGGATACGGCGGAAGATATTGCGAGCGATACGTTTGCAAATCTGCTCGTTAAACGTCCAAGAATAAAGGACGCGTCGCGCTTTAAAACGTATCTCTTCTCTATGGCGAAAAATGCCGCGCTTTCCTTTCTTCGTAAAAACAAGCGCGCTAAAATAAGCGAGAAAGAAAAGCAGAAACCGCTTTTAGACGATCCTGAGTATCTACTTATCCGCGAAGAGCAACGCCGAACGGTGCTTTGCGCGATTGGGCACTTGACGGAAGATTACCGAAACGTTTTATTTTTACGCTTTTACGAAGAGCTGTCTGTGGACGGCATTTCGAAAGTGATGAAAAAAAGCAAGAAACAGGTGTATAATCTTTTGCAAAGAGCGAAAGAAACGCTCAAAAATATTTTGAAAGAGGAGGGGGTTGCATATGAAATCGATTGAAGATTTTTCACAAGATATTTTGCAAAAAAGACAACGGCTGAAAAAGAAAAAACGTATTATCCGTTCAAGCGTTGCGCTTTCTCTCGTCGGCTTGCTTACCTTTGGCATACTGTATAGCAATATTATCCCCTTTGGTGAACTCTTTCAATCGCGGGCGTATGAACGGTATATGCAATCGTACGTTTCCTCCGATCAAACCACCCGTTTGAAAATTATCGACGGCGGCAACGCAGCGATCACCGTCGGCAACCGAGCGTACGCTTGCGCTTTGAAAGAAGAAAATGCGCAAACGTTTTCCCTGTCCTTACACTCGGAAGAGATTGAAAGTGAAAATCTATCCGTGCGCTTTTCAGACGGAAAAGCCGAGCTTTCAGGGGACTTGAATGGGGAAAATATCGGCAAAACTTTGAATATCGTGCAGGATATGGAAGTGGAAAACGGCACGTGGATAGAGTTTGAAACCAAGCAACAAATGGAAGATAATATTATTCATGGTGCGCTTTACGATTGGCTTTTGGTGGATGAAAAACAATCTTATTGCGGAACAGGAGCGTTTTCGCTTGAATGTGAGTTTGTAGCGGTTGGGGATATCGTTTTACAATACGTCAAGGATCAAGTGAGCGGTCTTTCTACGGCGGGACTTTTCGAAAAGGTGGATGCAAACGTCTACGGGTTTCCCGTCGTGAGCACTACTATGTATTATGCCGCGGACGGCTCGGATTGGATTACGAGTTATTTCAAACAGATGGACGAAAAGGATCAGTTGGACTTTTCGGGTGGAAAATTTGAAGCGGAATTGATAGATTACGAGCTGACTTCGAGTGTTTGCGACGATTCGGATATGACGGCACTTACGCTCGCAGAAGGTGGTATCGGGTGGAGACTTGCACCGATTACCCCGATTGCAAAAACTCGCTCGAAAGATTTGAAATTGTCGTTGGATTTGCATGCGGACGGCTCGCTTTCCTTCCGCTCGTCGGGACATTGGCTCTTAAACATGTCTTGCGGCGGGAAGTGGATTGCGTTTGAAGATTTCGTGTTCGTGATTTTAGATAAAGAATATCCGCATTTAAGCTTGAAAGCGTTTACGATAAAAAAAGACAGAAAGACGGCTTTGCCGGGCGATTTACTGCAAACGGCGGTCAGTGAAATCGACGCGGTGGGCGTTTATAAGGTGGGGTATCATACGTTTACCTATTATCGTTACGGGGCTTTCGCGACTGTGTATTGGGGGAGCGAATGGTCGGAGGAAACCTTAAAACGTCAGCTTTTATACGATACGGTGTATACGTTCGACGGTTGGCTTGAAGATTGGCACGTATTAGATGGCGAGGGGGAACGCGTTCCGCTTGTTACAACGGAGAAAATAGAGCTGATTTTCCGCCAAGACAAGAGATGTGAAGTGTATAAAAACGGTGAACTCGCTCAAACAATTAGATTTTTTCTGATATTTGATACGTCTACGGATGATTTTCGCACCATAGAATTTTATAGATTTAATCCTTTATCTATCAAATGTGAGGACGAAACGTATAGTACGAGATGGTTGGGGATAGGCGGAAAATATTTAATTACAACAATACGCGAAAGCCGCACAGTCGACGGGGTAGTTTTTGAAAGAGAACGGGTTCTTTTTTTCCGAGCTACCTAATATTTGAAAAAACGCCCTTTGGGGCGTTTTTCTTTTAAAAGATATTCTCTAAGCCGAGCGAATAGGCTTGCGGGATATTTTCGCACATACCAAGCACCACTTCAAGCTTGGGAAGCGCGTTTTTATAATCGCGCACACAGATAAATCCTACCGCTTCGTAAAGCTGATAATCCACTTCTTGCAATGCCGTGTGTGGAAGCCAAATTTGTAAAACTTCCTTTTTCTCTTCCCAAAGTTCCCGCACCGCCGTCCCGTCTTCAAAAGTCGCCGTTTGCGCTTCCGTTTTGTCGTGCAACGTTAAAAGGACCTCCGTGAGAAGTTGGAACGTGGAGTTTACGTATAGAATTTCGAATACGGACGCCCCGACGAGCAAACCGAGTGTGATAAATATACTAATGAGTGTCTTTACCATAACGTTTTCTCCCATTTGAGTTCGATAATTTGATATTTCTTGCCGTATTCTTGCAAATAGGTTCTGCCGTTGCCGTCTATTGTCATCACGAGCACGTTCTTTTGCTTTACACCGTGTTTTTTGAGTATATCGAGATAATATGCCTTGCTTCTTTTCGTAAACGAAAGGTTTTTCTCGTCGAATTTTCCTTCCGTAATCAAAATTACGGGCAATGATTTTTGTAAATCTTGATAATTGATTTTGGGTAACGCGGAAAACGTGCCTTCCGCTTCGTAGAGCGCGTAATCGACGGCGTCGAGTGCGAAATAGCCTTCCGTGCGGAGCGATTCGATTAAATCGGGTACGTCTAAACTGTTCTTTTTCAGTTCCTTTTCATCAATGCCGTTCTTGTTGAGAAGTACGCTCGGAATACCGCTCACGAGCGCGCGAACGGGCTTGAAATGCAAATCGAGCAGGCATACGATTTGGTGGAGCAAAAACACCGCTAAAATTGCCGTGATGCCGTAGAGCAGGGGAATCGACGGGTCTGCCATAGGAATTCCCGCAAGCTCGGATATAATCAACGTTACGACAAGCTCGTACGGCTGCATTTCTCCGATTTGACGTTTGCCCATAAGCCGCATTACGATAAGCAGCGTGATGAAAACGATTACCGTTCTTATAAAAATCAGTCCCATAAAGGCAGTTTGTTCAAAAAAAGATAAAAAATACCTTTCAAACGCTTGCGTTTTGAGGTTAGAGCGTGTATAATAATTGCATTAGAGTAGCCTTTGGCGCGTGAAGTGTTACCGAACGGGACGTTGTCGGTAAACGAAAGAAAAACGGAATTTTTTTACCGTTTTTCTGCGGTGCTAAGGCGCGTCCGCTACAAAAACGGGGCAGGCAGGTATGCGTTGAATGCTGTTTGTTGCCGTTTGCCCGCACGCGGACCTCTTTTCAACAAGGAGGTTTTTTATTTTTATGAATCGCACCAAAGAAAAATGGAAACGCATTTTGTTTTCGTCCACGCTCGAAGGTAAAAACGAGAGCCATAAGATTGCGTATATTGCAGTGATGACCGCCCTTATCGTGGTGGCGAATATGTTTTTTGAGTTTAAATTCGCAGAAACACAATTTTCGCTCACGCTCGTGATTTCCGCTTTGACGGGGTTTATGATTGGACCGATTTTTGGATTCGTCGCCTGTTTTTTGGGGGATCTCGTCGGATTTTTATATCATTCGGCAGGGTATGCCTATCTGCCGTGGATTGGGATTTCTATGGGGTTGACGGCAACGATTGCGGGGCTTTGCGGAGAATTGCCCCTTTCCTTTAAGGGTGGGAAATACGTCAAGCTCGCGCTCGTTGCGCTTGGTTCATTTGCTATTTGTACAATCGCGATTAACACCACGGCGTTCTGGATTTTATATGCAAAAGGCGTGCCGTATACGACTTATCTTGTATCGCGATTGTTCGTGCAAGGGCAGATTTGGAACAGTTTGTTTAATTATGCGCTTTTATTTATCGCCGTGCCCGCGCTTTCCAAAGTCAAACCGCTCGGGCTTAACCTTTAATCTAAAATGTGAAAAGTTTTGAAAAACCGTCTGTAGCAGTTGACGGTTTTTTCTTTTTATGTTATACTTATAACATAACGCCACTTGGCGAGATGGAAAAACAAAAGGAGAAACATATGTATCCATATAAAATTTTTAATCTTTTTTATCTTTACGGCTTGATGATTGCGATTGGCTTACTCGCCGCGTTTATCGTACTCTTTTATTGGGGTAAAAAGAAAAAGATAGAAGATAAATTCGTTGATTTCATCTTCTATAACGGTATTGCTTCGATTATAGTAGGTTTCGGGGCGGCGGCACTTTTTCAAGCGACGTATAATTATATCGAAAATCCCGAAGCGGGATTCCAGCTTGGCGGCGGCATTACCTTTATGGGTGGGCTTGTCGGCGGCGTCGTTTGCTTTCTTGGTATCTATTTCATTTTCAGAAAACGCTTCAAAACCAAGCTCGTTGATACGCTTTCTATGTTCCCTTGCGCGATATTGATTGGGCACGCGTTTGGACGTATCGGTTGCTTTTTTGCAGGGTGCTGCCACGGAGTAGAAACGGATGCTTGGTACGGCGTGCAGATGCTTACCGCTTGGGGCTGGCAAAAGGTCGTTCCCACTCAACTTTTTGAAGCGGTGTTTTTGTTCCTAATGTTCGGCATTTGCTTTTACCTACTTATGAAAAAGGATTTTAAGCATAATTTGAGCTTGTATCTCGTATCCTACGGCATCTTCCGTTTCCTGATTGAATACGTGCGCGCCGATCATAGGGGAGAATTTGTGACGGGGATTTCTCCTTCGCAGTTTTGGGGAATCATCATGATCGTGGCGGGTGTTGCGCTCTATCTCACCCTTTGGCTGTTAGAAAAAAGAAAGAAAGGGAAACAAACGAAAGAAACGAATGAAATGAATGAAACGGTGGAAACGATAGAAGAAGTGCAGAAGGAGATGGAAGAATGAGAAATTTAACTTTGCTTACAGACTTGTATCAACTGACTATGGGCTACGGGTTTTACCGTCAGAACAAGCACGAAGAAGAAGTGGTGTTCGATCTGTTCTTCCGTAGAAATAAGTTAATCACCTATTCGATTGCCGCAGGACTGCAAGACGCGGTGAAGTATCTTTTGAATTGGCACTTCGACGACGACGATATTGAATATCTTCGTTCGCTTCGCTTATTCGACGAAAGCTTTCTTGAATATTTGAAAAATATGCGCTTTACGGGGGACGTGTACGCGGTGAAAGAAGGTGAGCCTGTGTTCCCCGGCGAGCCTATTTTGACGGTCAAAGCGCCTTTGATTCAGGCGCAATTTGCTGAAACCGCGCTTTTGAATTTAATCAATCACCAAACGTTGATTGCGACGAAATCTTCTAAAATTTGCCGCGCAACGGCGGGAAAAGGCGTCGTTATGGAATTCGGTTTGCGCCGCGCGCAAGGTCCTGACGCGGGCATCAACGGCGCGAGAGCCGCGATTATCGGCGGGTGCTCGTCTACGTCTAACGTGATTGCGGGACAAAAATTCGACGTGCCTGTGTCGGGGACGATGGCACATAGCTGGGTTATGGATTACGATAGCGAATACGAAGCGTTCAAAGCATACGCCGCGGCGTATCCCGACAACTGCTTGCTTCTCGTCGATACCTACGACACGCTTCGTAGCGGTGTGCCTAACGCGATTAAAGTGTTTAAAGAACTCAAGGCGGCGGGGCATAAGCCCAAGGGGATTCGTTTGGATAGCGGGGATTTGGCGTATTTGTCCAAAAAGGCGCGGAAAATGATGGATGCCGCGGGTTTCCCAGAAGCGATTATTTGCGTTTCGGGGGATCTTGACGAGCGTTCAATCAATTCCCTTTTACAACAGGGCGCGCAGATTGATTCGTGGGGGGTCGGAACAAAACTGATTACGTCCGAAGATCTCCCCGCGCTTGGCGGCGTGTATAAGCTTTCCGCCGTCATTTCTAAGGACGGCAAGATTACGCCGAAAATTAAGCTTTCCGACAACACCGAAAAAATCACCAACCCGTCTTTCAAAAATTTGTATCGTTTATACGATAAGGAGAACGGTATGGCGATTGCCGATTTGATTACCCTGCACGACGAAAAAGTGGACGAAAGCAAACCGCTTACCATCTTCCACCCGATCGAGACGTGGAGAAAACACGAAGTGGAAAATTTCCGCGCAGAGCCGCTTTTGCATAAGATCGTTGAAAGGGGCGAGCTTGTTTATGAGTTTCCTAAGCTTAAGGAAGTGGCGGCGTTCTCCAAAGCGGAACTTGCGAAATTCTGGGAAGAATATTTGCGCTTGGACGTGCCGCAGGTATATAAAGTCGATTTGTCGGCAAACTTGCACGCGCTCAAAATTTCTATGATTGACGCAATTCATGCTCGCGCGAAAAAGGAACGTCAAAATGAAAAATAAGAAAACAACAACTGCTACGCTTTGGGGTATGGTACTCTTTTTTATCCTAATTGCGATTGACCAGCTCACCAAGCTTCTTGCCGACGTGTATTTTTCTGCGCAAGGCGCACCCGATAAAATTACGCTCGTAGACGGTTGGCTTTGGCTTCGTATCACCTACAACCGCGGCATCTCTTACGGGCTTGGCACAAATGCTTCGCCGACTTTGAAAATCGTTGTGATTGCATTGACTGCCGTGATGATGGCAGGGCTTTTGGTGTGGTATTTTAAGTTAGATAAAAATCGCCGCTTTTTGCGCACGGCACTTGTGTTCGTCGTGGCGGGGGGCGTTGGGAATTTGATTGATCGCGTGTATTATCGCGTGTGGGATTCTGCTACGAAGTTTGGCGTGCGGGATATGGTCGATTTGAGTAGGTTCGGTTTTGCCGTTTGCAATTTCGCCGATTTCTTTATCACTGCGGGGGCCGTTATGCTTGTTTTAGCGTTATTGTTTTTGGATAAGGACGCCGCATTCCCGATTGGAAAATATAAAAAATTAGCGCAAGCGGAAGAGACGGAAAAAGCAGAAAAAAACCAAGCGGGCGCAAAGGAAGAAACGAATGGATAAGAGACTGTTCGTTGCAGAACGCGATTATAAACGGCTCGACGTGTTTTTGAGCGAGCAGACGGACGAATTTACTCGCTCGCGTTTAAAAAAGCTGATTGAAGAAGGGAACGTTTTCGTGGGCGGCTTGAAGCAAACGAAAGCGGGAGCGGATATAAAATCAGGTGAAGCGGTGGAGCTTGTCGTGCCAGAAGCGGTGGAATATGCGGTGAAACCTGAAAATATTCCGATTGAAATTCTATATCAAGATACCGAGCTTGCCGTGGTAAATAAACCCAAAGGTATGACGGTGCATATCGGAAACGGGACGGCGGACGGTACGCTCGTGAACGCGCTTTTATACGCGCTCGATTCGTTGAGCGGCATTGGCGGGGTTTTAAGACCCGGAATCGTGCACAGAATCGACAAGGATACGACGGGGTTACTCGTGGTGGCAAAAAACGACAAGGCACACGTTTCCTTGGCTAAACAAATCGCTGAAAAAACGTGCAAGAGAACGTATTTTGCGCTCTTGGAAGGGCATTTGAAAGAAGATAGCGGAAAAATTGTTACGGATATTGGCAGACACCCGACCGAGCGGTTGAAAATGGCGGTTTTGCCAGACGGAAAGGGTAAAATAGCGATTACGGAATTTGAAACGGTGGCGCGCTTTGGCACGGAATTTACCCTTTGTAAATTTAAATTGCAAACGGGGAGAACGCATCAAATCCGCGTTCACGCCAAACATATGGGGCATCCCGTGGCGGGCGATCCCGTATACGGGTATAAGAAACAAAAACTAAATGCGGACGGGCAGCTTTTGCATGCGTGGCAATTGGAGCTTACGCACCCTAAAAGCGGCGAGAGAATGACGTTCAACGCGCCCCTGCCTACCGAATTTCAAGAAATTTTAAGAAAACTTTGCAAACGATATAACGTTTGCGTGGACGTTTTGGGAATATGTTAAAAATAGCAAAAGTAAAACGTAATTCCATAGCAAAAGAGTTGGGGCTTGAAGTCGGCGACGAGATTCTTTCGTTCGACGGTTTGCCTTGCGAAGACGAGCTGGATTATTTATATTATCTCGAAACCGACGGCTTTTCTATGGTCGTGAAAGATCATAGAACGGGCGCAAAAGCCGAGCTCGAAATTGAAAAGGAAGAAGGGGAAGATATAGGACTAACCTTTGAAAAGAACGAAAAAATTCGTACCTGTCATAACCGTTGCGTGTTTTGCTTCGTTGATCAAATGCCTAAGGGTATGCGCGAAAGCTTATACGTCAAAGACGACGATTATTCTATGAGTTTTACCTGCGGCAATTTCGTAACGCTTACCAACCTTTCTGACGAGGGGGTGGAGAGGATTATCCGTTTGAAGCTTTCGCCCCTTTATATCTCCGTGCATACTACAAACCCCGAACTTCGGGTGAAATTGCTCCGCAATCGTTTTGCAGGAAAAATCGGTGAGCAAATTGGGCGGCTTGCAACGGGCGGGATTGAAATGCACTGTCAAGCGGTGATTGTGCCCGGCGAAAACGACGGGGACGAGCTTGCGCGCACCGCGCGGGAACTTTATGCCTATTATCCTTCCGTTCGCGATCTTGCGTGCGTGCCCACGGGTATCACTAAATACCGCGAGGGATTGACGAATATTCCCGACGTGGACAAGGCATATAGCGAGAAGTTGCTCGATCTTGTCGATTCGCTCAACGCCGAGTTTGGTGTGAACTTCCTGCTTCCCGCCGACGAATATTTCGTGAAAGCGGAGCGACCTTTTAAACCGAGTGAATTTTACGGCGATTTTTCTCAAATTGAAAACGGGATTGGTATGACGGCAAAATTTTTGTCCGAAGCGGAAGCCGCGCTTTTTCCTTGCGAACTCAAGTCGCCCAAAAAGACGTTGCTCGTTTGCGGGGTGTCGGCGGCGAAAACCTTAAAATCGCTCGTGGAAAGGTGCAATCAAACGATAAAAGGGTTGCAGGCGGAGCTTTTACCCATTGAAAATGATTTCTTCGGGCATACCGTAACGTGTACGGGCTTGCTCACGGGTAGAGATATAACGGCGGCGCTTGAGAAATACCGTCAAGAAAAGGGGGAATTTGACGAAGTTATTCTTGCAAAGGATACGCTTAAAGAGTTTGAAGACGTGTTTCTTTGCGGTATGACGCTCGGGGAAATGAAAGAGCGGTTGCGTTTTAAAAATATTCGCGTCAACCGCGACGGCGGTGCAGGACTCGTGCGCTTGCTGGGTAGTGAAAAATAGAGTAAGGAGTGAGATATGGCAAATCCTTTAATTGCGTTGGTGGGTAGACCCAACGTTGGAAAAAGTACGTTTTTTAATAAGGTGGCGGGACGGAAAATTTCTATCACCGAAGACAGACCCGGGGTTACCCGCGATCGTTTGTATGCGGACGCGAACTGGCGGGATAAGCATTTTACTATGGTGGACACGGGCGGGCTTGAACTGAAAAGCGAAGACGTTATGTGGAAAGAGATTGCAAAGCAAGCGGACGTCGCAATCGATACCGCCGACGTCATCTTGTTTTTTACCGACGGCAGGGACGGGCTTCATCCGTCCGATTACGACGTGGCGGATATTTTACGGCGTAGCAAAAAGCCCGTGATCTTGGTCGTGAATAAGATTGACGATTATTCGCCTGAAAAAGTGTTCGAGTTTTATGCCTTGGGGCTTGGTGAACCGTTCGCCGTTTCCGCGGAACATTCGCAAGGGATTGGCGACGTGCTTGACGAGGCGATAAAGTATTTTCCCGACGGAACGGAAGAACCCGTGCCGTCCTTGAAAATTGCGGTGGTGGGGAAACCCAACGCGGGCAAATCGAGCTTGGTGAATAAAATTCTTGGCAATGAAAGAAGTATCGTAACGCCGATGGCGGGAACGACGCGCGACGCGATTGATACCCTGTTTTACCGCGGGGACAAGGCGTATACGATTATCGATACGGCGGGTATTCGCAAGAAAAAGAACGTGGACGACGACGTGGAATATTATAGCAATATGCGCGCGTTCGACGCGGTGCGCAGAAGCGACGTCTGCCTTTTGGTCGTGGATAGCGCGGAAGGATTGACGGAACAGGACGTCAAGATTATCGGCTACGTACACGAGCAGGGTAAACCGTCCGTCATTGTGATGAATAAGTGGGATTTGATTGAAAAAGATACGCATACGGTCAATAAATTTGAAGAAAAACTGCAAGAAGATCTCAAATTTATGAGCTATTATAAATCGGTGTATATCTCCGCGAAAACGGGGCAACGTGTGGAAAAACTGCTTGCCGCGGCAGACGAAGTGTACGCGCACGCGTCTTTCCGCGTGCCTACGGGCGAACTTAACGATTTGATTGGCGACGCGGTGCGTTTGCAAGAACCTCCGTCTTATTTGGGAAGAAGAATGCGCGTGTTCTTCTCTTCGCAGGTTGGCGTTTGCCCGCCTACGTTCGCGCTTTTTGTCAACGACGAAAACTTACTTCATTTCTCCTACGAGCGGTATTTGGAAAATACCATTCGCCGTGCCTACGATTTTAGCGGTACGCCCATTAAAATTGTCGTTCGTGAGAAAAAGGACGAGGATTGATTATGAAAAGTTTTTCGTTTTTGCAAAATTGGTGGCAATTTGTTATCATTGCGCTTTTTTGCTATTTTATCGGTTGTTTTAATTTCGCGCTTCTCATTTCCCGTACGAAAAAGCGGGATATAACCAAAATCGGGAGCGGAAATCCGGGGACTATGAATATGAGCCGCGAATTCGGTTTGAAAGTGGGGTTTATCACCTTTCTTTGCGACGCGCTCAAAGGCGGCGTGCCCGCGGTGATCGTTTATTTTCTCTACCAAGGCTACGTCTTCGACGGCACGGCAATGCTCGTTTCCGATTTCGCTCGCTATTTGAGCGGCTTATTCGTGGTGATTGGGCATATCTTCCCCGTTACTATGCGTTTTAAAGGCGGCAAGGGGATTGCTTCCACTTTGGGTTTATTCTGGGCTTGTCTTTCCTGCGAGAACCCGTGGTGGATACTCTTTGCGTTCCTTTGCCTTGTCGGAGTCGTCGTGTTCATCTTCCTTACCGAATGGGGTTCGCTTGGCTCGCTTTTGGGGGTTACGGGCTTTTCGATTGTGCAGCTTGTCATCTTCCTTTTACGTTACGGTAATTTTGCGGTGAACGCGTACATGGTGGCGACCTATTTGATTGTTTTTGCAATTAACGTGCTCACGTGGACGGCACACAGGGAAAATCTTGTGCGACTTTTTGCGGGGGAAGAACGGCATACTTCTATAAGAAAATTGGCAAAGAAAAAATAAAGGAGAATTTATGAATATTATCATTATCGGTTGCGGCAGCGTCGGTAGAACGCTTGCCGAAAAACTTAACGCCGACGGTAACGACGTTACGGTTGTGGATATGTCTGCGGAAAAGGTGAAAACGATTACCAGCCGTTGTGATATTATGGGCGTTGTCGGGAACGGCGCAACGCATACGGTGCAACGGGACGCGGGGATTGCCACTGCGGATCTTTTGATTGCAGTTACCAATTCTGACGAGCTTAATTTGCTCTGCTCAGTCGTAGCGAAAAAAGAGGGGAACTGCCACACGATTGCGCGCGTTAAAAACCCCGATTACAGTAAAGATGCGCCCTATTTAAAAGAACAACTGGGGCTTGCTATGGTAATTAACCCCGAATATGCGGCGGCAGAAGAGATTGCGCGTGTGCTCCGTTTCCCTGCGGCGATTAAGATTGAACCGTTTGCAAAAGGGAAAGTGGAACTTGTGAAATTCAAACTTCCAAAGGACAGTCCTTTGATTGGGCTTACCGTTAAGGAAATGGCAATGCGGTATCGCTCCGATTTACTCGTTTGTACGATTGAGCGCGGCGGGGAAGCACAAATTGCCAACGGCGATTCCCGTTTTGAAGAAAAGGACGTCGTTTCTATTGTTGCAACCCCTAAAAATGCAAACGAATTTTTCACTAAAATTCAATATAAGGGACATTCGATTAAAAATGCGCTCGTAGTTGGCGGCGGAGTGATTACCCATTATCTTTGCGATATTTTGGAACGCTCGAATATACGGCTTCGTATTGTTGAAAAGGATTTAAAGGTTTGCGAGGAAATGAGCGCTGAGTGGGATAGGTTCGACGTGATTCACGGCGACGGCGCAGATCGCGAGCTTTTAATGGAAGAAGGAATTGCCAAAGCAGGCGCGTTCGTTGCGCTTGCCAATTTGGACGAAGAAAACATTCTCCTTTCCGTCTTCGCAAAAAGCGTGGGTTGCCAAAAGCTTGTTACCAAGATTAACCGTATTGATTACGACCACGTTCTTGGACAGTTGGAACTCGATACCACCATTTGTCCTAAAAACATCACTTCGGACATTATTTTACGGTACGTGCGCGCTATGAAAAATACGGTGGGAAGCAACGTTGAAACAATGTATAACGTCATTCAAGGACAGGTGGAAGCTTCGGAATTTATCGTAAAAGAAAATTCGCCCATTGCGGGTAAGCCACTCGCTGAACTTAAATTTAAAAAGAATATTTTGATCGCTTGTATCACCCGTGAAAACCAAGTGATTATTCCCCGCGGGCAAGATGTGATTAAGGCGGGCGACGCCGTTGTAATTGTGTCGAAACAGATTGGGCTGCAAGACGTAACCGACGTTTTGAAATGAGGTGAGAAATTGAATTATCGCATTATTATCAGAACACTAGGATTTATACTTCTTTTCGAAGCAGTATTTTTCATAGTGCCCGCGATCACCGCCGTATGTTATTGGGAAGAAGAATTTTTTGATTTTTTAATCTCTATAGCACTTTGCGTGGCAATCGGTTCGCTTTGTTTGCTCGTCAAATCCAAGGACGATTCTATGTATGCAAAAGAAGGCTTTGTGATCGTGGCGCTTAGCTGGATCGTTATGAGTGTTTTCGGCGCGTTTCCGTTTTGGTTTTCGGGCGCGATCCCGTCCTATATCGACGCGCTTTTTGAAACGGTGTCCGGCTTTACGACGACGGGTGCAACCATTCTTCCTAGCGGAGAAGCGATCGAAGCGTTGCCCAAATCCTTACTTATGTGGCGAAGCTTTACCCATTGGATCGGCGGCATGGGCGTGCTCGTGTTTATTATGGTGTTTTTGCCTCTTTCAGGTGGACGGAATATCAATCTCTTAAAGGCGGAAAGCACGGGCGCGGCGGTGAGTAAACTCGTGCCAAAAATGCGCAAAACGGCGAGAATTTTATATCTCATCTACACCGCGCTCACCTTGTTGCAACTTGCATTGCTTTTATTTGAAATGCCTTTTTTTGAAGCGATCACTACCGCGTTCGGTACAGCGGGCACAGGCGGGTTTTCGGTGAAGGGAGATAGCCTTGCAGGATATTCGGCGTATTCGCAGATCGTCGTAACCGTGTTTATGATCTTGTTTTCTATCAACTTCACGTCCTTTTATCTCATTCTTTGTGGTAAAATTAAGGAAGCGTTCAACACGGAAGTGCGCACCTTCCTTTGTATCGTCGTGGCGGCGATCACGCTCATCACTTTAAATTTGTGCTTGTCGAATTTTGGATACACGGTGGGGGAAGCCATTTTACATTCCGCGTTCTCCGTTGCTTCGGTTATTTCCACGACGGGCTTTGTTACGGCGAATTTTAACGTATGGTCGCCCTTTGCACAAACGATACTCGTTCTTTTAATGTTTATTGGTACGTGTGCAGGAAGTACGGGCGGCGGCGTTAAGGTTTCGCGCGTGATCGTGCTTTTTAAGGGCGCAACGCATGAAATGAAACGAATGTTACATCCCAGACAAATTAAAAAAATTACCGTTGATAAACGGATCGTGGAACACGAAGTGGTGCGTGGAATTAATGCGTTTTTCTTCGCGTATATACTTATTTTTGTCGTATCGCTACTTATCATCTCGTTTGACGGCTTCGATCTCGTTACCAACTTCACGGGTGTGGCGGCAACGCTGAATAATATCGGTCCGGGGCTTGGTTTGGTCGGGCCTGACGGGAATTTTGCCGCGTTTTCTGATCTTTCCAAGCTTACGCTGATTTTCAATATGCTTGCGGGACGATTGGAAGTCTTTCCTATGCTCGTTTTGTTCGCGCCGTCTACGTGGCGGAAATAAACGGATAAATATAGAAACAACCGCCTTTTCAAAAGGCGGTTGTTTCATATAACGTGATTTCGTATCATATTAAACGGTAAGAAATAAAAACGTTTGTAAATGAAGCGTTTTTATTTTTTTAATTTGTTCAATTTTGTGTTTTGTACGATCACCACAAGCTTCATATCCGATTGCAAAGTCTGTGTGGGATCGATATTGACAATCAATTCTTCACGCTTTCTGATGGCGATAATATTGATTGCGTATTTTTTTCTTAAATTGAGTTCTAATAGCGTTTTGCCTACCCATTCGGGGCGCATTTCTAACTCAATCAAGGACGCGTCGTTCGTTAATTCGATTACGTCCACAAATCCCGACGATAATAAATTTTTCGCAAGGCGTATACCCGATTCTACTTCGGGTAAAACTACTTGATCTGCGCCCACTTTGCTTAAAATTTTACCGTGCATTTCATTGGCGCATTTCGCAATTACGGTAGGAACGCCTGCTTCCTTACAAAGCATAATCGCGAGCACGCTTGCTTCAAGATTATTCGCCATGGCGATAATCACTACGTCGATATTCGCTATACCGAGTTGTTTGATTGCTTCGGGATCGGTAACGTCGGCACATTTGCAAAAGGGCACGTCTAAAATGGCGGAATTTACGATATTAGCATCTAAATCTACAGCCAAAACGTCCGCTCCGCTTGCCGCAAGCGCTTTGGCAACGGCTCGTCCGTAGCGACCTAATCCGAAGACTGCATAAGATTTTGAAAGACTCATAATTTACTCCTTAACCCACGCTAATTTCTTCCGTGGGATTTTGAAAAGCGTTGGCGTTTTTCGTTTTTACGTAGAAGGATGCGGCGAGAGAAATTGGACCGATTCGTCCCGCGTACATGGTAAGGATAATGATGCATTTTCCCCATTCGTTTAAAAACGGCGTTACGTTTCTCGTGAGTCCCACGGTCGCCGTTGCGCTAACCGTTTCATAGAGCGCGTCGATTAGGGGGATTTCTGTCGAGATACAAAGCAGCAGGGTGGAGATGAAAAAGATTGCAAAGGAAGTAAAGATAACCGTTACGGCTTTTTTTACCGTTTGGCGGGTAAGCGATCTTCCGAAGAGAGAAATTTCGTCTTGGTTGCGCAAAGTCGAAAACGCCGTCGCAATCAATACGACGAAAGTGACGGTTTTTATGCCGCCTGCCGTACCTGCGGGTGAGCCGCCGATAAACATGAGCATCATACATACGAGCGCGGAAGCGTTCGTTAAATTTTCTTGCGGAATGGTGGCAAAGCCTGCCGTTCGCGTCGTGATTGATTGGAACAGAGCTATTTGAATTTTATCAAACAGCGAATAGTTTCGTAAGGTTAAAGGGTTGTTATACTCTAATAAAAACACTGCAACCGCACCGCCGAAGACAAGGATTGCCGTGGTGGATAAAACGATTTTGCTGTGCAACGTAAGCCGTTGGAAACGTTTCCCTTTTCCCGTTTTAAAAACGCGGAAAATATCCCACCAAACGATATAGCCTAATCCACCGAGCAGGATCAAAGAGCAGGTGACCGCATTGCAAAGCGGGTTGGTTGCGTAATCGTAAAGGCTGTTTAAACCGATAACGTCGATTCCTGCGTTGCAGAACGCGGAAACTGCGTTGAAAAAGGAGATCCAAATTCCCCGTATTCCAAAGTGCGGGATAAACACGGGTAAATATAAAATTGCGCCCACACATTCGACAATTAGCGTGCCGAGCAATACTTTTTTAACGAAATGCATTAAATCGGAGAAGGTATTGAGATTAAATGCTTCTTGGATTAAGCGGCTATCTTTGAGTTTGAGTTTGCGGTGAAAAACGAGAGCGATACCCGTGGTGATCGTGATTAAACCTAATCCGCCGATTTGAATGAGTATGAGAATGACGATTTGTCCAAATACGCTCCAAGTCGTCGCAGTAGGCACGGTTACCAATCCCGTAACGCAAGTGGCGGTCGTGGCGGTAAAAAGTGCGTCTAAATAAGAACACGCTTCTCCGCTTGCAGTGCTAAACGGCAATGCAAGAAGTGCGCTTCCTATCAAAATGACGCCTAAAAAACTCAATATAATGATATGTGTAGGCGATAAACGGAAATGTTTATTCATACTCGTATTATAGCATAAAAAAGCGTAGATGTAAAGAAAAAATACATCAAAAGCCTTTTTTGGGCGTTAGCGCGAAATGAGATCGACGGGTTTCTTTTTGGAGATTTTTACGATCGGAAGAGCAGACGACAAGATCGCCGTGATTAAACTGATTGACGCAATGATTAAGATTTGCCTTGCGCCAAAGAGAGCGAAGTGAATGGAAACGTTCATAATATCTACGATATACGAATTGACGAACGAACAACCAAACACCGCGAGCGCGTTTGCAAGTATGCCGTTCACGATTGCAATGATTAAGCTTTCGCTTAAAAAGGTGAGAAGTATGTCCTTTCCGCCTGCGCCAAGTCCGCGCAACACGCCTACGCTTTGTTTCTTGCTTGCAATACTCGTGCTTATGTAGTTATAGAGCATGAATATGGAAAGAAGGGCAAGTGCAATCGCCGCGTAGAGAAACAGGTTGGCAACTTGCTTGATCATCAACTCGTTGTCTCGAATGATACTCAAAACGGAATTGTTGTATAATTGCATAGCGAGTCCCGATTCGCTTATAACGTAGTCTACGATTGCATTTATGCCCGAATTCAGGGCGGCAGGGGAGAACAGAATTTTGTTATAATCGCCTTGATGCGGGTAGATATTCAACCGTTGCATCAGGTGTTCGTTCATCATAAATTTATAGCTTTCCGCTCTCGTCGTGGCGTTTGGATCTACCCCGAAATATACCCCGACGATTTTCACGTCCGTGAAAACTTTTGCGTCCGTTTTCGTATAACGTTGGTTGATTGTGGCGGAAATAAATCCCGAAGATAAATCCTTGTTTAATAAAGTGAGAAGCTCGCTCAATATTTCCCTGTTTACCGTTTGCCCGTTTTGAGCCATATTCCTAATCAATTCCCGTGCGTATTCTCTATCTGCGGTCTCTGGTAGTGATGAAATTTCCGAGGCAAATAAGTTGATTAAATTGACGTGGTGAACGAGTATTTCGTCGTCTGCAAGGTTGCTATCGTCCGTTTCGGGGACTTTGAAGAGAAGAATGTTTTTGTCGTCGTAATCATTTACGTTATATACGTAGTCCATCGGGTATTTTTTTGCAGCCGTTTCGGGTACGTTAAACGACCAAGCGACTTTGCCGATATAAAAT
>ERZ808043.20-NODE-20-length-75360-cov-10.069020_pt1 | contig 75360 bp, 58 predicted proteins | sample MGYA00380194_ERZ808043 | MGnify/ENA primary metagenome ERZ808043 (study PRJEB31490, sample SAMN06133370) | cow dung metagenome | isolation source: H3 | host: cow | place: China: Chengdu | collected 2015-05 ...
ACAACAAAGCAGAATACATCAATGGTGTTCCGACCAAGTTGGAGCCTACTCCTGCCGATACGGTTATCTATACCTTCAACATTGCTCCCTACAACGATGGCGCGCGTAAAGGCTCTATCTCGTTCTATGCCAACGAAGGTGCTCCCATCTCCTATACCTTCCTCCAAGGTATTGCCGATGTTACCGTAAAAGAATTCATTGACGCTAATGTGGATAATGCCATTCAGTACCGCATCGTGGGCCACGTAACTCGTTTCAACAAGTACAACAACAACTTCTACCTCAAGGACTACACCGGCGAAGTGTATGCCTACTTTGTCAACACCCAGGGCGTTGAGAATATTGCTATTGGTGACTTCGTAACCGTCGTAGGTACACGTAGCGAATACAATGGTACCCCCCAGTTGCCCAAGGGCACTCTGCTGGAGAAGCACACCGCCACCCCCGAGGTCAGCGTGGCTGAGTTCCTTACCAAGGAGGATGCTACCGACGTATACTACAAGCTCACCGGTACAATCACAAACATTGCCAACCCCACCTATGGTAACCTGACCCTGCAGGATGCCAATGGCGACGACGTAGATGTATACGGTATCCTTCCCGGCTATGGTGCCACAGGCGATGCCAAGAAGGGCATGGTGGAGGAAAAGGGACTGAAGGTAGGTGACACCATCACCATCGTGGGCAACAAGGCCTCCCACAAGGGAAGTCCCCAGGTAGGCAATGCCGTGTACATGTCGCACACTTCAAAATAATATGCTTGTCCTAATAATTTAGACAAGGGATAAAACTTGACATTCAAAAAAGGGACTATGCCTGTAAATGGGTATCGTCCCTTTTTGCTTCCCTACCTTCTCCTTAGTACGCTTTCCGCTCCTCGGGACACCTCATTTCGGTCCTCGGGACGTCAAGCCTCGGTCCTCGGGATGTCAAGCCTCGGTTCTCGGGAGGACCGAGGTGAGACGTCCCGAGGGCTTTTTCTGGTGTTCCGGGGCATAAAAAGTGTCTAAAGGAGGAAAACGGTCTTGTCCTCTACTGAAAGTGGAAAAAATTCTTTACCTTTGTGTTCAGAGAAAGGAAACGATGATAGCGCCAACACAAAATAAAGTCTTGAGGGAAAAGTACAATCCCGAAGGTTCTCTCCTGCGTCGCCAGCAGATGAGGATGCTGGAGATACTGGTGGAGATAGACCGTATATGCAAGAAGCATGGCATCAGCTATTGGCTGAGCAGCGGTACGCTGATAGGTGCCGCGCGCCATGGTGGCTTCATCCCATGGGACGATGACCTGGACATAGAGATGATGCGCGAGGACTATGACCGTCTGATGAAGGTCTTGCCCGACGAACTGCCCCAGACCATGGCCCTGCAGACGCATGAGACGGATTCCACCTACTTCTTCTATTATGCAAAGATTCGTGACCGCCGTTCCCTACTGGCAGAAGGAAACAACTACGACCGCATGTGGAAGGAACAGGGCATATACATAGATATCTTCCCCCTGGAGCGTCAGCCCCTTGCCATTCATAAGGTAAGCGAGAAAACCGTAGGGCACATGTACAAGATATGGCGCACATGCACGGATGATACGGTAGGAATAAGGAAGGTGATGAGGTGGTTCCACTTCAACCGCCGCTTCGTGTTTCCAGTGCTCCGCATGCTATGCCGCATGTCGGGCACGGAAGTGATTACCAGCGGTATGGGCATTCCTTATCACAACCCACGATATGCCAGGGACATCTTCCCCTTGGGCACATTAAAGTTCGAGGGCATTGAGTTTCCCGTCCCCCATGATTACGACCACATGCTGCGCCTCATGTACGGTGACTACATGAAACTCCCTCCCGAGGAAAGCATTACGGCGCACTGTGCCAGATTGGAGTTCTTGGATTAGTTGGGGAACTTCCACGACTTGATGCCATTGAATGTATGTACGGATACGGTAATCGTGTCCGTATATTCGTATTCGGGCAACTTGGAAGTGATTATGGAACAATAGTGGGTTTCGGAATATGACAGAGGGTCGTTGCCCTGATTGTGGTGCAGGGTCAAATGATAGTGTGCGTGAGTCCTGTCACCTTCGCCAGCCTTTTCAATGAAATCTATTGCGTAGCCCCAACCGTGTTTGCCTCCATGGGTTTTGGCGCTCAGGTGCATGTTTATGTATCTGCCCTTTTGCCACATGCTTTCTACGGATATGGGATTGTGCATCCGGGTACTGGTGCTATCTGCCAGGACGTGAACCGATTCAAGGGTGTAGATTGTGGCCTTGGGCAATTTCTCTGTATTGTCTGGCACAAAGCCTATCAGCGCCCTGTAAGTGGCATTGGGGTGATGCGGTTTCGTGTTGGTGTTTGTTATGGAGAAAGTCGCTCCGTCGTCGGTGGTCATACTTACGAACATGCCATTGGCGCCAGTGTGGATGTCGGCAAACTCCGTAACGAGATTGGGGTATGGTTCTGATTCTTCCGCACAGGAAACAAGGAGCAATGCCGCCATAAGCAGCATTGCCCTGAATGTTATCTTGAATGAATTGTGTGTTGACGAGGCGTGTTTCATGACTTCTTTGCCTGCTTTTTGTTTGTCACCGGATTGGCATACATGGTGAGGATGCGCTCGCGCAGGAAGGGTATGTCGGGGTTGGGCAGTTTTATCTTGGCTATCTGTCCGTTGATGTATTCCTCGAACACCTTCTTGTCGTGCTGGCTGTATCTGTTTTGGAAGCAATTGCTGCCATGCAGTTCATCGTAGGCGATGAAGTTGCCGGGATAGAGCATATAACCAGAGTGTATTGCCTTGTCCAGGCGTTGTGCTATCTCCTTGAAGATTTCTGTCTTGGGCATATCCTTCAGTTCGTCTATCCACTGGTTTACGGGGGTACCTGTACGGTAATGCACATGCCCCTTGAATCCGAAGATGCCAATCTTCATGTTGTCCAGGTCGTCCTGCTTGCTCTTCTTCCACGAAGGGTCGTCGCGCTTCTGCTGGAACTCCTGGGCTTTGAGGTAGTCGCAGGGGTCGTACTCGTAACTGATGGTCAGCGGCACGATGTTCAGTTCCTTCAGTCTCTCCACGATTGTTCCCTCGCCTCCATAGGCAAGCATCTTCAGTACCGAGTCCTGGGTGTGGTCGCTGCTGTCCTTGGCACGGCCTTCGCGCTGGGCTATCCAGATGTTTTCCTTCTTCTCCTTGATGGCATAGTGCATGTAGCGGCTCATCAGTATGCTGCTCTCCATCATTTCCTTAGCCTTGAGGCTGCGGCGCACGGTGAATGCCTTGTTCATGCGCACAAGGGTCTTTATCCATGGATATATGAGCAGGTTGTCGCCGATGGCAATCTCGCACGTTGTGGGGAAACCTGCCTCGTGAAGCATGAGGTCCAGGATGGCGCTGTCCAGCACAATGTCCCTGTGGTTGGAGATGAACAGCTGGTTGCCGCGGTTGGATATAGTGTCGTGGTTGAAAGTATAGCCGCGTGCATACTTCTTGAGCACGTAGCGCACAACGTGCTTCATGAAACGGAGTTGGAAGTCAAGCGGGGTCTTTACTCCTATGAACATCATCCTGAACAGACCGTTGCGCAAGCCCTTGGGCAACCAGGGAGCAAGCCCCTGCATCATCTTGTTGAAATGGCGGTCGCCCAGCAACTGGTTCAAAGCCTCCTTCATCTCCCCCTTCTCGTAGGGGCGTATCTCATCAAATTCGTGTATGTCCATGGTTTTTCATGAAAGGTTAGGACCCCTCCCCAACCCCTCCCGCAAGGGGAGGGAGTATGATGTGCTGGAGGGTTATGTGTTTATTGTTGTCGATTGTGGTCACTCCTCTCCCTGGAGAGGTAAAGGGAGTTCCTTTTTATTTTATAGTCGCATTTATCTGCCTTCGATTATCTCTGTCATTACGTCCTTGATGTCCAGTCCTGCCGCACGTATCTGCTGGGGTATGAAACTGGTGGCGGTCATGCCCGGGGTGGTGTTTATTTCCAGAAGGTTTATCTTCTCGCCCTCGGTGATGATGTAGTCAATGCGTATGATGCCATAGCACCCCAGGATGTCGTAGATGGTGGAAGTGAGTGTCTGTACACGTTGGGTCAGACGGTCGGAGATGCGTGCCGGAGTGATTTCCTCCACCTGGCCGTTGTACTTGGCATCGTAGTCAAAGAATTCGTTGGCGGTTACTACCTCGGTGATGGGCAGGACATGGCTGGAGGTGCGTGTCTTGTAGCAACCGCAGGTTATCTCCGTACCACCCATGAAGGCTTCCACCATCACGTCCTCGCCCTCCTTCAGTGCCAGTTCTATGGCAGGGCGCAGAGCCTCGGGGGTCTTCACCTTTGTGGTACCGAAGGAACTGCCTCCACGTGCAGGCTTCACGAAACAGGGCAAACCTATGCGCTCAAGGATGTCCTCGTCGCTGACCTCGTTCTCCTGGCCGATGCGTACGATGAGGCTGTCTGCCACGCTTACTCCCAAGGAGCGCATGTAGTTGTTCAGCACAAACTTATCGAAGGTAAGTGCCTCAACCAGCACTCCGCTTGTGGAATAAGGCATGCCAATGAGGTCGAAGTAGCCCTGCAGCACACCGTTCTCGCCTGGAGCGCCGTGTATGGTGATGTAGCAGAAGTCGGGACGAACCGTCTCTCCCTTTTCGTTCAGGAAGGTAAAGGCATTTCGGTCCACCTGGCTACGGCTTCCGTCGGGCAGGATTGCTTCCCAAAGGCCCGACTTGAGTTCCACCTTATATACTATATATTTGTCCTTGTCTATGAAGGATTCTATGCCGGAGGCACTACGCATGCTTACGTCGTGCTCGGAACTGTCGCCGCCACAGATGATTGCTATTGTTTTCATTTATTTATGTGTCTTTTGTTGTCAGTAGTAATAGGAGTATTCGGAATAATCGGAGTAATCGGAATGCTCTGAATAATCTGAGTTCTCGGAAAACCGCTCACCGCTCACCGCTCACTGCTTACCGCTCATCGCTCGCCGTTTTCTTCCTCCACTTTTCTATCAGCGCCAGCATATCGGATGAGAGTTCGCTCTGAAAGTCCATCTCCTCGCCTGTGGTAGGGTGCTGGAAGCCAAGGGTCTTAGCATGCAGGGCCTGTCGAGGGCAGAGTTCCATGCAATTGCGGATGAAAGCCTTGTAGGACGAGGTCTGCTCACCACGCAGAATCTGGTCGCCTCCGTAACGCTCGTCGGCAAAGAGCGGATGTCCTGTGTGCTTCATGTGGGCACGAATCTGATGCGTACGCCCCGTTTCCAGACGGCATTCCACCAATGTTACGGGACCGAAACGTTCCAGTACGCGCCAATGGGTTACGGCATGCTTGCCCGTGTCGCTTCCCTCGGGGAAGACGGCCATGCGCAGTCGGTCCTTGGGGTCACGTCCTATGTTGCCAGTGATGGTTCCTTCGTCCTGTCCGAACGGTCCCCATACGAGAGCGTTGTACAATCGGCGTGTGGTATGGTAGAAGAACTGCTTGCAGAGCGAAGTCTTTGCCTCGGGTGTCTTTGCTACTACCAGCAGGCCACTTGTGTCCTTGTCTATACGGTGCACCAAACCCACCTCAGGGTCGTTGGGGTCGTATCTGGGGTCGTCCTTCAGATGCCATGCCAGGGCATTTACTAAGGTGCCGCTGAAGTTGCCGCATCCAGGATGTACTACCATGCCAGCCGGCTTGTTGATGAGTAGAATCTGATCGTCCTCATATACCACGTCCAAAGGAATGTCTTCAGGAATTATCTCCCAATCACGTTTTGGACGGTCAAGCATCAGGGTGATGACATCTCCGGCCTTCACCTTGTAGTTGCTCTTCACAGGTTTGCCGTTGGCCATGATGTAACCGGCCTCGGCAGCCTTCTGTATGCGGTTGCGGCTGGTATCGCGCAGATGGTCCATCAGGAACTTGTCCACACGGACAGAGTTCTGTCCGCTATCCGCCACCACACGTCTGTGCTCGTAAAGTTCCGTCTGCCCACCTTCGTCCTCGATATTCTCCAGGTCTTCCAGGTCCTCAAAGTATTCTCCCTCGCTTACCATTCCGTTTCGGGTTCAAATTCGTATTCCACTTCCACCCCGTCTGCGCCGGACAGGCTATCCTCCGCCCATTTCTCGTCCTCGGAAAGACTGTTGCCCACTATCAGGACTATAGGTGCATCGGCAGGCACTCTCTCGCCGGCACGAACCTCTCTGCCACGACACTTGACACCAAGAACCCAGTCCTTGTCGCCTTCTGCATACTCCTTGGGACCTATCTTGAACCCCATGGTGCGCAACCTTATCTCAGCCTCGTAGACATCGCAGTTGTCAGCAATGTCAGGTATAGTCAGGGTGGGGCCGCTGGTGGAGTTTATGGTCAGGTACACTTTTCGCCCGGCCTTCACCTCGGCTCCCGGATGCGGCTGCTGCATCAAAACCCTGCCGGGAGCAAGGTTGCGGTTGTAGCCCGAGTCGGACACAACGGCAATCAACTCGTGCTGCTCCAGCAACAATGCAGCATTGCTATGGTGCATGCGCGTTACGTCAGGCACTTGGATAACCTCTCCATGACGGGTGTACACTTTGGTGCCATACCAAAAACCAGCGATTACCAGTGCCACAAACAGGCACATGGCCAGAATGTTAGCACATACCACCGGGGCAAATATCTTTTTCAGGTTCATGCGATGTCTGGTTGATAATTATTTGTTTCCCATGCAAATTTACTAATAAGTAAGAACATCTCCAAATAAAGTACGTGAAATCCAGAAAAAAAGAAGAAGAAGCAAGGAAACCTTACTTCTTCTCTTATGTGAAAGCAATCTCTTGCTTACTTGCCATGCTTCTCGTCAGAAACGGTCAGCTTCTTGCGACCCTTAGCGCGGCGGCTTGCCAATACACGACGACCATTGGCAGTAGTCATTCTCTGACGGAAACCATGCTTGTTAGCACGGCGGCGGTTAGAGGGTTGGAATGTTCTTTTCATAGCTATGTTTTGTTTTTATCTGTTTCACACCATGGGTTTCGGGGTGCAAAATTACATACTTTTTTGTAAATGACCAAACCTTTCTGGCTTTTTTCTTGTTTTTTGCTTGAAATGTTGTACCTTTGCACGTGAAATAATAACACTACCATAGTGTTGACATGCAAACAAACATCCATAATAATTAAACGTTAAACATATGATTAACTCACAAGACATTAAGAAGGGTACTTGCATCCGCATGGATGGCAAACTGTATTTCTGTATCGATTTCCTGCACCGCAAGCCCGGTAAGGGTAACACCATCATGAGCGTAACTCTGAAGGACGTGGTGAACGGTGGTGTATTGGAGCGTCGCTTCAACATCGGTGAGAAGCTGGAGGATGTACGCGTTGAGCGCCGTCCCTACCAGTATCTCTATGCCGAGGGCGAGGACTTCGTTTTCATGAACAACGAGACCTACGAGCAGGTGAACATTCCCGCTGACCAGATTACAGGTGTGAAGTACATGAAGGAGGGCCAGAACGTGGAAGTTGTGACCGACGCAAGCACAGAGACCATCCTCTATGCCGAGTTGCCCGCAAAGGTTCATCTGGCAATTGAGTGGACAGAGCCCGGCCTGAAGGGTGATACCGCAACCAACACACTGAAGCCTGCCAAGCTGGAGACCGGTGCCGACATCCGTGTGCCCCTGTTTATCAACGAGGGTGAAATCGTGGAGGTTGATACCCGCGACGGCAGCTACCTGGGCCGTGTTAAGGCATAACGACTAACCTTCCTTATATCTGGCCCGAACCCCACGAACGGGTTCGGGCTAAAAGGATGGGAGAAATTGACCTTTAAATACATGAAATACTCCCTTATCATCCCCGTCTACAATCGTCCCGACGAGGTAGACGAACTGCTTGCCAGCCTGGAGGTGCAGACACTGACGGACTTTGAGGTAGTGGTGGTCGAAGACGGCTCCACGATACCTTGCCAGAATGTTGTCAACGAGCACGCCTCCAGGCTGGCATTGCGTTATTTCCAAAAGGAAAACAGTGGTCCCGGTCAATCGCGCAACTACGGAGCCGAGCGTTCGCAGGGTGAGTACCTCATCGTGCTGGACAGCGATTGCGTGCTGCCTCCCGGATATCTGCAGGCTGTGGACGATGAACTCACGCGCAAGCCATGCGATGCCTTCGGAGGTCCTGACCGTGCGCACGAGAGTTTTACTCCCGTGCAGAAGGCCATTAACTACTCCATGACCTCCTTCTTTACCACGGGAGGCATACGTGGCGGCAAGAAGAAGCTGGACAAGTTCTACCCGCGCTCCTTCAACATGGGCATCCGTGCCGAGCTGTATCAGCGCTTGGGAGGGTTTTCTGCCATGCGCTTCGGCGAGGACATAGACTTCAGCATCCGCATCTTCAAGAGCGGAGCGTCCTGCCGTCTGTTCCCGGAGGCATGGGTTTGGCACAAGCGCCGCACCGACATGAAGAAGTTCTTCAAACAGGTGCACAATAGTGGCATTGCACGCATAAACCTGCTGAAACGTCATCCGGGGAGCATGAAACTGGTGCACCTCCTCCCTGCCGTATTTACCGCTGGTATGGCATGTCTGGCACTGCTCTTCGTGGCAGGGCTTCTGCTTGTGGGGGCAAACCTATATGGAATACATGGCACTTCCAGTACAGGTGCAGACAACAGCATGCTCCATGTAGGCATGTTCCTTGGTTGCACAGCCATAGTATGTTCGCTCATACCTCCGGTGCTATACTCTTTACTGATATTCTTTGACTCTCTGATACAAAACAAGTCATGTAAAGTTGCCCTGCTCAGTATAAAGGCATCCTTCATACAGCTGCTTGGTTACGGCACTGGTTTCATTCGTGCATGGTGGTTGCGTTGCGTATGTGGGCGAAATGAGGAATTGCAGGCATTCAAGAACAATTTCTATCAGTAGGAGCATCGTCCAAGCAAAAAGTATAAGGCGTCATGAAGATAAAGGACTGGTCAAACGATGAAAGACCTCGCGAGCGTGTCATGGCTCTCGGTCCTGAGGCAGTGAGCAATGCCGAGCTTCTGGCCATACTCATCGGTAGCGGTACACCAGAGGTTACCAGCGTGGACCTCATGCGCAAGATTCTAAGTGAGCATGGCGACAGTCTCCGTGCCCTTGGTACGCTATCACGTCAGGAACTGGAAGAGTACAACGGCATAGGTCCGGCCAAGGCCGTGACCATACAGGCGGCTATGGAGCTGGGCAAACGTCTGCTCCTTGAGACGAAGGGACCCAAGGCAAAGTTCGGTTCTTCCTCGGATGCCCACGATTATTTCCGTGTAAAGATGAGCGACATGCCTCACGAGGAATGCCATCTGCTACTGCTTAACGTAAAGAACCAGTTCATGGGACATCACGTCGTAAGCCGGGGTGGTATATCAGAATCCTCAGTAGACATCCGTTTGGTTCTGCGCCATGCTCTCATAGCAGGAGCTCCCAATCTCATACTTGCTCACAATCATCCGAGCGGCAATCCTATGCCAAGTCGCCAGGACGATGACTTGACAATGCGTCTGCAGAAGGCCTGCCAAACCATGGGTCTTCGTCTGCTTGACCATATCATAATAGGGGACGACACCTATTACTCCTATGCCGACGAAGGAAGGATTAACGGTGAGCGGTGAGCGGATGAGTGGTGAGCGGATGAGCTGGAAAGTTAATATTCAGAACATTCAGAGGACTCAAAGTCTTCAGAGGACTCCGGCCACCGCCCAGCAAGATGCCTGCCTAAAATAAAACAATACAAAACATAATGGATAGCAATAATATACAAGACACCTTGTCCATAGAGGAAAGAGCAGTGGAAATGCTAAAGACGGTCTTCGATCCGGAAATCCCCGTCAATGTCTACGACCTTGGCCTTATCTACCGTATAGAGGTGAAGGATGACAATAAGGCACTGGAGGTGGATATGACCCTGACAGCCCCCAACTGCCCTGCCGCAGACTTCATCGTGGAGGACGTGCGTCAGAAACTGGAGTGTATCGGAGGGCTGGAGCGTGTAGACGTGAACCTGGTGTTCGAGCCAGAATGGACCAAGGACATGATGACCGAGGAGGCCAAAATGGAACTTGGTTTCCTGTAGGGCATACATTACATAAATATTATATAGGAACCTTTGAAATGAAGAAGATCTATTTCCTCAGCGATGCCCATCTGGGCAGCCGTGCTTCGGCTGACAACCGCGAGCGGGAGAAAAGGCTGTGCCGTTTCCTTGACTCCATTCGTCAGGACGCCTCTGCTCTGTATCTGCTGGGCGATATCTTTGATTTCTGGTTCGAGTACCATAATCTTGTGCCCAAGGGCTACACACGATTTCTGGGCAAGTTGTCGGAACTTGCCGACGAGGGTATAGAGATACATTTCTTCACAGGCAACCACGACATGTGGGCCTTCAACTATCTGAGCGAGGAGTGTGGCGTTGTCCTGCACTGCGGTCCCATGGAAATATCCCTGCCCTCCCTATCCGGCAACTCCATTGCCGCTTATGTGGGACATGGCGATGGTTTGGGCGATCCAAGCCGTGGATTCCGTTTCATACGGGCCATTTTTCATTCCCGCACTTGCCAATGGCTTTTCCGTAACATCTTTCCTGCCGACTGGGGTATGGAGTTTGGCCTGCGTTGGGCCAAGTCCAGCCGTATGAAGCACAGCAGGAATGCCGTGGCAGAGAATGGCGATACACTTTTTGTTTCCGAAAACGGAGAAATAAGCAATGCCCTGGGCGATGTCCTTTCACGCAACATAGAAACCGAAGAACCCTTCCAGGGCGAGGTCAACGAACCCTTGGTAATCTTTTCCAAGCAATATCTTCACGACCACCCCGCCACGTCCTTCTTTATTTTTGGCCACCGTCATATAGAACTTGACCTCATGCTATCCCGCCAAGCACGTCTGCTCATCCTTGGCGAATGGATAAGGAAGTACACCTATGCCGTATGGGACGGAGAAACAATGCTTCTGGACAACTATGAGATATAGTTTCCGGGCATTTTGGATTTCTTTGCAAATTCATCTTTATTAACACTAATGATCCCGTAATTTGGTCCTCCCGAGGACCGACCCGAGAGTTCCCGGTTCTTTCGCCTTGGTCCTCGGGAGGACCGACCTTTGAGGTCCTGAGGACATGTAGAAGCATACAGCCCCGTATATGCACATCTCATTGCATATACGGGGCTGTGTGTATATGGTATATGTCTATAATGCTTGACGGTAGAATTCCACTTTCTCTGGTGTCATCTTGCGAATCCAGTTGAATTGCTTCTCCACTTCGGCATCGGCAATGTTGGCGTACACCTGCAGGCTGCGACCGAAGAGTTCGGGCGCCTTCAGTGCATTCTGCAAGAGCAGGTGGCACATGATTATGCTACCGACCATGTCGTAGAGGTGGCGTGCGCAAAGGTCGTGGAAGTCTTGGTCGCCAGAATCTTTTACAGCAGCGGTACAGGCATTGAACTTGCTTGCCATCTCCTTTAGTCGGCGCAAGGTGCTATCGCCTTCCAGGCCTGCCATCATGGCCTGCTGTTCCATTTCCTGAATAACGGTGGCATACATGCCGTTGGTAACATATCGTATGGCAGCCACAGTTTGCAACTGGGTAGTGCCTTCGTAGATGCTGGCAATACGAGCATCACGGTAGATACGCTGACAGGCATATTCCAGCATGAAGCCGCTACCGCCATGCACCTGGATGCTGTCGTAGGCGTTCTGGTTGGCATATTCTGAATTCATTCCTTTGGCAAGGGGAGTGAAAGCATCCGCCAGGCGAGAGTACAGCTTCAACTCCTGACGCTCCTCGGGGGTAAGTTTGCGCTCGCGTGAGATATCTTCAAGGTTCTTGTAGATGTCCACATAGCGTGCTGTCTGGTAGAGTAGGGCACGACCGGCATCCAGGCGAGCCTTGATGTTGGAAATCATCTCTGCCACGGCAGGGAACTCTATGATAGCCTTGCCAAACTGGCGGCGGTCGCGGGCATAGGCGATGGCCTCCTCATAGGCAGCCTGGCTGAGACCGACGCTCTGTGCCGCAATACCCAGACGTGCACCGTTCATCAGCGACATCACGTACTTGATAAGACCCATTTTTCGGTCGCCACAGAGTTCGCACTTGGCATTCTTGTAGACCAGTTCGCAGGTTGGCGAACCATGTATGCCCATCTTGTTCTCTATGCGGCGCACATCCACACCGCCATCACGCTTGTCGTAGATGAACATGGACAGGCCGCGTCCATCGCGTGTACCAGCCTCGCTACGTGCCAAGACCAAGTGTATATCGCTATCACCATTGGTGATGAAACGCTTTGAACCGTTCAGGCGCCAGCAGTTGTTTTCTTCATCATATGTTGCCTTGAGCATTACACTTTGCAAGTCACTACCAGCATCTGGTTCTGTAAGGTCCATGGACATTGTCTCGCCGGCACAAACACGGGGAATGTACTTCTTGCGCTGCTCCTCTGTTCCGAAGCAGTACAGGGTTTCTATACAATCCTGCAAGGACCAGATATTCTGGAAACCGGCATCAGCACGGGCCACCATCTCGTTAGCGGCGGTATATACGGTAACGGGCAGATTGAGGCCGCCATATCGGCGGGGCATGGTCATGCCGTTCAGTCCTGCCTGGTTTACGGCCTGCAGGTTCTCGTAGGTCTTGGATGCATAACGCACACGTCCGTTTTCGTGATGAGCACCTTCGGCATCCACGCTTTCGGCATTGGGAGCCACCACATTGCCCATGATGTCACCCACGATGTCCAGCAGACGGTCGTAGGAATCCATAGCGTCGGCAAAGTCCTGTGGAGCATAGTTGTGCACGTCCTTGTCGGCAAAGTTCAATTCTTTCAGTTCCACTATGCGATGCATGAGCGGACTATTCTCAAGTTCAAACTTTATTTCCTGTATGTCGCTATAAAAGTTTGCCATAATTCTTACTTGCTGTTCTCTTTATAATACTTAATCAGTTTGGGAACGACCTCTTCCACAGTGCCATTTATCACATAGTCGGCAATCTGGTTGATAGGGGCGTTCTCGTCCGAATTGATGCTGATGACAATGCCACTTTCCTTCATGCCTGCCACATGCTGGATGGCACCGCTTATGCCACATGCGATATATACCTTGGGTCGCACGGTTACGCCCGTTTGGCCTATCTGCAGGTCATGATTGCAGAAGCCAGCATCCACGGCAGCACGGCTGGCACCCACTTCGGCATGAAGAACTCGGGCCAGTTCGTAGAGCTGGTCAAAACCCTCCTTGGACCCCACACCGTAGCCTCCGGCAACGATGATGGAAGCGCCTTTCAGATTGTTCTTGGCAGCCTCAACATGGCGTTCCAGTACTTTGGTAACATATTCCGCTTCTGGAACGAACTTGGCAACGTCCTGAATGATTACTTCGCCCTTATAGTTTGGGTCCAGTATCTCTGCCTTCATCACGCCAGAGCGCACTGTTGCCATCTGCGGACGATTCTCGGGATTGACTATGGTGGCCACGATATTGCCGCCAAAGGCAGGGCGAATCTGATAGAGCAGGCTGTCGTAGTGCTTGCCCGACTTCTTGTCGTCGTGAGGGCCTATTTCCAGGGCAGTGCAGTCGGCGGTAAGTCCGCTATGCAAAGCGCTGCTTACACGGGGGCCAAGGTCTTGGCCAACAACGTCGGCACCCATCAGACATATTTGTGGCTGTTCCTGCTTGAATAGGTTTACGAGAACCGCTGTATGGGGTTTGCTGGTGTATGGGCTAAGGCCTTCGGCATCAAAGATGTGCAGGCGGTCCACTCCGTAGGGCAGAACCTGTTTTTCCACCTTGCCGGTTATGCCGTTTCCTGCTACGACGGCTTCCAGTTGTACACCCAGCGTGTTAGCCAGCTTGCGGCCCTTGGTGAGCAGTTCCTGACTCACTTCGGCAACACGTGTGCCTTCTATCTCGCAATATACGAATACGTTATTCATATGCTTCTTACCCTCCTTATCTTATCCTATGGTGTGACTTGCAAGAAGTTCCTGCACAAGGGCATTGACGTCCTCGTCGCTCCCCGTCAGTATCTTGTTCTCCTTTGCTTTGAATACGATGTTTTCCACGCTCTTCACTTTGGTGGGCGAACCTGCAAGGCCGCATTGGTTGAGGTCGGCATTGATGTCGGTACAGTTCAATTGGCCCAACTTCAGGTAGTCCTTCTTCTCGTATTCCGAGGCATAGGGCAAGTCGCCGTAGGATCTTCCCTGAGGCAGCTCCATGGGAGCCAGGGCACGCTTGTACTTCATAACCAGTTTTACGTTGCGCGGACGGCAGGGGGCAGCGCTTCCGTTTACCGTCAGTACGCATGGCAGGGGGCTTTCCAGTGTTTCCACACCACCGTCAATGTGACGCTTCACACGGATGATGCTGTTATGGCAGGAGAGGAATTCCTCGGTGTAGGTTATCTGGTTCAACCCCAATTTCTCAGCAAGCTGAGGTCCTACCTGTGCGGTATCACCATCGATGGCTTGGCGACCGCAGATTACAAGGTCTACATTAGGTGCAACGTGCTTGATGGCGGTGGACAAGGCATAGCTGGTTGCCAACGTATCGGCACCAGCAAAAGCACGGTCGGTAAGCAGATAGCCACCGTCGGCACCGCGGTACATGGCTTCGCGTATTACCTCGGCGGCACGAGCGGGGCCCATGGTTATTATAGTTACTGTGGTACCTGGATTCTGGTCCTTCAATCTCAGGGCCTGCTCCAAGGCATTGAGATCCTCGGGATTGAATATTGCAGGCAGGGCGCTACGGTTGACGGTGCCCTCGGGTGTCATGGCATCGGGGCCTACGTTGCGCGTGTCGGGTACTTGCTTGGCAAGCACAACAATGTTCAGTTTCATATTCATATGCTTTATTGCACTTTTTGTGCAAAACTGAGCAAAAATAATGCTTTTGACCGAAAGAAACAAGAGAATTAAGCATTTTGTTGTATATTTGTGCTCAAATAAAGACATCATGATAGAATACGTAAGAGGTCACTTGGCAGAACTGGAGCCGACTATGGCCACGGTGGATTGCATGGGGGTGGGATACGGAGTGAACATTACACTGAACACCTATGCCTCCATTCAGGGCAAGGAAGATGTGAAGTTGTGGATATACGAATCCATTCGTGAAGATGCGTACCAACTGTGGGGGTTCTCCTCCAAGGTGGAGCGCGAGGTATTCCTTCTCCTTATCACCGTTAGCGGAATAGGTGCCAATACAGCTCGTATGATACTCTCTGCCCTGACACCCAAAGAACTGTGCAGCATTATATCCAGTGGCAATGCCAAGATGCTGACACAGGTGAAGGGTATTGGCCCCAAGGCGGCACAGCGCATCATCGTGGATCTTGGCGACAAGATTATGGCACTGGCAGACGATACTTTGCAGGCAGGCACTCAAAGTATTGTCAAGGGCAACACAATACTTTGCAGTGAGGTAGCCGACGAGGCGACCCAAGCCCTCACTATGCTTGGCTTCAGTCCTGCACCCACAAACAAGGTTGTGCACAAGATATTGTCCGAAGAACCAGATGCCCCAGTAGAAAAGGTTATCAAATTGGCATTAAAAATGCTTTAGGGCACAATAAACAAGGCTGCAGCCTCGTTTTATATAGCGTGAAGAGACGGAACAGAATCATATTGCTGATGCTGGTGATAGGAATAGTTTTACCTGTCACCGGTATCTTTGTATCCGGACATATACCTTTTTTTATTACGCGTGCCTACGCGCAAGGGACGCCCTCCCAACAAAGCAGTACCCAACAGGAGAACGATACTGTCAAGAAAAAGAAGCCACGCTATTCTGTACGCCGAACCTCCACTGAGACAACCGAGGATGTGAAGCATCGTTCCTCTGACCTTGAGGACCCCGATAACCTGAAGACCGAGGTTACCTACGACGAGAAGAGTGGGACGTATCACGTAGGAACGACCCTGCAAAAGGTTGATGGAAAGGCAGAGAAGAAGCCAGAGAGTCAATCGTCTGCCTCTACGAATACAGACGGTAACGATAAGAATGCTACTAATGTAAAGTTGGGGAGTTTTCTGCCTGCCAATGCGAATGGCTTGGACTTGCTGACTTCTACCAGTTATCTGTCTCCTCCTGTGACGATGAGTATGGAGGAGTACATGCAGTGGAGCCTACGCCAGAGTATGGCTCAGTACTACAGACAACGTAATCAGGAACTGTTCAGAAACCACGGCAAGAACAAGTTTGATTTTACCGATATGCGCTTCTCCTTGGGGCCGGCGGAAAAGATATTCGGTCCAGGTGGTGTACAGATAAAGACGCAGGGGTCGGCGGAATTGAAGATAGGTGCCAACATGAAGTCGACAGATAATCCCACATTGGCAGCCAGTCGAAGAAGTTCATTCGGTCTTGACTTTGACATGAAGATAAACATGACTGTCAATGCCAAGGTGGGTGATAAGGTTAATATGAACCTGAACTACAACTCCGATGCAACCTTTGATTACGATGCGCAGAACCTGAAGCTCAAATATGACGGCAAGGAAGACGAAATAATTAAACTTGTGGAGGCTGGTAATGTGTCCATGCCATCAAATGTAAGTCTTGTGCCGGGAGTGAGCAGCCTGTTCGGTCTTCGTACTGATGTCCAGTTCGGCAAATTGAAACTCCAAACCGTATTCGGTCAAAAGAAATCTGCCAGTAAGAGTGTATCGGGTAGTGGAGGAGTTAACACTACCAGTTATGAGATTTCGGTAACGGATTACGAAGAGAATCGGCACTTTTATCTTGCCCATCACTTCCGCGATACCTATGACAAGAACATGCGCACCCTGCCTACAATAGCCAGTGGTGTGACGATAAAGCGTATCGAGGTGTGGGTGACCAACAAAACCGGTACTACAACCAACACCCGCAATATCATAGCCTTGACCGACTTGGGCGAACCTAAGAACATTCGAGGGCCTTGGCAAAGTACCGGTGGCACTGTGCCTCATAATCGCGCCAATACCGAATATGCCTCGCTTATAGAAAACCCGTCAGTGAGAGATATTAGTCAGGTGGGCAATGTTCTTGAAAACGAATATGGATTGCAAGGCTCTTTTGATTTTGATAAACTGCAATCAGCAAAACTCCTCTCATCCAGCGAATATCACCTGAACCCAGAACTGGGTACCTTGACTTTGAATGTTGCATTACAACCAGATGACATTCTGGCTGTAGCTTATGAGTATACATATGGCTCACAGACATATCAAGTAGGTGAATTCTCCAGTGACCTTGTAAGCACAGATCAAGCCTTGATGCTGAAAATGCTAAAGGGCAGTACTGCCAGTCCCTCGCTTCCTACATGGAAACTGATGATGCGAAATGTATACCCCCTTGGAGCAAGTACTATACAGAAGGAGAAATTCCGCTTGGATATCAAATATCAGTCGGATTCCAGCGGTGTCTATCTAAATTACTTGCCCGATGAGGCGTTGAAAGGCACAATATTGTTGCGTGCAATGAATCTGGATCGTTTGGATGCCAATAACAAGCCCAACCCCAATGGACAATTTGACTTTGTCGAAGGTTATACTGTCAGTAAGGGTCGCATCATATTTCCTGTAGCAGAACCCTTCGGCAAGCACCTGTATCAATGGATAGAAGCACGTGCTGGCAAGGAAATAGCCGAGAGGTATGTATTCCAAGAACTATACGATACAACGAAAACGGCAGCCAAGCAGATGGCAGAGAAGAACAAATTCCTCTTAACAGGTCAGTACAAAGGTTCTGCTGCTAATGAAATAGACCTTGGGGCATATAATATTGCGCCAGGTTCAGTGGTGGTAACTGCTGGAGGCGTAACTCTTGTTGAGAATACAGATTATGTGGTTGATTACAATAATGGTCGTGTGACAATAATCAACCAGAGCATAATTGATGCCGGAACACCAATAAACGCATCCGTAGAGAGCAACGATACTTATGGCATGCAACGTAAAACCTTTGTTGGTTTGAATGCTGACTATCAAGTGAACAAGGACCTCGTAATAGGTGGAACATTTCAGTATCTCAGCGAACAGCCTCTAACTACTAAAGTCAGCATGGGTAGCGAGGCCTTGAACAATATTCTCTGGGGTATGCATATTTCCTGGAAGCACAAGGCCCAGTGGCTCACGAATTGGATAGATGCAATACCATTTATCGAGGCAACACAACCCAGTCAAATCAGTTTCAATGCCGAGGTTGCTCAACTTATTGCCGGGCAGAGTGGTACGGCACAGGGAGGTGCTTCGTATTTGGACGATTTTGAGGATACCAAGCGTAAGACCTCACTCATTCAGCCTACTTATTGGCAAATAGCTTCAGTTCCAAGTCCTTCAAAGAACAGTATGTTGGTTGGCCGATTTGATGAAAGCCGTTTAAAGAATGATGTTGCTTATGGATACAACCGTGCTCTTTTGGCATGGTATTGTGTGGATCCCATTTTCACGAACAGAAGTTCCACGCTTACCCCAAGTCACATTAAGAGCGACTTGAACCAGTTGTCCAACCACTATGTCCGTGCTGTCTACGAACTTGAACTCTATCCCAATAAGTCGCAGACCTCCTACAACAGCAACTCCACGCTGAACGTTATGAACATGGCATTCTATCCCCAGGAACGTGGTCCTTACAATCTTACTACTGAGGTGGATGCCTATGGTAACCTGCTAACTCCAGAGAGGAGATGGGGCGGTATGATGCGCAAGATGGATAATACCGATTTTGAGGCTCAGAACATAGAGTACATCGAGTTCTGGCTCATGGACCCCTTCTTCTATGAGAAAAGAGATGGAACCTCGAAGAAGAAGCTTGGTGGTGATCTTTATTTCAATCTCGGTGAGATAAGCGAGGACATATTGAAGGATGGTCAGAAAGCATATGAGAGCGGGTTGCCAATTGATGGCAATATGGCCTATGTGGAACAGACTCAATGGGGTTATGTTCCAAAGACAAATAGTATAACCTATGCCTTCAACAACGAGACAGGTTCGCGCGAGAAGCAGGATTTGGGTCTCAATGGCCTCAACGATGAGCAGGAACGTACCTATGGTGCATATATGAATTTTTGGAATGAGTTGAATGCAGGTTCATTGACTCATTTGCCAGATACCGTTCGCCAGCAATTATTGTCCGATCCTGCCAACGACAATTATCATTATTTCCGTGGTTCTGATTATGACAACGATAAGGTGTCTGTACTGAATCGATATAAACGCATAAACATGCCTCAAGGCAACTCGCCTGATAGTCAGAATTCTCCAGAGAACTACGAAACGGCTTGGAAGAATACTCCAGACATAGAAGATATAAATGCCGACTATACATTGGGTGAAAGTGAGAAGTACTGGCAATATCATCTGCCAATTACGCCAGAGAATCTTCGTCCTGGTGGCAAATATGTTTCAGATACTCGCACAGCAACTGTAACCTTGCGTAACGGCGAAATAGAGAATATAGAGTGGTATCTGATTCGCATTCCTCTTCAAGATTCTGATAGGGAAAGCGTTGGTGGCATATCGGATTTTTCCAATATCCGATTCATGCGTATGTTCATGACCAACTTCACTGACGAGGTGATACTGCGCTTTGGTACATTCGATCTGGTACATGGCGACTGGCGTACTTACGAGAATACGCTATATGCTGGCAACGTGGCAAGCAGTGCCAATACGGACTTTACCATTACGGCTGTAAATATTGAGGAAAACAACGACCGTGTGCCTGTAAACTACGTGGTGCCTCCAGGCATTTCCCGTGTCACAGATGCTGCCAGTGGAACACTCATGGAAAGCAACGAACAGGCCTTGGCCCTGACGGTGAAGAACCTTGGATCCAATGATGCTCGTGCCGTGTACAAGAACGTGAAGTATGACATGCGTAAGTACAAGCACCTGCAACTTTTTGCTCATGCCAATCAGTTGGAGGCAAGCGACCCCGACGTAACTCCTTTGCAGAATGGTCAGGTTAGTGTGTTCCTGCGTCTGGGTTCAGATTACCGCAATAACTACTATGAGTACGAGATACCTTTGGAAATAACTCCAGTCAGGGCAAACGGCAAGTATAGCAACAATTCTTTCGACGACCGTGTGGCTGTATGGCCAGAGGCAAACATGTTTGACTTCGACCTGGACATGCTGGTAGAGTTGAAACGTCTGCGTAACAAGAACGGCATATCATATAGTCAGCTCTATACGGGTTACGACCCCGACAAGCCAAACAACCGCATAGCCGTGATTGGCAATCCCTCCTTGGGTGAGGTAAAGACCATCATGATAGGTGTGCGTAACCATGCTGACGCAAACCGTAGCGTAGAGGTATGGGTAAACGAACTGCGCCTGCAGGAATTTACTAACGAGGGAGGTTGGGCTGCTCAGGGTAATCTGAATATCCAACTTTCAGACATTGGCTCTTTCTCGGCCACAGGAAAGGTTGTTACTGCGGGTTTTGGAGGAATTGAGCAAACTGTTTCCGAACGTAGCGATAAGGACGACTATCAATATCAATTTACTACCAGTGCCGATTTGGGACGCCTTCTTCCAGAGAAAGCAAAGGTGTCGGTGCCTATTTATTACAGTTATAGCAAGCATATAGTAAAGCCCAAATATAATCCCCTGGATACGGACATGCTATTGTCTGATGCTTTGGATGCAACTCAAACCGAGGCAGAGAAGGATTCTGTCATTTCATTGACTTCTACAATAAATGAGAGTCGCAACTTCTCCGTAACAGGTGCCAAGGTGAATATTGCAAGCAGGAAGCACCCGATGCCATACGACCCAGCTAACTTCTCATTCTCTTATTCCAGTTCGCAGAGCGAAAACCGAGGAGAGACTACTGTCTATGAGTACAATAATTCGTGGAAAGCTGCCATGACGTATGCCTGGTCGCCAAATTGGAAAAACTGGGAACCGTTCAAGAAGTGGAAGACAAAAAGCAAGTGGGCACAGATAATTAAGGACCAGAATATAGCCTTTGCTCCTCAAAGCATTACGTTCAATACCGATTTAGGACGTACTTATTACGAATTGCAGGAGCGCGATTTGGAGGACTTGAGCAATCCTCAGTCTTTACCCGTCACCTGGAGCAGTACTTACCTGTGGAACCGTAACTTCTCCCTGAGATGGGATATCTTCAAGGCTCTTCACTTTTCGTTCCAAAGCGCTACCCATGCAGAGGTGGAACAGCCTAATGTAGTTATAAACAAGGATCTGTATCCTGACGAGTATCAGGCTTGGAAGGATAGTGTGAACCTTAGTCTTGCTGGTTTCGGCCGTCCGTTGGATTATAGCCAAACCGCTACCATGTCCTACAAATTGCCTATCAACAAGATACCCATTTTCGATTGGATTACCGCTGATGGCAGTTATAATAGTCAGTATTCATGGCGTCGTGGTGCAGAACTGGAGGACGGGACAAATCTGGGGCATACTATAAATACTCAGCGAAGCATTAATGTTAATGGCAAGTTGGCAATGGAGACATTATACAACAAATCTCCTTTCCTTAAGGAAGTGAACAAGGTATTTTCTGCTTCCAATGTAAAGTCTGAAGCCAACAAAAAGAAGAATGAGAAGAAACGTGAGAAGGAGCGTGAACAGCGTGAAAAGGAAAAGTTGGAGGAGGCTCGCTTGAAGGCAGAAGAGGAAGCTGCCAAGACGGGTGAAAATGTAGATAGCATATTGGCAAGGACCATGCCCAAGGGAACGCAATCCAATGCTAAGGGGGCATCGGCACAAAAAGATACCAAGAAGCGTAACAAGGGTTATGCACGTGAAATAGTCCTGTCGCCTGACAGTTCTATGACCATTACCCATAACCAGAAGTCCAAGCGCATAATAGTTCGCATTCAGGATAGCAAGGGTAATGAATATGACGTTAAGTACAAGAAATTGGATGAAAACAAGATTGTTCTTGTGACAGATTCTAAGGATACTGCTAAGGTTCGTGTCAACGTTATAGCCAAGCAGCCATTGGAGGAGCAGAAGTGGTACAAGTGGGTACAGGCAGGTGCACGCTTTGCTATGATGTTGAGAAATGTGTCTGTCTCATATCGCAATACATACAATCTGTCTATGTCTGGTTTCTTGCCCGAGGTGGGAGATTTGCTTGGTCAGCGCATGACTTCGGCCAATGGCTTTGCACCTGGTGTGGACTTTGGTTTTGGCTTTGTGTCTGATGACTACATCACCTCGGCCAAGGAACGAGGTTGGCTGTTATGTGCGGACAGTCTTTCTACTCCTGCGACTTCTTCCATGACAGAGGACTTGCAGGTAAAGGCAACGCTGGAACCGTTTACTGATCTCAAGGTAGACTTGAACATGTCGCGCACCATGAACCGCTCTAAGAGCATCCAATACATGTACCATGGTTCGCCAACCACCCAGACGGGTTCCTTCAATATGACCATCGTTTCCCTTGGTTCTGCTTTTGCAAGCAGAGGAAATGCATCAAATGGTTACTTTAGTTCTACGTTTGAGGACTTTAGGGCCATGTTGCCAATTTATCAGCAACGTGTGGAGGCTCAGTACGTTGGAGGCAAGGATCCGGCAGGTAAACCGTATCTTGGAAGCAATGGCGACCCGTCAAAGGGCAATGTCACACCAGTTAACAGGTATGGGTCCGATGTAATGATACCGGCTTTCCTGGCAGCATACACAGGTGGCGGCACAACACGCGAGTTGGACATTTTCCCCTCTCTCTCCAGAATGCTTCCCAATTGGACTTTGACATACAAGGGGCTTTCCAATCTTCCCTTCATTAGGGACTATTTCAAGAGTGTGACTGTGACGCATGGGTATAAGAGTGTATATGCTGTAGGTTCGTATAATTCATATGCATCGTGGATGGAGTTCATGAGCGGAACAGATCTTGGTTTCACCCAGAGTCAGACAACTGGTTCTTACACCCCAAGCACATGTTACGATATTAGTACGGTGAGCATCAACGAGAGCTTTGCTCCGCTACTTGGTCTCAACTTTACTTTCCATAACAATATGACCTTAAAGGCAGAATATCGTACCACACGAGTTATGAATTTGTCCATTACCAGTGCCCAACTTACGGAAACTGGTTCCAACGACTTTGTAATAGGATGGGGCTACAAGATAAACGACTTCCGCCTGGGTAGCATATTCGGAAGCAAGCGTGCAAGCAAGAAGGCAATGCGCTCAACTGCCAAGAAGAGTGCGCTGAAGGCTAAGAATACCGAAAGCGACGGACGCGAGAATATCAAGAGCAAGGGAAGAGGCAACTTTGCACATGCTCTCTCGCTTCGCTTTGATTTTTCCTATCGTAATCAGGATGCTATCCGTAGGGACATACAGACAGGTTTGTCCGAGGCAACATCGGGTAACAAAGCCATTAAGACATCTTTCCGTGCTGACTACACTATGAGCAGATATGTCACGATGACACTTTATTACGACCGCCAACGCACAGTGCCTTTGCTTTCATCCTCGGCATATCCTACTGTTACACAAGATTTCGGCTTGAGCATGAAGTTCGCACTGACCAGATAACATATTAAGAGATGCAATAAACATATACAAAACGATAATCTAATGAGTTACATTCTACCTATCGCTCTACTCGTCGTGTCCAATATCTTCATGACTCTTGCATGGTATGGGCACTTGAAATTGCAGGATATGCACATCCTGCATGGCAACACTCCTTTGTACATAATCATCCTCATCTCTTGGGGCTTGGCTTTTATGGAGTATTGCTTTATGATACCTGCCAATCACTACGGATTTCGTGGTAACGGAGGTCCTTTCTCTTTGTTTCAGCTGAAGATCATCCAGGAGGTAATCACCCTGTTGGTGTTCACAATCTACACGATTACCTGTTTCCGTGGCGAAACCCTGCAGTGGAATCATCTTGCTGCCTTTGTATGTATGATTTTGGCAGTCTTTTTCGTATTCTTGAAATAACCCGTTTTGCCCCTCGTTTTGGTTCTCCCGAGGACGAGGGTCCGTCCTCCCGACGTCAAAGCCTTGTCCTCCCAAGGACCGGCCTTTGACGTCGGGAGGGTGTTTTTACAGATATTTCTGCAGAGAATGAGAATATCCTGTGGTGAAGGTTTGTATGGATAGGAAAAATATTGTATTTTAGCAACGTGCTAATGCGAAAAGACGGAATTATGAGGCAGTATTTCAATGTGGCAGAGGTATACACCTCCAGGGATAGAAGCATAGGTAACAGGCATGTGGACACAAGTAACGTGCCAGTGGAGGACCTTGTTGTGGGAAAGGATATGGATTTCTTCGGACATAAATTGCATGTCCTCTCCATTGATGAGAAGGAGATCGCTTTCTCTTTCCGTGGTGTAACCTACCGTTTGAACAGGGAGTGGCAGGTGATAGGAACTCCCAACTACTCAATTCCCAACGACTACATCATGGAGCATGAACGTTATGTGTTCTATTGCAGCAGTAATCCTTGTGGCAGGTTTGACTGGGAGTATGAACATGCTGTGGAAGTGTATAGAGAGATGTGTAACAATACTCATGAGGGCAATATCTGGAAGAACATCCCTCTTGCAAGGAAGTTCATGCACTTCCTGAAGGACGAAACTCCTATGAGGGACGGTGAGATGACTCCGCCATACAGGGCACACTTGATATACCTCGTCCTGAACGGGCAGATGATTAGTGCTTTGGAAATACCGCGTTTGTACCAGTCCTATTGCGAACTGTACCGCTTGTCTTTGGATTTCGACTGTTCTTCCGACTACGAGGGTGAGTGTTATGAGGATTATGCCAAGGACTTTGACAGCACATACTTCAAGACCGTGGACAGATACATAGATGCACTCTGTTGGATAAACGACCCAGGCTTCTCCAAGCACGGCATCTCTGCCTGGAACCACTTGGGCATGCTGAAAGCTGACCCCATACAGGCATCCTACGAATGGGATGAGGCCATTTACGATGTGGAACGGGAAATACAGGAGGAACTGAAGGACTTGCCTCGCGGCATGGGATTCTGCTTTGCCTACTGGTCAGCAAAGACGGCGGCTCTTGCCAGAAGAGGCATAGAGTGGCGCACTCCCGGCATAATGAACCCAGGGGTAATGTTTGATTGAGGTTGGCAAAAGTTTTCCCGTTGCCTATCGTATTCTCATAATTGTCCTAACCTGCAGATTATGGCCATAAAGATTAACACAGAACCGTGCGATGCTTCTCTCGTGGTAGGGCAGAGTCATTGGTGGGGATTTCCTGACTTGCCACAGGATGTGGATTGGCCATGCAATTCTGATGGCGACCATCTTACATTTATCTGTCAGATAAGGATGGAGGATATAAGGCACCTTGACCCTCTTTCTGAATTACCAGACGATGGTATGCTGTGGTTCTTTGCAGATCTGGATTATTTCCTTGGTGATGATGAGGCAAGATGTGAGGGGATGGGAGAATGGTCGCAGGACTCGATCAGAGTGATATATTCTTGCAAATGTACAACCCTATGCACACACGAACTTTACTGGGAAAGTGGTGAACCAGCAGTGCTCCCGGCAGAAAGTGTTACTTTTGAAGAAACGGAAGAAACGGAGTACTGCCATAAGTTGCTCGGTCAACCGGCCATGACAGAGGGATGGGAGAATGAAAACGAGGGTATGCTCTCGTTGCTGCAGATAGAGGAGGAAGACCGTTGGCACCTTCGCTTCTTTGATTGTGGCATGGTGAACTTCATGATACCATCCGAGGCTCTGCAACGGCAGGATTTCTCCAAGGTAAGCGTGTGCCTGCATTCCCTATAAAGGGGGGGGGCTATCCACCTTTTGCCATATCTCTGGCCTTGCCCCTGTCTGGTTTGCCTGTTGGAGTCAGTGGCAGTGATGTTACCTTTATTATATGTCGTGGTAGCCAGTATCTGTTCTTAACGGCATTTTGGCGCAGAGTGTCCATGTCTATTTCTGTAGTTGTCAGATAGACCAGTGCCTGTCCCAATGCCTTGTCGTCTCTGTATGTTACCATCACATCGTCGTGCCCTATGGAGTGCAGCCATGCTTCCACTTCCTCAATCTGTATCTTTATGCCTCCCGAGCAGATGGTATTGTCGCGGCGGCCGATAATCTGGAAACGGTTGTCGCTTGTAAAGCGTGCGATGTCGTTGGTGAATAGCGTTACCGAACATAGATGCGGTGCATCAATGATGAGGCAACCGTCCTGGTCCTGGCAGAGTGTGATGCCAGGCAGGGGAGTGTAGTAGTCCTCGGTTATGCGCCTGAGTGCTATGTGACTGAGGGTTTCGGTCATGCCGTAACTGCTCCAGACATTGATGGGCAGTGTGCGCAATTCTTGTTCGAGCGCTTGCGAGATAGCACCGCCACCGATGATGAGGTGGCGTATGCGGCACAGTGCTTCTCGTTCTTCGGGAACCTGGAGGGTGTTCCATACCTGCAGGGGAACCATGGCGGCAAAGTCTATGGAGGGTGGGTTCCCTATGCCAGTCATGCTGACCTTGCTGAGCGGATGACTGCTTGGTTCTACGGAGAGCAGGTTCAGTCCACGTTCAATAGCACGCACCACCATCATCTTGCCGGCAATGAAGTCCAGAGGCATGCACAGCAGGGCGGTGTCTCCTTGTTTGATGTCAAGGAAGTCGCAGGTCATACGTGCGCTTGCACGCATTCGTACCTTTTCTATATATATACGCTTGGGCACACCCGTACTTCCGCTTGTCTGCACCTCCATGCAGGGCGAGTCATCGTTCCATTGGGCAAGAAACTCCTCCAGTGTCATACTTCCTCTACCAGTGCTCGCCACATTTTGGAACCACGCAGTTCCAAGTCCATTTCTATGTTGTCGGTATACAGAAGACCAGTACCCAGTCCTTGGGGGAAGGTTATGTTCGGACCATAGACACGGGCGGCCAGCAGTGCCACGTTGCGAAGGCCTATGTTGCTCTCCAGGGCACTTGTCATCCACGAACCTATGCTGCGCTTGTTGGCCTCGCTTACCCATTCCATGGAACCTGTCATGCCGCCATGAAGTGTGGGCTTGATGACAATGTATTGCGGACGGATAGTATCCAGGAGCAGACGCTTTTCCTCCAAAGAGTTCACACCAATCAGTTCTTCGTCCAAGGCTATGGGCAGGTATTTGTTTCCCAGTTCCCTTGCCTCGTCCTGCTGGTGGCACAGGTGTGCCATCTCCTTCCATTGGTAGGGGGCAATGGGCTGCTCTATGGAATGAATGTCGTAGGCAGACAGTGTCCTTATCTTTTTCTCTGCTTCTTCTGGTGTCCATGCTCCGTTGGCATCCACACGGAGTTCCAGCGTGTCCTTGCTAAAGCGTGAGCGGATGGTTTGTATGAGTCTGAGTTCCTCGTTCCAATCAATGGCCCCTATCTTCAGTTTTATACAACGGAAGCCCTGGCGGAGTTTCTGCTTCACCTGAGTGAGCATGTCGTCGTAGTCTGCCATCCACACCAATCCGTTCATGGGAATGCCCACTTCGGAGCGTGCAAACGGGGTATCGTATAGCAGAGGGTTCTGCTGATAGTCGTACATGGCAGACTCCAGGGCAAAGAGCAGGGCAGGGTAGGGGCGCAGGGTTTCGGCATAGTTGTCGCTTGCCAAAGCCTGTTCTATGAGACGTGCCACGTCCGACATTCGGGTATAGGCATCTCGGTCGGAACTGAGATCGGGCAACGGTGCGCACTCGCCCAGTCCTATGCGCTTGCCCTCCTCATCCCTGATGGTGATGATGATGGCATCGTGTGTCAGGTACTCGCCACGGCTGGTGCGTGCCGGTTTGCGGAAGTGCAAGGTACGATGTGAAAGGGATATGTTCATGTCCTACGGTATATATGTGTCTCCCCACTCGGGCTTGCGCTTTTCCAGGAAGGCCTTGCCACCCTCCTGGGCCTCGTCGCAGAAGTAGTATAGCATGGTGGCGTCGCCGGCAAGTTCCTGTATGCCAGCCTGTCCGTCCAGTTCGGCATTGAGGCCGCGCTTGATCATGCGCAGTGCTATGGGCGAGTGCTGCATCATCTGCTGGCACCATTCAATGGTGGTGTCTTCCAGTTGGTCGTGGGGAACAACCTTGTTCACCAGTCCCATGTCCAGTGCTTCCTGAGCGGTGTAGAGTTTGCATAGGAACCATATCTCGCGAGCCTTCTTCTGACCTACTATGCGTGCCAGGTAGGAGGAACCGAAACCTGCATCGAAACTGCCCACCTTGGGGCCTGTCTGCCCGAACTTGGCATTGTCGGCGGCTATGCTGAGGTCGCAAACAACGTGAAGCACATGTCCGCCACCCACGGCAAAGCCATTGACCATGGCAATGACGGGCTTGGGTATGGAGCGTATCTGCTTCTGCACATCAAGGACAGACAGGTGAGGCACACCGTCCTCGCCGATATATCCTCCACGGCCCTTCACATTCATGTCGCCACCAGCACAGAAGGCATTGGTGCGCATCCATTCCTCTTCGCTCTGTCCCTCCTTGCGAGGAGAGTCGGCGCCAGTAAGTATTACTACGCGCACGGTGCTTGAATCGCGGCAATAGCGCATGGCATCGCTCAGTTCCCATGTGGTGAGCGGTGTGAAGGCGTTTCTTACGTGCGGACGGTTTATGGTGATGCGTGCTATGCCCTGCCATTCGTGCAGGAGTATCTCGCGGTATTCTTTAACTTCTTTCCAGTCTCTCATATATAGGAGCGTTTAATGTTTAACGTTTAATGTTTAACGTTTGACTCAGGGTGGGTTTTCACCTTTCCGTTTTCCGTTTTCCGTTTTCCTTTATCTCTAATATCGTGGTTTCCTCTGAATTGATGAACTCCTGCATATTTTCCTCTCCTTCAAGGTATTTGATATTGTGAAGCATGGCCACATGCCTGGCACTGAGGTTGTGCTCTCCCATAATGGCCTGCCTGCTGGTTTCGTGTTCCTGCGGTACGGGCAGGGTGTTGAAGATGCCGCCACGTCCGTCGTTGAACACGAGGATGTGCAGGTTCTGCGGAAGTGGCGATGCCCAGAAGGCATTCTGGTCGTAGAAGAAGGACAGGTCGCCCACAACGGCAAAGACCTTTTGCCATTGAGGTGCCGCCATGGCTATGCCTATGGTAGTGGATAGCGAGCCTTCTATGCCGTTGATGCCGCGATTGCAGAAGATGTAGGGCCGGCGTGAAGTGTGCTTCTCCTTGTCGAAATATTCCTTCAGTCTGGCATGCTGGGCAATTCGGACGGTACTGCTATTGGCAAGGTGAACCAGCGATGTGTGTGGGATGGTGTCGAAAAGTTCCCGTATCAGTGCTGTGCGTTTGTCGTTGGCAGGCCTCTTCTTTTTCAGGGGGAGTTTCATCTTCTGGCTCTTCCTGCAGATATCTTGGAAGATGATGTTCAGGGCCTTGGTATAGTCGGATTTGATGACTGCTGTCTGGCAACCGAACAGGTCGGCTACGGCACCATCGTGACTGATGTGCCAATGCTCCTTGGGCTTGTTCTTGCGGAAGAAATCTTTCAACTCCTTGTTGACTATGTGTCCGCCCAGGGTAAGCACTCGTTCCACTGGTTTCATCTTGCTCCAGTCTATGTCAGAGGCATTGGTATACAGGTCTGCCTCCTGATTGCAAAGGTTCTCGCCTATGACGGTGATGTGCGTGTGGGTCAGCCTGAGTATGTTGGGGTGCAGCCTGTCCATTGGCGTGGCTTGTCCAAGAATGAGCACCGAGTTGCTCCAGTCTTCTGCAGGGACATCTTTTCCCAGTCCCCACGGGTCCTGTAGCGGTAGCAGTGTTTCTCGGTATTCAATCTTTCTTGCCCGGGGCAGTGCTTCAGCCGTAAAGTCGTAGATAGGCTCGCTCAGTGGAATGTTGATATGCACTGGGCCGTATGGAAGTTTGTATCTTGCCTCGAGTACAGCCTCGTTCACCAGCCTGTTGGCATGCCATGTGTCGGTTTCGGGCAGGCTTGCGCTCATCTTCACCATTTTGCCGAGGGCTCCCTCCTGGGGCATTGTCTGTCCGTCCATTTGTCCTATCCACGCTTGCGGGCGGTCGGCAGAAACAAATATGACGGGGACATGCTGATAGAAGGCTTCGCATGCCGAGGGGTAGAGGTTGGCCAGGGCCGAACCGCTGGTAACAACGACAACCACGGGCTTGCATGTTGCCAGTGCCAGTCCCAATGCCATGAAACCAGCACATCGTTCGTCGGTGGCGCGGTGCGTGCGAAACTCCTTGACTTGGCAAATGGTGTGCACGATGGGTGCATTTCTGCTACCAGGGCATAGTACGAAATCTTCAATGCCGTGTTCTTTTAGTACGGCCAGAGTTTCAAGTATAATCTTGTTTGAACTTAACATATCTTATATTTATGACAGGGCAGCAAGCAGAGTGTCCATCTTTCTCTTTATCTCGTCCTTCTCCTCGGAGAAGATGCTGTTTCGGGTCAGTCCGCCTCCTGCAAAGAACAGGGCCTTGCCACCGGGACGGATCTGCGCACAACGTATGTTTACGAAGATGTTGGTTTCCGCCCTCAGGTTCAGGGGACCGAGGTAACCGCCATAGTACATGCGCCGGTTGCGTTCAAACAGGCGTATGAAGTTCCATGCCTCCATCTTGGGCAGTCCGCACAGGGCTGGGGTAGGGTGCAGCAGTTCCAGTATTCTCAGGGGTGATGTAGGCTTGTTGAGGTGGAATGTGTAGTCCGTGCGAAGGTGGTAGAGATGTCCGGCTTTGGATGTGTAGGGACCTTGGCGTGTGATGCGTGCTCCAAGGCTTTGCAACTGCCCCTCTATGTAGTCGGAAACAATACGCTGTTCGTGTATGTTCTTGGCATTCCACTCACCATGTTCCCATGTACGTGTACCTGCCAGTGCCATGGTGTGCCACTTCATGCCATAGCCTTCAAGCAGCAGTTCCGGGGTGCATCCGAACCATCTTCCGCCATGGCGGGTGTAGACAAGGTACACCATGGAGTTGGGGAAGCGCTCTGTGGCGCGCACGAAAAGTTCGTCCTCGTGTCCTGCCCCCTCCCAATCTTTCAGTTGTGAGAAGGATAGTACGAGTTTCTGGTAGTTCTCTCTGTCTAACTGATACTTGAAGGAACGGAATGCCACCTTGTATCCGTCGCTCTGCTCTATGTCTGCCGTCCTGTCTTCCAATTCTATGGATGAAAGGGAGACGCGCCTATGCTTCCCCAGTTGGCGTGTTTCCAGGTCTATCAGTTCCCAGCCGCTCACCGCCACATCGGGCCTGATGAGCAATGTGGGAGTCTTTGCAGTTTCTATGAATGGTGCAAAGATGAAGCCCGATGGCTCGTTGCCCGGCAGCAGTGTGCCGGAATTGGCGTTGGATGCTCTGCTGTGCGCAAGTTCCAGCGCTTGTGCCTCGCCACTTGTCTGCAACACCAGGTGAGGCTCCTTGTCACCAGGAAACCTGTACAGGGCAAAATCCAAACCGCTATCAAGCAGTCTTCTCACACATTCTACCATCACGGGCACTTCGTTCTCTATGTTTATAGTAGTTATTATAATGCCGCCCCCTTTGCTCTCCCTCGCTTACGGGGTGGAGTGGGGCAGGTTACAGTCCTATTCTTGCACAAAGTTATACATAATTTCTGAATGTTGGCGCTGCATTGCCCAATTATTTGAACCGTAGGTCATCAACTACATGCTTCGGGCATCCCAATGACTCGTTCACGGCCTCTCAGTACTAGTAAAATACCAGCACAGGCGTACTGCAGTCCTTCCATGTACGTACTGCAGTCCTTCCGTGCATGAACTGCAGTACTTGCATATAAGGACTGCCCTCGCTATACGGTGCCAGGATGGATGCAATTGAATCAGTCAAACCAGTTGTATAGTTCTATGTACTTGTCAAACTCAAACTCTCCTTCCACGCCTGCTTTGTGCAAGGCATTAAGTACAATTTCCTGCTCGGCAGGAGACAGGGCGGTATCGCCATTCCTGCGCTCGAAATATGCGGTGCGCCCGAAATGGACTATGAGCATGGACATGAACATCCTGTACTGGTCGGGGAACATCTTCTTCTGGAAATTGGTAAATCCCTTGGCATACTGTACGGATTTGGCATTGCGGAAAAACTTGCAATCCGCATTCAGGGTGCAATGTTGCGGATTTACGATGCGAAGATGTTCCTTTTCGCTCATCATCTGCGAATAGGCAACCTGACGGAGGCACGATGCCGCCATGGGGCAACCGGCATGCAGACATCCCGAGAAATGCTCGGGCAAAGTGGTGTATGTTTTCTTTGGCATAATGTAATAGTGGTATTTCCTCACAAAGATAAGGAAGTTTCGGGATAGAAGCAAGGAAACATGTCTCTTTGTTTCTTAGCCCAAGGAATAATTGTGGGCATAATCTTTGATTATATGCGCAAAAAGCGCTACCTTTGTGCCGATGTTTAGTAATAATTAGAATATAGGAGCAGCCACCATGTACAGCACTAACCACTTCTTTATGGCAAAGGTTGTGAGCATCTTTGTGCTCCTTTTTGATTCTCTTGGGTTGATAATCAGCGTGTTGCCCCCCCCCCCCCATTTCGTATAGCATCCGGAACTTATCGGCATTTATATAGCATGGCATATCGATTTCTTGGTATGCCTCTGCTTGTATATGCCTACTTCATGTTTCATGGCAAATAGAAGTGAAGAATATAATTCAACACAAAATAATTATGGATATGAGAAAATTGTTTCTATCGTTTGTTATGCTGCTCGCAGTGCTGCCTACTTTGACTTGACGAAGCATGGCGTGGTGTTCCAAGTGAAGAGTGGCGAGACTCTGTGTTGTGGGTGGAGAAAAGAAACTGATGAAGTAAAATAGCTATATCTTTCGGTTACTATAGCGAAATAACATAAATCAATATATTATTTATACAATGAAAAGACAAACATTTATGAAAAGCACCCTGTGCCTCCTAATGGTACTGCTGTGCAATGTGGCGTGGGCGCAGACCACGAAGCCCGAGGCTTTCCTTACGGTTAGTGACCTCGATGATTCCAACATTTCCTATCCTCATGCATTGTCCGACGATCAGGCGGCGCTTGTCTTTGGAAAGGATGTAATGACAATAGCTGTTGAAGTGACTACACCCAGCAGCATGAGTGTGCGTGGTGCGTTGGTGTGTGCGGCAGACCCCGCCAAAGGGGCAAACACAGTGTCGCCGACACCCTATATTGCCGTGGGACTGCATAAGGACCGCCGCTACACCTACATGACTTCACCTGTGGACGGACAGCAGTATTCTTCGTCAAATGGTGTTACCGTAAACAACTCGACAAGGTACAAACTTATCTATGTTCTGGGAAATGGAGACGGTTATAATATTTGTAAGATATACAAGTCTGAAAATGGCACGCTGACTCGTGTGTTGAATCGTGGTAGGGACAATAACAATGAAAGTGCCACCTGGATACAAGGCTTTAAGAAGACAGAAACATCATTCCCTGGATCTAATCTTTACATCGGTGGCGGTGTTACAAGTGATGGAAATAGAGACGTTTTTACCGGTCTTGTGCATTCTGTCCAGTTCTTTGATGGTGTGCTCACGGATGATGAGATTAAGCTCATAGAGTACCCCGAGACCAAGGCTATGAAAGCCCTTACGGATGCCGTGACCGCCAATACAAGCATGAATGTATATGGCTTGCAGCGCTACCTTGGTTTGGTGCAGAATGCAGGCACAGGTCTTGAGGGTAACGGACAGATCAAGTGTAACTTCCCCGCTGCGACCTCTCAGGAGAGCGGCAATGCTTATGCCAATCTGATAGATGGTAATTTCAACACATTCTTCCATAGCGGATATAATAGTACCATCGGCAACGGAGAACACTATTTGCAGGTAGATCTCGGTAAGGCAGTGAAGAGTTTCCGTTTCTACACAAAGAAGCGTAACCTTAATAACAATAATAACCGTCCCACAAAGATTACTATTGAAGGTTCGGACGATGCAGAAGTTTGGCAGCCAGTAACGATTGTTGAGGGCATTCCTACGACCTTTGACGACTTTTATTCAGCAGAGATTACCAGTGCTACGGCCTATAAGCACTACCGTTTTACGGTGAACACGACAAGCACAAGTTCGGTATTCTTTACCTTCTCAGAGTTCTACATCCTTCCCAACACTCCGAAGGTGGCTGCTACCTTTGATGCTGTGCGTGCTTATCGTGCTGGCGCTACTGTAGCAACGGCAACCGCTCTCAATGAGATGTATGCTTGGAACACTGAGTTGTCTTCGAGCATGCCTAAAGCGGGTAAGGATTATTACTTCTATGCCGACACCAAGCAGAGCAACAATACCTATGTGGCGCGTTACCTCTACAATAACAATGGTGCATTGGCAACAAGCCAACAACTCACAATCGATAACAAATATGCTTGGACAGCTTCTCAGCCCGCAGGCACCGAGTATTTCACCTTCCAGAATGTGGGTGACAAAACAAAGTATCTTGGTTATGGTAATAGCGGTAATGGTCTGACCGTAAACACCACAGCAGTCCAACTCGATATCAAACCCAGCTATGCTGTGCATGCAGGTAGCGTGGGCGTGCAGCGTATCGGCAATGACAGCAATGGTAAGTGGATGGTTACCAAGGCAGATGGTACTTCTTTCAATCGTAATAGCAGTAAATCCAATGATGGCTCTTGGTGCTCTGACTACGTGTTTGTTCCTGCTGACCTCTATGAAGGTGTTTCTTCGTTCACCATCAATGGTGCCGTTGATGCTACAGCCACCTTCAATGGCGAGACCAAGGCTTTGCCCGCCACCTTCTATCTGACCGAGGCAGTGGCCGAAGAGAATGCTACGGTAGCCATCACCTCGAACGACCCCACACGCTCACCTGGCGCCTTTACTGATGGCTCGTCTACCATGGAGACACTGAAGGTGACCTCGCTCACCGGGCACAAGAACTACACCGTAAACTTTAACCTCAACCTTCAGGATGGTGGCAGATATTACCTCTATGCTTACACACAACCCACTAGCGGAAACTATGTAAACCGTTACCTCTACAAGAACTCCAACGGTAATGTGGCTACATCGGCCGACCTGGTTGACCTCTTCGAGAACTACATCTGGACAGTGACCAAGGACGGTGCAGGATATAAGTTGACCAATGGTGCAGGTGGCAAGTTGCGCTATAATTCTACAAACCGTTTCTATCTGGATAACAACACAGGCGATGTCTTTGGCGTAGACCCCACCAATGTGGCAACCCAAGGCAAGGTGTCTATCGTGTCTGGAGGCAATGTGTATGTGGCCACTAAATCAGATGGTAGCGCATTTAACCAACTAACAAATAAACAGTCAAATAGTGCCGGAAACAATGGTTGGACTACCGACTATATGTTTGTGCCCGTAGAGGAGCCCGAGAATGAGTATGTCATCAACTTTGTTACCAGTAGTTCGTCTGCTGCCAATGCAACGGTGACACTCAATGGCGAGACCAAGGCGTTGCCTGCTACCTTTAACATCGCCAAGACAACTGCTAATGCAGAGGTGACGATTGCCGTCGGCAATGCTGACTACACCTTTGCCGGCCTGTATGAATATGGAAGCAGCAATAATCTCGGGGCTACATATACATTCGCTCCTCAGGGACACAAATTATTTACTGTAGAATATAGTTTCAACCTCATCTCAGAAAACTTCGCTAATGCTGTCCCCGTGCAGATCTACAACGACAACAACAATAGGTATGGCATCAAGCTGAATGCTACGGCAGACTATGTAGGTAAGGCTGTCAATAGCGGTGAGATTGCCCATAAGGAAAACGAGCAGTGGTACCTCGTCGGCAGTGAGTCGAGTTTCAAGATGTATAGCCGCACCGCAGGTGAGGACTATGCCGTGAAGGTAGCAGGTACCGGAGCCGGAAGTGCAGCAACGATGGTGGCTGTAGCCGAGGCAACTCCCTTGCAACTGAAGGCCATGGAGGATGGTAGCTACCGCATAGCACCCGCCAGCAGCACTAATGCTAATGTTAGCTTCAATATGTATGGCGGTGCAGGCGCTGACATTAAGTTGCACGATGGCGATGGCAGCGAATGGCGCTTCCGCCGTATGCCTAAGAATCCGCTGACGGTGAATGTCGTTGTCGAGGGTGAGCAACCCCTCCCCACCAACACGCGTGTGGCAGAGTTGTCCTACAGCAATGCTTCAGGCACTCATATTATCACCAAAGATACTGAGAGCTTAGTGATGTATGTACCTTTTGGCGATGTGGCGCTTACTCAGCCTTGGCTCTATCGTGGCTACACCTTCGAAGGTTTCTACGTTGGCGAGGCGACTACACCCACCGACTTCAATGGCGTAACCTTTACTGACGAAGGCTTGACCATCACTGCTAAGTATAGTATTGATGCAGATAACGATTACCAGTACCTCTACTGGTATCGCAGCGAGGACATCAATGCCCCCTACCGTATCCCTGCCATCACCGTGACCAAGAGTGGCAAGGTGCTCGCTATCAGCGACTACCGCACCTGTGGTGATGACATAGGTATGGGTGAGGTGGACATCATGTTCCGTCGTAGTACTGAGAGTTATGACAACTGGGACAAGAAGAGTTGGACCGCCGAGGGCTTCGTAGCCGATGGCCAAGGAGGCAACGAGAATGTCTTCAATGTAGGCTTCGGCGATGCTGCTGTGGTGTCTGACCGCGAAAGCAATAAGACGCTCGTGATGGCCGTAGCAGGTAAGCAGCGTTTCAATTGGGCGTCAGCTACCAGCCACAATAGCGTGGCACGTATCGTTACGGAGAATGATGGTGATACTTGGGAGATTACTGACCAGACCAGCCAGTTCTTCGGCGATGAGAATGTGCTCTTCCCCGGTTTCTATGCAGGTTTCATCACTTCAGGACGTATCCTGCAATCATCTACCTATAAGGCCCCCGGTGCCAAGTATTACCGCATCTACGGTGTGGCAGCCACCAATGACGATGGCAACAGCAGCTACCCCAACTACGCGCTCTACTCTGATGACTTCGGTGCTACATGGAAGATGCTCGGTGGTAGCCTTGAGAAAGGTATGTGCTGCGATGCAGGTAATGAAACTACCATTGAGGAACTTCCCAATGGAGACCTCGTGGTGAGTGTGCGCAAGAGCGGTGGCCGTTACTTCAATATCTTCAACTATGGCACTGGCGAGGACGACAAGGCCAATGGTATCGGTGAATGGGAGATCAAGGCTGGTGACACAAAGGTAACCAGCAACTTCGGCTCTGCCGACTGTAATGGTGAGTTGTTGCGCGTGGGCAATGTGCTCCTCCACTCACACCCAAAGCGTGGCTTCCAAGGCAAGGACCGCAGTAATGTGGCTATCTACTACAAGGTGCTCGACCCCGAGAAGGACTACACCGCATCAGAGATTGCTAAAGGATGGACTGAACTGACACAAGTATCGTTCATCGGCTCGGCATACTCTACCATGACCTTGCTACCCGATGGCAAGACCGTAGGTTTCCTCTATGAGGAAGACCCCGACAATGGCACCTTCGCCTACTGCATCGTGTACAAGCCCATCGACCTCACCAAGCTGTTGACTGTCGAGGCACAGAAAGAGGCCTTCGTGGTGAACAGCACCATCGGTCAGTATGAGATTGGTACCTTCTATGCCAACGATGCGATGGTAGTGCCTGAGGGCGTGACCGCCTATGTGGCTACCGCTGAGCCCAAGATGAACGGTAAAGATGCTCAAGGCAACGCTACAGGTACCATCACGATGACCAAGGTCGAAGATGGCATCATCCCCGCCCAAACTGGCGCCGTCATCCGTGGTGCTCAAGGTATCTACTCTTTCAAGTTGGCCGATACTGAGGGCAAAACCGATGTGACCAATAGTTTGATGCCTGGTTATGCCGGTATCTACGAGTATGAGGATGTAACACTTGAAAGTGGTTACACCACCTATGTGCTTACCGTGATGGACGGAAAGGCAGGCTTCTACAAGAAGAATGCAGGTTTCAAGGTTTATAACAACAAGGCTTATTTGAATGTTCCAGGTGCAGCAGGTGCCCGTGCCCTGTACTTCGAGTTCGACAACGATGCCACAGGTATAGTTGAAACTGAAAACGAGAGTGAGAAGACGGAAATCTATGATTTGGCCGGTCGTCGTGTTCAGAAGGTGCAGAAGGGACTGTACATTGTGAACGGCAAAAAGGTATTGAAGTAACGGCTAATAGAGACGGAGACATAATAAGTAACAAAGATAATAAATTAGGTATATATATGCATAAAAAAGTATATGTTGCACCATGCAATATGGTAATAAATATAGAAGCCTTTGAATTGATGGCAGTATCTGGTAATGAAGGTTCCTTCGATGTAAGTAATGAGATTACAGAGGATGATGCTGTCATGAGTAATATTGATAGAAACTCCGGCAAAGGGAACTTATGGGAACAAGGATGGTAATCCTTGATTGATACCTTATCATATAATAAGGAAGGGAACTGTATCGTAATGGTTAATTACGGACAGTTCCCTTTATTGTGTGTGCTACTCGTCAAGTTGTTTTAGGTGAGTTTCTGCCTTGTGATATACAATATGTCAAAAAAAGTAGCAAAATGTGCTTGTGTTTGTTTCTTTTTTGTAACTTTGTCCACCAAATAATAAAATATATCAACACATGAGCGACAGATTGTTTATTTTTGACACCACTTTGCGAGATGGCGAACAGGTACCTGGCTGCCAGCTTAACACCGTCGAGAAGATTCAGGTTGCCCGTCAGTTGGAGGCTCTTGGCGTAGATGTTATCGAGGCAGGTTTCCCCGTGTCAAGTCCCGGAGACTTCAATTCTGTAATAGAAATCAGCAAGGCCGTGACATGGCCCACCATCTGTGCACTGACTCGTGCCGTGGAGAAAGATATCGACGTGGCTGCCGAGGCGCTGAAGTATGCCAAGCGTGGACGAATACATACAGGTATAGGTACAAGCCCTTCGCATATCAAGTACAAGTTCAACAGTACTCCTGAGGAAATCATAGAGCGTGCCGTGGCAGCCGTGAAGTATGCCAAGCGCTATGTGGAAGACGTGGAGTTTTATGCCGAGGATGCTGGTCGTACTGATAACGAGTATCTGGCACGTGTCATTGAGGCTGTGTGCAAGGCAGGTGCTACTGTGTGCAATATCCCCGATACAACAGGTTTCCGCACTCCTTACGAGTATGGCGAGAAGATAAAGTATCTCTATGAGCATGTGGATGCCTTTGCTGCAGGTAAGGCAATACTTTCCACACATTGCCACAACGATTTGGGCATGGCGACGGCAAACACCGTGGCAGGTGTACTGAATGGTGCCCGTCAGGTGGAGGTTACCATAAACGGTATCGGTGAACGTGCAGGTAATACCAGTTTGGAGGAGGTGGCTATGATTTTCAAGACACATCCGGACCTTGGTATTCATACAAACATCAATACAACCAAGATATATCCCACCAGCCGTATGGTGAGCAGTTTGATGAACATGCCTGTACAGCCCAACAAGGCCGTCGTGGGTAAGAATGCCTTTGCTCATAGTAGTGGTATACATCAGGATGGTGTGCTAAAGAATGTTAGTACCTACGAAATTATGGATCCTAAGGAAGTTGGTATTGATGATAATGCTATTGTCCTCACTGCTAGAAGCGGACGTGCGGCACTGCGTCACCGTTTGAGCGTAAATGGTGTGGAACTGGATGGCGAGAAACTGGATGCTATCTATCAGGAGTTCCTGAAACTTGCTGATAAGAAAAAGGAAGTGACCGATGACGATATCTTGGTATTAGCAGGAGCCGACCGTTCTGCATCACATAATATCAAGTTGGATTACCTACAGGTTACTACCGGTAAGGGAGTTAAGAGCGTGGCAAGCGTAGGTTTGCTAATTGGTAATGAACAATTTGAGGCAGCTGCTAGCGGAAATGGTCCAGTGGATGCCGCTATCCGTGCCGTCAAGACTATCATCAAACGCGAGATGATTCTTAAAGAATTTACCATTCAGGCCATTAGCAAGGGATCTGATGATATGGGTAAGGTGCACATGCAGGTAGAGCACGACGGTCGCGTCTACTATGGTTTCGGTGCCAATACCGATATAGTAACCGCTTCAGTGGAAGCATATATTGACTGTATAAATAAGTTCAAGTAAAAGACCAAAGACCGGACCCCGGACCCACCCCCAGCCCCTCCACAAGGGAGGGGAGTAGATAGTACTGAGAAGAAAGAAGGGTAGGTCAGCAAAGAAGACAAATCCTTACCATGCGTGATTATAAAACGGCATCTCCGGACAGGTATCATCTGTTGAAAGATTTTGCACGAGAGAATAGGAAGAATCCAACATTGGCCGAGCAGGTACTATGGAAGTATATTCGCGAACAGGCCTTGGGTGTAAAGTTCCTGAGACAACATATTATAGGTGATTACATAGCAGACTTTGCCGCACCGGAATGCATGCTTATCATAGAGGTAGATGGAGCATATCATTCGGAACCTCAACAGATGTATGATGATGCAATACGTACCTCGTCACTTGAAAAGTCAGGATTTAAGGTTATAAGATTTTCAAATGAAGAAGTCTTGTATAATACTAATGAAACAATAAATAGAATAAAGGAAAGTATAGAAATGAACATTCAAAACAAAAATATCATGGCTGGCTCCCCCTCCCTTGCAGGGAGGGCTGGGGTGGGTCCGCTCTCTTTGTTCGACAAAATCTGGAACGCCCACGTCGTTCAGCAGGTGGAGGACGGTCCCACACAATTGTATATAGACAGATTGTATTGCCATGAGGTGACAACACCACAGGCTTTTGATACATTGAGGGACAAGAACATCCGTGTGTTCCGTCCCGAGCAGGTGGTTGCTATGCCCGACCACAATACACCCAGCGACCAGCAGGAGCGCATTGACGATCCTATTGGCCGCAAGCAGGTGGAAACCTTGGCAAAGAACTGTGCCGAGTTTGGCATACGCCATTTTGCCATGGGCACAAAGGACAATGGCATCATTCATGTCGTAGGTCCCGAGAAGGGTTTGTCTTTGCCCGGCATGACCATCGTTTGTGGCGACTCGCACACCTCTACACATGGTGCCGTGGGTGCTATAGCCATGGGTATCGGTACAAGCGAAGTAGCTCAGGTTCTGGCTTCTCAGACCATCCTTCAGAGCAAGCCCAAGACCATGCGCATAAATATAGAGGGAACATTGCCCGAAGGTACAACAGCAAAGGACGTGGCTCTTTATATTATGGCTAAGTTGACAACATCTGGCGCAACTGGTTATGCCGTAGAGTATGCAGGTTCTACCGTGCGCAATATGAGCATGGAAGGCCGTCTCACTTTGTCCAACCTTTCCATTGAGATGGGTAGCCGTGCTGGTCTTATTGCTCCTGATGAGACAACCTTTGCATATCTTAAAGGTCGTGAGTATGCTCCCAAGGGTGAGGCATGGGACAAGGCCGTGGGGGAATGGAAGAAACTCTATTCCGACCCTGATGCCGTCTTTGACAAGGAAGTGACATATCGTGCCGAGGACATCGCACCTCGCATCACATATGGTACAAACCCTGGTGCCGGTATTGCCATTGACGAGTGTATCCCTGCATTGGAAGACATTGCTGAGGACGAGCGTCAGCAGTTCCTTAGTATGCTTGAATATATGCAGTTCGAACCTGGTCAGAAACTTGAGGGCACTCCTGTTGATTATTGTTTCCTAGGTGCTTGTACCAATGGTCGTATTGAGGATTTCCGTGCCTTTGCATCTGTAGTTAAGGGCAAGAAGAAGGCTGATAATGTTGTTGCTTGGCTTGTTCCTGGTTCATGGTTGGTACGCCAACAGATTATTGACGAGGGTATTGACAAGATTCTGGAGGAAGCAGGCTTTGAACTTCGTCTGCCTAGTTGTTCGTCTTGTCTTGCCATGAATCCCGATAAGGTTCCCGCAGGCAAGTTATCAATCTCAACAAGCAATCGTAACTTTGTGGGCCGTCAGGGACCTGGTGCACGCACCATCTTGGCAAGTCCCCTTGTTGTTGCCGCTTCGGCTATCACAGGTGTAGTAACTGATCCTCGTAAATTGTAAGATTATGGCTAAACAAAAATTCGATATAATTCAGTCAACCTGTATTCCCATTCAGATTGACAATTGCAATACAGACCTAATCATTCCAGCACGCTATCTGGCAAGTACAACACGCGACCCCAAGTTTTTTGGCGATGCTTTCATGCATGACCTCCGCTTTGATGCTGATGGCAATGCAGTGTCAGACTTCGTGATGAACAAGGCAGAGTATAGTGAGGAACCCAAGAAGGGTGTTCACGAAATCATTATTGGTGGTCAGAACTGGGGCTCTGGCTCCAGTCGTGAGCATGCTGCATGGGCCATTGCCGGCTATGGTGTGCGTGTGGTTATCAGCAGTTCCTTTGCCGATATACATCGCAACAATCTTCTCAACTGTTTCGTGTTGCCAGTAATCGTGAGCAAGGAGTTCCAACAGGAACTTTTTGAGACTGTGCTTGCCAACCCACAGGCCGAGGTTAAGGTAGATGTGCCCAATCAGACGGTAACAAATATGGCTACAGGACATTCTGAGACGTTTGAGATTAATGGTTATAAGAAATACTGCCTGATGAATGCCCTTGACGATATTGATTTCCTCTTGGAAAACAAGGGTAAGATAGAGGAATATGAGCATAAATAATCACAAGAATCATGCTATAGAAATAATGGACACCACTCTGCGCGATGGAGAGCAGACGAGTGGTGTCTCTTTCATGCCTCATGAGAAGCTGATGATAGCTCGCGCCTTGCTTGAAAAGGTGGGCGTGGATCGTATTGAGGTTGCCTCAGCACGTGTCAGTGAAGGTGAAAAACAGGCTGTTGCAAGTATTTGCAAATGGGCAGAGCGTGCCGGTAAGATAGACAGGATAGAGGTTCTCGGTTTCTGTGATGGCAAGACTTCGGTGGACTGGTTGTTGAGTGCCGGTTGTCGCCATTTAAACCTTCTGTGTAAAGGTTCACGACGTCATTGTGAAGGACAATTGCGCAAAACAGTTGAGGAGCATGTTGAGGATATTCGTAAGGTTGTGGCATACGCCACCCAACATGGTGTCAATGTGAATGTCTATCTCGAGGATTGGTCTAATGGTATAAAGGATTCTGCCGACTATGTGTATGCCTTGATGGATGGTTTGCGTAATACTCCCATTGAGCGTTATATGCTACCTGATACATTGGGCGTCCTCAACCCAATGCAGGTTAGTTTGTATGTTAGTCAAATGGTTGCGCGCTATCCTGATGTGCATTTTGACTTTCATGCCCACAACGACTATGATCTTGCTGTGGCAAATGTTCTTGCCGCTGCTCAGGCAGGATGCAAGGGCATCCATACAGCGGTTAACGGACTTGGCGAGCGTGCTGGCAATGCTCCCTTGGCGAGCGTGCAGGCTGTGCTCGCCGACCAGGCAACGCTTGATACACATATCAACGAGGAGCAGCTCGGCGAGGTGTCGCATCTTGTGGAGACATGTTCCGGCATCATCGTTCCGCCCAACAAGCCCATTGTGGGCGAAAATGTCTTCACCCAGGTGGCAGGTGTGCATGCCGATGGCGACAACAAGGCTGGCCTGTACATGAACGACCTTTTGCCCGAGCGATTTGCCCGCAAGCGTGAATATGCTCTTGGCAAGACTTCCGGCAAGGCAAACATCCTCAAGAACCTTGAAGAACTTGGTCTTGAACTTAGCAACGAAGAAACCAAACTCGTTACGGACCGCATCATAGAACTTGGCGACAAGAAGGAGATTGTTACTCAGGAGGACCTCCCCTTCATTATCTCCGATGTTGTGCGCCATGGTGTTGCCGAGGAGGATGTCAAACTCTTGTCCTACGTGGTAACAACGGCCTATGGCCTGAAACCCATGGCAAGTCTGCGCCTGGAGATTCATGGCAAGACCTATGAGGAGCAGGCCACTGGCGATGGTCAGTTCGATGCCTTTGTGCGTGCCATCCGTCATATATATCGCGAGAAACTTGGGCGCGAATTCCCCTGGCTGGTCAACTATACCGTTGGTATTCCTCCCGGTGGACGTACCGATGCCTTGGTGCAGACCGTCATCACATGGGATTGGCAGGATAAGGTGCTGCGCACCCGTGGACTGGATGCCGACCAGATGGGCGCCGCCATCAAGGCTGTAATCAAGATGCTGAATCTGATAGAGAAGGATTATTGAAAAGGGGGACCACTCCTCAACCCAACAGACCCAGCGGACCCAACGGACCCACCCCCAGCCCAGTCCTCGCGTCGCAATGGGGATTGCTCCCCTCATGGAGCACAGATTGACATTCAGTCATTCCTCCAAGGACTCCATTCGCCATAAGGGAGGGAGTGGTTACAACCGCCAATAAATATTAAGCATTAACAAATATATTAACCCTTTAATAAAATCCCCAATTCCCCAGTGCTATATACTCCCTCCCCTTGTGGGAGGGTAAGGGGAGGGGTCCGATAAATATGAAACTCAAAATTGCCGTCCTTCCGGGCGACGGAATAGGTCCGGAGATTATGGAGCAGGGTGTGGCCGTGTGCAGCGCCGTGGCTCAGAAGTTTGGTCACGAGGTAAGTTACGAGACCGCCCTATGTGGCGCTCATGCCATTGACGAGGTGGGCGACCCTTTCCCCGAGGAGACCTTCCAGATTTGCGAGCAGGCCGATGCTGTGCTCTTTGCCAGTGTGGGCGACCCAAAGTTTGACAACGACCCCACCGCCAAGGTGCGCCCCGAACAGGGCTTGCTGGCCATGCGCAAGAAGTTGGGCCTGTATGCCAACATCCGCCCTGTGGAGACATTTGAATGCCTTATTCACAAGTCTCCCTTGAAGGATGAAATCGTTCGTGGTGCCGACTTTATCTGCATCCGCGAACTCACCGGTGGCATGTACTTTGGCAAGAAGCAGGAACCCACCATCAATGCCGATGGTGTGGAAGAGGCACTGGACACCAACTACTACACCCGTCCCGAGGTGGAGCGCATCCTGCACGTGGGCTATCAGTATGCACGCCAGCGCCGCAAGCACCTCACCGTGGTGGACAAGGCCAATGTTCTGGCTTCCAGCCGTCTGTGGCGCAAGGTGGCACAGGAGATAGCACCTCAGTATCCCGATGTGGAGACCGACTTCATGTACGTGGACAATGCCGCCATGCGCATGATTCAGGACCCCAAGTTCTTTGATGTTATGGTTACCGAAAATACCTTTGGCGACATCCTGACCGACGAAGGTTCCGTTATCACCGGTTCCATGGGTCTGCTCCCCAGTGCCAGCACAGGTAGCAGTACCCCCGTCTTTGAACCCATCCACGGCTCATGGCCTCAGGGCAAGGGTCTGAATATTGCCAACCCCCTGGCGCAGATTCTCTCCGTGGCCATGCTCTATGAGTACTTCGACCTGAAGGAAGAAGGCGCCCTCATCCGCGAAGCCGTCAATGCCAGTCTGGCAGAGAACGTCCGCACCCCTGAAATCCAGGTGGAAGGCGCTCCCAAATACGGCACTCGCGAGGTAGGTCAGTGGATTGTTGACTACATCTCCAAGAAATAACCCATTTGGGTCGTCCCGAGGACCGGACCGAGAGTTCCCAGAACTTTCGCCTTGGTCCTCGGGACGACCAAACTCCATCCTCGGGACGATCGAAGTCTGCCCTCGTGAGGAGTGAAGTCCGTCCTCGTGAGGAGTGTTTTTGCTCCATTTCAGCACGTCGTGTTGCTGTTTCCTGTATAATATTATATAAAAGGAGTGTGAAGTTGCAGATTATGTGTTAATTTGTTTGTAATTATCTTTAAAAATTGTAACTTTGCTCCACATACAAGACAATATGCATACATGATGATTCTGCATCATACCCCAACAGTCGTGTCGCCTCTTTCCCTGTGGAACGAGACCATGATTGCGGTATGCTGCGCTGACAATCAATCATCGCCCACCTATCCCAATGCGGGTTATGCAAAACTTCTCTCGTCCAAGAGATTATGCAGACATATAGGGTTCATGTCGAAACCTGTACAGGTTTGGGCATGAACCCTATGTGCTTTGTGTTTTACATGTAGTTCCCCGCAAGTAAATTCCTTGTTCATTTTACCTTAAATCTATAAAATAAAAAATATGGCACTTTGGAACATTATTCAGTATTCGGTAGGCAGCCTCTTTTGGGGCATCCTGATAGCCTTGTTGTGCATGGCACTGTTTGTCTTCATCATCAAGGGCTGGTGGAAGGATGCGCTTTTTTCCGTCTGGTCCTATCTGATAGGCGCCTTGCTCTTTGTCCTGCTGGCATTTCAGTGTACGATGATAGTAGGCTCCCTGAAAATCATTGATACTGCCGACGAGTACGAGGGGTATTTCACCCAGGTGGTGGACAACATCTATGAGGGTTGGGAACAGGTGCCCACCGAGCAGGCCGACGTGGTGATAAAGAAGGCCATTGCCGAGTATCCCCTGCTGGAGCACTACATCAGCGGAGGCGAGTTCTCCGGTTTCAATGCCCGCCAGTTGCCATCTGCCATTGCCGACGAACTGCGTTCTTTCATGCGCAAATACATAGTGCGCAGGCTGCTCTGGTGCCTTGGCTTTGTAGTAGTGGCAGGAGTGCTGGGAATAAAGACCTTGGACAAGCGCTATGCTTCTCCCGTACGCGGAACACATTCCGACCGCAGGTCCTCTGCCGGTTCCCGTCCCATGCCTGGAGGCACACGACGCCCTCGGGTGAACACACATGGAAGACGATAGAGAAGAGAAGAAAACATAATATCAATCTAATATAAAAACCTAAAGCTTATGTCAACAAAAAATTATTGCACAGGCAACCATATTCTGGTTGGTCTTGGAGGCACAGGCGGCAAGATCCTGAAGGCGTTCAAAATGCGCATGTTCGAAGAGTATCCCACTGCTGAGGAGCGCAAGAAACTCCCCGTGGCTCTGCTCTATGTAGACTCTACCGACGAGATGATGCCCAAGGACGGACGTTCACGTCCCGATTTCCGCGTTATGGGCCAGGATGCTTCGTTCACCAGCAACGAATTCCTTAACATCAAGGCGGTAGATGTAGAATACATACTGGATCACATCAGTAGTTATCCTTCAGTGAGTGGTATCGTAGATAATGTTGCTCGCGTGAAGTCGGCTATCGGTTCATTGGGCGAGGCAGCCGGACAGATGCGTCGTGCAGGCCGCCTGCTCTTTGCCGCAAATGCTATAGGATATGTAAACAGTCTGCGTGATGCTTTCGCACGTTGCCAGAACGTTTCTGGTGATGCAAGCACCTTGTATATTAATATTTTTGCTGGTCTGTCTGGTGGTACTGGTTCTGGCTCTATAGTGGATGCTGTGGTACAAACACGTAAAACCTTTCCCGATGCAGTTATCAGTGTATACGCCATGATGCCCGAGATGCATCTTCCCAAAGCAGATATGGACATGGGACGTTATTATCCCAATGGCTATGCAGCTTTGGCTGAACTTAATGCCATGCAGGCCGGCAAATGGTATCCCCATGACGTAACAGGCAGGACGGAGGCAAGACTGCATAACGATAGGATCAAGGGTGTTGCAAACGGTCTCACCATTTACAGCAATGTAAATGAAAATGGTGTTACTGTGAATTCCTTAAAGGATCTCCCCAAGATTGTCAGCGATTATGTTTTTGCTCGCATTTTCGTAGTCAATGAAAGCGATGAGAGTTTGATTGGTATCAAGCATGCATTTAAGTATGAGAATATGGAAAAATTCTCATATGAGTACGATGAGGCAGGCAACGCTGACGCTGTTGGTGTAATTCCTGTGGCAAGAACAAAGAAGATTACCTCTTTCGGTATCAAGCGCGTAATGTATCCCGAACTTCGCATCTTGAAGCACATCACATACACCGTGGGCGAAAGTGTGCTGTACCAGTTCAAGTACAACAACTGGCGCGAGAACCAGGGCTTCGTCAACGAGGAGCGCAACAAGGACTACAGAAAGGAATACCTGAACTCCGACAACCTGTCCAAGTGGATGCTGGACGAGAAGCACCTGACCCAGGAAGTGAAGGTGCTGGAGTCCGATGCCGACTATCCCCTGTTCTCCGACTACTGGCACGACAAGGCCATCGGCTATGCCGAGGATGCCAAGAAGGCCGATTGCCCCTTGAACGAACTGGACAACATCATGGCCGAGTTCTACACAAGCCATTTCCGCGAGGAGGGCGTGGAGTCCTTCTACGTAGGCAAGACCAAGGCTCTTCCTGAGATTTCCAAGGAAATACGCCATGGCATTGAGTCAGAACTGTTCGAGAAATGGAAGGTTGGTGACATTTCCATCGTGGAATTGCAGAAGGTTTCCAAGCTCCTGCTTGAGCGCATGGGCGAAATCCGTACCGAACTGGAAGCACGAATCAAGGAGGCCAAGGAGGAATACGAGGCATGCGACCAGGACCGTCTGGACAACGTATCCGAATGGAGCCGTCTGGGTATTCTGCAGAGAATGGTAGGTGCCGGCGCACGCCGCTATGCCGACCACCAGGGAATCCTGACCGACTACTACACCGCCAAGACCATGCTCATCGCCCTGGAGTTTGCCAAGCAATTGGCCGCCAAGGTGTTCGTGGAACTGGGCAAGATGGATGCCGACATCCTCTCCTTCAGCCAGAAGATAAATGAGGCCATCGAGGAGACAGAGCGCCTGGTTGCCGCACAACGCAAGGTGAACAAGGGCCTGGAGGACATGAAGGGCGCCATCATCGAGGTGAGCGAGGACGATGCCATGACAGAGTTCGAGGTTGACCTGAAGATAGACAAGGTGGACATGCCCAACATCTCCCGCCAGCTCCGCGAGTCAATCCTGCCTCAGGAGGAATTTGTAAACTTCGGCCGTCTTGCCAATGAAATCAGCGTGGACGACATCAAGGATGCGTTTGACGTGAAACTCTCTGCCGTTGTCAAGGCAAAGCACGACGAGAAGGCAGATAGCGACAACAAGGTGCTTGGTCTCAACATCCTTACCCAGTTGCAACAGAAACTCCGCACGGACGACGATATCAAGAAGTTTGCTCATGACATCGTATCCCAGAGCGGCGCCTTCCTGAAACTGAACAATGACCAGATTCAGCTGCACCTGCGTAACAATGAAGGCGACATAAGTCCATCAAATCCTGCATCTACAAACAAAAAGGTGATTTTGGTATCTATCCCCTCCCCAGACGAGAATACAGGACTGACAAAGTTTGCTGACAAACTGGAAGATGCCATCAAGAACTCTTTTAACCAGAGTATTGCTCGCACAGAAGTAATTATCGACCGCAAGAGTCCCCGTAAGGATGAACTATGCATCATAACAGTTTCTTACCAATTCCCAATGCGTGCAATTGACTGGATGGCTACATACAAGGAGCGCTACGAGCAATTCTTGAACACAGGAAACCCCAACACAGATGCAAGCAATGCCATCCTGTTGCATAGTGAGGGTGATGGCAAGAACCTTCCCACCGTATTTGCACTGAGCGATGAAGAGATACAGGCAAAACTGGCCGCTAATACTCTGTACAATCAGCAATTGGTTCAGCCTCAGCAACCATTCGGCCAGCCCCAGCAGCCATTCGGTCAGGCTCAGCAGCCATTCGGCCAGCCCCAGGGCATGACGACTCCTCCAGGCGGTCCTACACCTCCTCCTCCAGGCGGTCTCACACCTCCTGTCTTCCAGGAGCCACAGGTAAATCTGTTCATAAACGTAGCAGGTCAGAGTTATGGCCCCTACAACTATGCTACATGCAAGCAGTATGCACAGGCCGGCCAACTGACAGCACAGACAATGGTTTGGATGGAAGGTATGCCCGCATGGGCTCCCGCAGGTCAGGTTCCTGCATTGCAGGCCCTGTTCGCTCCCCCAGCAGCAATGCCCGGACAGCCCACACCTCCCCCAATGGGTGGCCCCACACCTCCTCCAATGGGATAATAATATAGATTCATAACAAGCAAAACAATAAAATAGATATGGCATCAAATAGAAGCGAACGCGTTCGCAATAGATATGGCATCTGCCTGAACGACAGTTGCTCAAAGTGTAAAGGAAAGGAAGTACAGGAAATCCCAGCCCGCAAGGATTTCGTCTGTGCCGAGTGTGGCAAACCCCTGCGTGAATGTCCCCCTCCACGTTCATGGTGGGACAAGAATGGCAAGAAGGTAATAGGTGGCGTTGTCGTTGCCTTGTTGGCAGGTGGCGGTGCTGCTTTTGCTCTGCTTGGCGGTGGAGAAGAAAAGACTGCTCCCGAACCAGAAGTAGTGGTGATAGACACCGTTCCCGCCCAGAAGCCCGAGGTTCCTGCCGAGGAAGTTCAGGAAAAGAAGGAGCCTGCTGCTCCTGCCGTTAAGGAGGCTCCCAAGAAGGTTGCAAAGAAGCCTGCCCACATGCCCGGCGAACGCTATAAGGGCACCCTGGATCTGGGTTATGGCAAGTATGCCGGCGACATTGTGGACGGCAAGCCCGACGGTGCAGGTGTGCTGACATACACCAAGCAGCAGAAGGTGGTAAGCACCAAGGATGTTGTTGCCGAACCCGGCGAACGTATCGAGGGTGTATTCGAGAACGGCAAGGCCTCTTTCGTCACTCTGTACAAGAAAGACGGCAATACCGTCAAAGTACATAGATAAGAAACTATAAAAAGACAATCCTATCCAGAGGTGTACCCTGCTGGATAGGATTCTTTGATAAAGCATTTAGGGTATGAACTTCAAACGCATAATTTCAGCAGTACTCCTTGCTCTGGCATTAGTTGCGAGTGCTCGGGCTGCCGGCTTCGCAACAAAGGGACTTGAGCAACTGGCCTCGTGTGTGGGCATGACAGGTCTTGAAAGCCTTGCACCAGGTACACATTATACATATACGTACAAGGGCAGGAAACTTACAGTCCGTGTGAATGAATGGAAGGAGGTGGAGCACATAGGCCTGCTTCTCTTTTCCGAGGAAATGCGCAGACAGCATCCCCTGCCCATCTATGATTTCCTGGAACGCTACCTGTTGGCCCGCAATGCCTTTCCCGACGATTCCGACGAGCAGTTCAAGATGGCCTGGGACAAGGTGCATTTCGCCCATGGCAATGCCCAGACGGCCCTGAAATTGGACACGACGATATCCTTCTCGGAGAGTCATGTCGGCCTACGTGTCTACAAGGTCTCCTGGACAGACGGAGGCAGGAAACTCCTGGAGATGTCCTTCCAGATGGACTATCAGTTGCTGATGGGATGCAATGCCCTGGAACTGGAGAATATGCTGTTCAGGAAACTTCGCCGTGAATTGGGCAATGGTTTTGTGTTGCCTCAGGTAAGTGTCTCTGCCGACGGGACGGAACACACCAGGCATGGCAAGTTCTTCATCAGCCCCATGGTACGTAGCGACCTGTTCTATACAAGGCCAAGCCAGGATGCCCCATGGACCTTGGTTTCAGACACCGCCCGCATGACAAAGGCCATATCCAACATAATGATAGCACCAGAGTCGGACCACGGCATGAAGGTGAGAATCAAGTTGGACAAGTACGGCCTGCGAACAGACAGCGCTACCGTGGACTACAAGGTATGGCGCCAGATATGCATAGAAGAGGGCTGCGTGCCCTATTTCGGTTTGAAGAGCAAGCAGGGCGATGTCTACAGATGTTCGGTGTTCATGGTCAATGAAACCGGAGGCTATCTGCACCTGCTTAGCATAGACGTGCCCGAAGGCGCTGTAAAGACGCCCGAGAAGAAACTTGCCCTGGCAAGGCTATATTGTTACGTCCCGCTACATAATGTATCGGACAATGTGCTGAACCCTACAGAATTTGAACCAGTAAAATAATCAGTTATGCAACAGAAGATAAGGATGGCCCTGACACTGGCCGTAGCATTGTTCTCCTGTACTTCTATCTTTGCCCAAAGTACAGTAGACGAGAAGAAGAAGGAGATCAATGCCATCAAGAAGAATTCGGATTACATCTATGCCGAGGCCACAATGGCTGACCAGCAGGCCGCCATGGACCTGGCAAAGGAAATCCTTTATCAGAATGTGAACGAGTGGGTGGCCAAGCAAAAGAAGTTTGCCGGTGCCAGCAACGTCATTACGGTGAACACCAATTACTCTGTAGAGGACATGACCCTGCCCAGAGGCAATTGGTTCAGAGCGTTCATGTATGTCAAGAAGACGGACATTATACCCGCAGGCAACGTGGCCGTAATGAAGGTTGTACAGAAAGAGCCCGAGGCCGTAGAGGCCGCTCCCGTAGAACCAGCGGTGAAGCAGGAGTCTCCAGAAGACATCATCAAAAAGCAACTGCTGGAATGCAAGAATACAGGCCAACTGTCCACTTTGCTCAAGAACCTCAAGGCAGAGGGGAAGGTAACCGATTACCAGAAACTGAATACTATAACATCCCCCGAGGAATACGTCATTGCCATCTTCAGCAAGGAAGGTGTCATCCGTGCCATACTGAGCGAGGGAGCAGAGCGTACAAACGTGAAAACAGGCCAGCCCGACCAGATTTCTAACTACAAGGGTAACGGAGCAATAGGTATTAAAATAAAGAAATAAGACAGATATGAAAAGGATAATATTATGTATGTTTGCATTGATAGCAGTGCTCTCTGCCAATGCAATTACCGTGACCATTACGGTGGACGAGGGTTTTGACAATCCTGCCATCCTGCAAAAGATGGAGGCAAACCTCGGACAGGTCCTTACCGAAATCAACGATGCCTACTACGGCAAGAGGGACATCAACACTTCATCCCTGCAGATGGACGACCATGCCAAGAACATGCTTGTTACCCTGTGGTCCACGGTGCACTTCTATTGCGACGATGAAGAAGTGGTGGACAGATGCTGGCCCTTGCAGAATTCTTATCTCTTGCGCCAGATTCCGCTGATTCTTGAGCCTCAGGACGAGTCCTTCACAAGTGGCACCTACCAGGAGGCGGTAATAGAGTTCGACAAGGCCGGCAGGATTACCGACTTCCGCTTTGCGCTGGACGCACAGTTGTCCGAGAGCATGGAACGTTGCGGTTCTGTTGTCGAGACCGAACGCCGTATGATAATCCTTGACTGCATCGAGCAGTTCCGCACCGCCTACTGTACCAAGGACATCGCCTTCATGGAAAAGATTTTCAGCGGCGATGCCGTAATCATCACCGGCAAGGTTATACGCACACGTCCCAACGACTTTGGCCAGTCCAATGCCAAGGTTGTCTACAACAAGCAGACCAAGCAGGAATATCTCAGGAACCTAAAACGTGCATTCCTCCGCAACAAGTACATTGACGTCAAGTTCAGTGAGATTGGCGGTGGTTCAAACGAGGGAGGATGCCCCGGCATCACCCGTTCGCAGAACAACCCCAACTTCTATGGCGTGCGCCTGTTCCAGGAGTGGAAGTCCAGCAACTATAGCGATGAGGGTTACGTGTTCCTGCTTTGGAACTTCACCAACGAGAACGAGCCCGTCATAGAGGTAAGGACCTGGCAACCCTCCTACATTGCAACCGGTAACGGACAGAAGCAGGCCCTTCCCGAGGAGGACATCTTCAACATGAGTTCGGTAGAGGACATGATAAAGTAAGGAAGGTATGAGATTACGTTTGTTGGTATTATATATCTTGACTCTTGCAACCATATGTGTCAGTGCACAAGAGTCAGTCATTACAGTGTCACGAGACTCCCGATTGTCCAAGGAAGAGCAATTAGAGGGTAAGGGCGCAGTTGTCTTCAGGTCTAATTCAGAAGATTTGGTTATCAGCACACCTGTAAAAACAGACCCTATATGTGATGCTCCACAGAAGGTAAATGGGATATACATATATAAGATGGTCCTGGATATAACAGGTAATCGGTCCAGAGTGTTCAATATATCCAAGAAGGGAACCACTTTTGCACACAAAACAGGCCAGGTTCTTCTTAATGCGAATAGAAGCATAGGCTTTAATGTGGAAATAGTGGAGAGTCCAATCACTATGGAAACTTCGGATACAGGAGCAGAGGGCTATATACACCATGGTAGCGGATGGGCACTGATAGAGATTAATAGTGAAGTGAAATTGCAATGGACTTATAGCAGTAAACTTCGTGCCCAACTGAAGTGTGGATATTCCAAGTCAGGAACATACGTAGACTCTCTTATCATCAATGTGGCTGATTTGCATGAGATAAGGGATTCGTTAGATGCCAAGAATGATTATGTTAATAAAACGGACCTTCTCATTGATTCATTGTCAAGACTTCAAGACCATGATGCAGAAATAGATTCTTTGGAAAAGAAAGTTGATCTTACCAAGGAAGAAATAGCGAATTTATATGCAGAACTAAATCCCCTTACCTACATAAGTGTAAAGGGAGAGGGAACCAACGAGCGCACCATTGACCCAGAGGCTATTTTGGCTCTAAGTAGTAAGGGGAAGATAGCATACAAGGTAATGGTGCTCTTGAAGACCGTCTCCGTCTTCAAAACCAAGTACGAGGAAATGGTGAACCAGGCCGTCAGCCACAAGAACTCCCGCGACTATGCGGCAGCCAAGATGTACTACGAGAATGCGGCACAATCCGAGGGGGCATCAGAGAGCGACAAGCAGGCAGCCCTGCAGAGCGCACAGCAGATGGACAAACTGGCCAAATTCAAGGCTGAGACCGACGCTACCGTCGACAAACTGTATGAACTTTCCGCCAACAACAGGGTTGTCAACAAGGAGGCCTTCATCAAGATGATAGACGACATGGTGGAGCGCTACAATGCTCTGCACATGGAAACTGGCGACAAGTTCTACCAGGACGAGGCGCAACGCCTGCTCAATGAAAAGGGAAACCTGGGCTTCGTATTCAAGGGCAGATGCGTAATCAGCGAGTACAAGGGAGGTTCGCTTCAGGAAGCGCCGCTTGCCGGTGTCAAAATCTACGGCTCCCAGTCCTCCAATTGCGAGGATATGGACAAAAAGGACTACCCGCACAAGGGCGAACTGATAACCACAGTTACCGACCCCGATGGCAGATACAGCCTTACATTGAAGCCCGGACAGTACAAGACGCTGATTTTTGAGGCAACTCATGACAAGAAGATAAAGAAGAACAAGCACGTCAGCGTGGAAGGGCGCACAGACGACAGAAACGTGAAGATACGCTTCACCAAGGACTAAGAAATACATATTATTACAACAACTATTTGACAATAAAACGATGAAAAAGTTACTGACATTTGTAGCACTCTCCATGTGCTTGGGACTGATCATGCCTGCTCAGGCAAGTACCCTTACCGACAAGAAAGAGAAAAAGGAGAAGAAGAAGAAGGAGAAGAAGCCATACGTATGGACAATGCCTGCCCTGACCGGCAACAAGGACTTCGACGACTATCTGAAGTTGTGCGACGACCTTAACACCAAGATCGTATCCTACTCCGAAAACATTGTCTTCTACGAAGTGGCAGAAGTACATGTTATAGACGAAAGCGGCGAGAAGGACATACAGTACCACGTTGTGGACTCTGCCGGCAATCTCCGTAGCGCCAACAAGGCTTATCAGCAAAACTTCGACCTGATTACAGCATACCCCCTTATCGCCCTGGACATGACCAACCTCGGCCTGGCTTCAACCACTGCATCACTGGCACTTACCGACCTGGGACTGAATGCCATCTCCTACGGCAAGTATCTCAAGGCTGGCCCCATCCTCATTGGCCGTGGCGGCAAGGAGATGAAGGAGATATACAAGCGTGCCCGCAACCAGGCCAAGCAGATTAAGGCCCTGAAGGAAGGAAAGATTGACGACATCAAGGCTTTGAATGCAGAAATAAACGCTTCGGATGTTGAAGCCGGCACTGCCTCTATCCGCGTTATCGAGAAGCAGAAGACCAACTATGACACCGAGTTGGAAAAGGTAACCCAGGAAGACAACGAGACTCCCATCGAAGAGATGGAGATTCCTGAAGAGGAGGTTTAATCCAAACATTACAGAAACAGAACAGGAAAGGGTGGGTAACCGTCTGCAGAGCAGGCATACCCTCCCTTTCATCCTTATATCAGACATTATATGGCAAGAATAGCATGTTCCGGCAATCATATTATGGTAGGCCTTGGGAGACTTGGCGGCTTGGTGCTGAAAGAGTTCAAGATGCGCATGTTCGAAGAGTTCCCCACCGATCAGGAGCGCAACACGCTTCCCGTGGCACTGCTCTATGTGGACTCTGCCGACGAGATGATGCCTAAGGACGGACTTACGCACCCCGGCTTCCGTGTCATGGGGCAGGACGCCTCGTTCACCCGTAGCGAGTTCCTGAACATCAAGACCGTGCCCGTGGAGCACATCCTGGAGCACATAGGCAGTTTTCCTTCTGTCAAGGGTATTGTGGAGAATGTAGACAATTCAAAGGATGTAAGCGATGCCATAGGACAATTGGGTTCGGGCGATACATTCAAGCGTCGTGCCAACCGTCTGCTTTTTGGCGCCAATGCTGTAGGATATGTTAATGCCCTGCACGACGCTTGGACTCGTTGCCAGAGCAGTTCAGAAAACACCTGCGACCCTTGTATCAGCATCTTTGCAGGCCTGAGCGATGGTACAGGTTCCGGAACCATCATAGATGCTGTTGTGCAGGCCCGCAAGGCCTTCCCTCTGGCCTATATCAAAGTGTATGCCTTGCTCCTTGACACCAAGTCCGAATATCATCCCCCTCAGTTCCGTGGCAACACTTATGCCGCACTGGCAGAACTCAATGCCCTTCAGACGGGCAGGTGGTCTCCCTATGATGTTACCGGCATAGGCAGGGCAGATCTGTATAACGACAGAATCAAGGGCATTGCAGACAGTGTGCTGATATGCAGCAATGCAGGACAGAACGGACTCTTGCTTCATCCATACCGCGAGTTGCCCAGGGTGGTGAGCGATTTCCTGTTTGCACAAACATTCATGCCAGATTGCTATGATAATGAGTGCTTGAAAAGGATTATGCGGTTCGAAACTATGGACGATAGGGCTTGCGAATACGACGAGACCGCCAATGAGGACGAGCATGGCATAATCCCCGTGGCCAGGACAAAGAAACTTGCCTCCTTCGGCATCAAACGTGTGGTGTATCCCGAACTCAGCACCGACGACGACATCAAGAAGTTTGCCCATGACATCGTATCCCAGAGCGGCACCCTGCTGAACCTGAACAATGACCAGTTGCAACTGCACCTGCGCAACAACGAGGGTTGGCTCAGTCCTGACAATCCCGCATCTCGCAACAGGAAAGTTCTCTACGTCTCAATACCCGCCCCCGACGAGAATGCAGGACTGGGCAAGTTTGCCGACAAACTGGAGGACGCCATCAAGAATACATTTTATCAGAACGATCTCCATGCCGAACTGATTGTGGACCGCAGGGGTGCATTCAGGAAGGAAATTCTTGTCCTGACCTACGAATACCTCTTCCCCATGCGCGCAATAGAGGGCATAGAGGTGTACAAGAAATGGTACGACGACACCCTCTATACACATAATCCACGTACAAATGCCCAGAGGTCCGTAGATATCCACACCGAAATGTGCAGGAGATCGTTGCCGTCTATAATGCCCCTGTCGGACCAGTCCTCGCCCAGCATAAAACTGTACGTTGCCGTTGGAGAAAGCGCCTATGGCCCCTATACCTATGAAGAATGCAGGATTTGTGTTGCAGAGCAAAGGATAGTGCCTAATACTCTCGTGTGGATGCCAGATATGCCATCATGGACAGAGGCAAGCCAAGTCCCCCTCCTGCAGGAATTGTTCCAGCAGATTTATGGATAGGCTTGGGGGGAACCTTGGATGCTCTTTGGTTGCTGTAAAGAAAATTCCACGTGCGGATATTAGTGCCTTATGTAATGCGAGGGCAAATCTTGCCCATATCGTATGGCAAATCTCAGGATTAAAAGGGGATTGAGATTCGTGTAATAGTAAAGTATTAATATTCAATGCCTTTATGATTAAGTCTCTTGTCTTCACTCGTGATTCTTGCAACCTCTATTTATGGCCTCGTGATAACGGAGGTCGGTCCTCCCGAGGACGAGGCTTTGACGTCCCGAGGACAGAGGTCCGTCCTCACGAGGACCAAAACCGCTCTTCGGGAGGCGTGTCGTAAATACGCAGGAATCCAGGGCAAAGGTAGCCCTGGGTTCCTGTTGTAATGTAAAGGATTTTGTATTCCTCGGCATGTGCTTGCTCCTGTCGGTTTATCCCAAATTGATTTGGTTTATCCCCCCCCTTTGCCGTGTGTGTACTAAAGCAAGTCGGGCAGTTGGAACAGTCTGGTGCCGTTGCTACCCTTTATCAGTATGGTGCGGGATGATACTGGGGATGAGGTGAGGCGTTCTTTTGCCTCCTCCACGTTGGCGAATGTGGTGTGGGCGGTATGGAGTGCCGAGCAATCCGTTTTCGCGAACTCCTGTCCCACGAGCCATATCTCGTGGAGGTCCATTGTGGCAAGACGGTCCACGACCTTCTGGTGCTCGGTGGCGCTGTCTGCCCCCAGTTCGCGCATCTCGCCCAGGATGGCCATCTTGTTCTCTGCCTGCATCTGGCGGAAGTTTTCCAGGGCTGCCGCCATGCTGGTGGGGTTGGCATTGTAGGCATCTATGATGAGGCTGTTGTGCTCCGTCTTGCGGAACTCGCTACGGTTGTTCGTGGGCACGTATTCCTCCAGGGCCTTGTCTATGAGGGCAGGTTCCACGCCGAAATGCAGTCCTGCGGTGATGGCAGACAGCACGTTGGCAAGGTTGTAGGAGCCGATGAGGTTTGTCTGCACCGTGTGCCACTGCTCCTCTGCCGGGCAGTACCAGCGCACGCAGAGCATGGGGTTGCACTCTGCCACCGTGCCCTGGACGTAAGGCACGGTTTCCATGCCGCGTTCCGTTGCCATGGCGCTCAGGTCGGCATCCTCGGTATTGAGAAAGGCAAAGCATCCGCGCCTGTGCAGGTCGTCGTAGAGTTCTCCCTTTGTGCTCTTCACGCCCTCGAAGGAGCCGAAGCCCTCCAGGTGTGCACGTCCCACGTTGGTTATCAGACCGCAATCGGCCTGCACCATCTGGCACAGGAAGGCTATCTCGCCAGGATGGTTGGCACCGGTCTCGACAACGGCTATCTCGTGCTCGGGGCGAAGGTGCAGCAAGGTGCGAGGCACACCGATGTGGTTGTTCAGGTTGCCCTGGGTGAAGAGCGTGCTGTACTTTGCGGAAAGCACGGCCGAGAGCAGTTCCTTGGTGGTGGTCTTGCCGTTGGTGCCGGTTATCTGCACCACGGGTATTCCCGATTGCTGGCGATGGTGAGCCGCCAGGGCCTGCAGGGTGGCAAGGACGTCGTCCACCAGGATGAAGCGTGTGTCGCCCTCGGGGACAACATCCTTGCGGTCTACCACCGCCACGGCGCTGCCCTTCTCCAGGGCGGAGGCGGCATAGAGGTTGCCGTCGAAGTTGTCTCCCTTCAGTGCGAAAAACATGCTCCCCTCGGGGCAGTTGCGGCTGTCTGTAGTAACATCGGGATGTTGCAGAAAGACCTCGTATAGTTGTTCTATGCTTGTCATTGGTTTTGATAAATGGACATTACAAATGCAAAGTTACGAAAATTCCCCAAATAAAAGTCCGCTTTATTTTGTAAATCGCTCACTTATTCGTAACTCTGACCTATGGTCTTAGTTACTTTCGTTCGGATTTCCAAAATTAAAGTCCTCTTTATTTTGTAAATCGCTCACTTATTCGTAACTTTGAAACGCATAAAGGAGTACACGTGTAAAATACCAATGAGAAGAAGTAGCATTTCTGCAACCATAAATGTCGGAGGTCGTCTTGTTTCGCTCGACGAACCTCAGGTCATGGGCATACTGAATGTTACCCCCGACTCCTTCTTTGCCACGAGCCGTTGCCGTAGCGAGGAGGAGATCCGTCAGCGTGTGTGCCAGATCCGTCAGGAGGGTGCCACGATGGTGGACATTGGCGCGTACAGCAGCCGCCCGGGTGCAGAGGACGTTGCTCAAGGCGAGGAACTGCGCCGCCTGCTGCCTGCCATAGACATTGTGCGCGAGGAGTGGCCCGAGGCTATAATCAGCGTGGACACGTTCCGTGCCGAGGTGGCACGCCGTGCCGTGGAGGCTGGAGCAGACATTGTCAATGACATTTCAGGTGGCGAGATGGCCCCGGAGATGTTCTCGGCGGTGGCAGACATGCATGTGCCCTACATACTGATGCACATGCAGGGTACGCCCCGGGACATGCAGAAGGCACCGCACTACGACAACCTAATGTGCGAGGTGTTCCGCTCCCTGGGCGAGCGTGTGGAACTGCTGCACGAGATGGGCGTGGCCGATGTGATACTGGACCCCGGGTTCGGGTTTGGCAAGACCATGGAGCAGAACTACGAGATGATGGCACGCCTGGGCGAGTTCCGCCTGCTGGATTGCCCCATCCTGGCGGGAGTAAGCCGCAAGAGCATGGTGTACCGCCTGCTGGGCACTACCCCCGAGGAATCACTGAACGGAACCACGGCACTGAACACCATAGCCCTGATGAACGGAGCCTCCATACTGCGTGTGCATGACGTCAGAGAAGCCGTAGAGGCAGTAAAGATATATCAGCAATGTTTGATTTCGGATTAAAGGACCTTATAGACATTTTCCTTGTGGCCATAGTGCTGTTCTTCGGCTACAAGTTGATGAAGAAGTCACGTTCGGTGAACATCTTCTATGGTGTGCTCGTCTTCATCAGTATCTGGATTCTGGTCAGCAAGGTCTTGGAGATGAAGTTGCTGGGCAGCATACTGAACCAGTTGGTCAGTGTGGGTGCCATAGCCATCATAGTGCTGTTCCAGGAAGAGATACGCCATTTCTTCTATACCATCGGTACGCATGAAAGGGTGGGCAGGCTTCTGAAATTCTTCAAGCCAAAGACGAGCAACACATTGGAAGAGGACTCGCGCTACGACCGCGATACCATAATGCCCATACTGATGGCATGCCTGAATATGAGCAAGCAGAAGACTGGTGCGCTCATAGTGCTGCAGAACGACCTGCCCCTGGGCGACTTCATCCGCACCGGCGAGCGCATAGATGCCAAGATTTCCCAGCGCCTCATAGAGAATATCTTCTTCAAGAACTCTCCCCTGCACGACGGCGCCATGATAATCTCCGGCGGACAGATAACGGCGGCATCCTGCATCCTGCCCATCAGCCACGACCTGGACATCCCCAAGGAGTTCGGCCTCAGGCATCGTGCCGCCAGGGGCATAAGCAAGGAGACGGACGCTCTGGCCATCGTGGTGAGCGAGGAGACGGGCGGCATCACCGCCTCGTACAACAACGAATACCTGCCCCACATGGATGCCGAGCGCCTGGAACGTGTGCTCATGAAGGGAAGGTTCTGAGAGAAACACTAAACATTAAACAATATACGATTATGTCACAGTTAATGCAACAAATCATTGCTCGTGCCCAGCAGAACAAGCAGCGCATCGTGCTGCCCGAGAGCCTGGAAGAGCGTACACTGACCGCAGCCGACATGTCTCTGCGCGACGGTCTGGCAGAAATCATCCTTATCGGCAATCCCGACGAGATCTTTGCCCTGGGCGAGAAACTCGGCTTGAAGAACCTGGACAAGGCCATCATCATTGACCCTGCCACCAGCGAGAAGACCGAGGAATATGCACAACTCTTGTTTGAGTTGCGCCAGAAGAAGGGCATGACCATAGAGAAGGCACGTGAGTTGGTTTTGAACGCCCCCCTCTATTTCGGTTGCCTTATCATCAAGAGCGGCGATGCCGACGGCCAGATCTCTGGCGCCCTGAGCACAACGGGCGACACCCTGCGTCCCGCCCTGCAGATTATCAAGTGCTCTCCCGGCATCTCTTGCGTGAGCGGTGCCATGCTCATGATTACCGACAAGCCCGAATACGGTGAGAACGGTGTGCTGGTAATCGGCGACGTTGCCGTTACTCCCGTTCCCGACGCCAACCAGTTGGCACAGATTGCCGTATGCACCGCCCAGACCGCCAAGAGCGTTGCCGGCTTTGCCGACCCCCGCGTGGCCATGCTCAGTTTCAGCACCAAGGGCAGCGCCAAGCACGAGGTTGTGGACAAGGTAATAGAGGCTACACGCATTGCACACGAGATGGCCCCCGAACTGAAACTCGACGGCGAGTTGCAGGCAGATGCCGCCCTGGTTGCTTCCGTAGGCGAGAAGAAGTGCCCCGGCAGCCCCATCGCAGGACATGCCAACGTGCTGATTGCTCCCTCTCTGGAGGTAGGCAACATCGGTTACAAACTGGTTCAGCGCCTGGCTGGTGCCGATGCCATTGGCCCCATCCTGCAGGGTATTGCACGTCCTGTAAACGACCTGTCTCGCGGCTGCTCCGTGGACGACATCTACAAGATGGTGGCCATCACCGCTTGCCAGGCAATGGATGCCAAGTAATCCGTGCAAGGGAAAGAAGACAAAGCAGAACAAATATTTTATACATAAAGAGAGAAGGAAATGAAGATTCTTGTATTGAACTGTGGTAGTTCATCAATCAAGTATGCGCTCTACAACATGACCGACCAGAGCGTGATAACAAGTGGCGGCATTGAGAAGATAGGTTTGCCAGATAGTTGCATCATCGTGAAACTGAACGGCGAGAAGCACAAGATGGAGCGCCCCATAGAGGAGCACACCGCCGGTGTACAGTGGATTTTCGAGGTGCTCACCACTGGCGAGTATGCCGTGCTGGAGAGCCTGGACGAACTGGATGCTGTAGGTCACCGCATGGTGCATGGCGGCGAGAAGTTCAACAAGTCTGTTGTCCTCACCCCCGAGGTTATGGAGGCTTTCACCGCCTGCAACGACCTGGCTCCCCTGCACAACCCTGCCAACATCAAGGGTGTGAACGCCGTTAGCGCACTTCTGCCCAACATTACCCAGGTGGGCGTGTTCGACACCGCTTTCCATCAGACAATGCCCGACTATGCATATATGTACGCACTTCCCTACGAACTGTACGAGAAGTATGGCGTGCGCCGCTATGGCTTTCACGGAACCAGCCACCGCTACGTATCTCAACGCGTATGCGAGTTCCTGGGCTGCAGCCCCGAGGGCAAGAAGATCATCACCTGCCACATTGGCAACGGTGCCTCTATAGCCGCCGTAAAGGATGGCAAGTGTGTGGACACCAGCATGGGTCTCACCCCCCTGGAGGGCCTTATGATGGGTACACGTAGCGGCGACGTTGATGCCGGTGCCGTTACCTTCATCATGGACAAGTTGGGCCTGGACACCAAGGGCGTTTCTGACCTGCTGAACAAGAAGTCGGGCCTGGCCGGCGTCAGTTGCCTCTCCAGCGACTATCGCGATGTGGTAGGCGCCATTGCCGAGGGTAACGACAAGTGCCGCCTGGCCAAGGAGATGTACATGTACCGCATCAAGAAGTACATCGGCCAGTATGCTGCCGCCATGGGCGGTGTGGACATCATCCTGTTCACCGGCGGTGCAGGCGAGAACCAGAGCGATGTTCGCGAACTCACCACCTCCGGCCTGGAGTTCATGGGCGTGAAGATGGACGATGCCAAGAACAAGGCCTGCCGTGCCACCGAGGCTATCCTCTCAACGGACGACTCAAAGGTTACCGTCTGCTGTATCCCCACCGACGAGGAACTGATGATTGCCCTGGACACTCAGGCTCTCTGCAAATAATACACTAATACAAAGACCGGGCAAAGAATCCGACAATGGTCAGGTATCCTTGCTCGGTCTTTCTTTTTATTGCATCTATACCTTATATATAATATAATAAAGGAACATCCATGAACTACATTTTAGAGAACGATTATCTGCGCGTTACCATCAGGTCTCTGGGTGCCGAGGTTATCAGCGTTGTCAATAAGGAAACAGGCAAGGAACTCTGGTGGAATGCCGACCCTGCATTCTGGGCAGGCTATTCGCCCATACTGTTCCCTGCATGCGGAGGCCTGTGGAACGGTGAGTACAAGTACAAGGGTAATGCCTACAAGATGGTAAAGCACGGCTTTGTCCGTACAATGGAATTTACTCCCGTTGCTGAACCCGAATACGGACGCATCAGCCTGAGCGTTCAGGAGACAGAGGAAACAAGGGAGCAATATCCCTTTGCCTTCACCCTGACCATCACCTATGCCCTTGAGGGCAAGACACTGACATGCAATGCCAGCGTTGCCAACCCATCGGACACCGAGGTGCTGCACTACCAGATAGGCGGTCATCCAGCCGTCATGCTTCCCGACTACGACAAGGATGCAGAGGTTATCGGATACATGCGCCCCGAACCCAACGAAGGTCTCAGCGTGGTGCGTGCCAGCGAACAGGGATGCTTTGGCGGCGAACGTTATTCCGTACCTCAGACCGAGGAGGGACTTATCCCCATCAGTGTGGAAACATTCAGCAACGAGGCCCTAATCTTCGACAAGTGGCAAGTGAATGCCATGACTCTGCTACGTGCTGACAAACAGACCGAGATTTGCCGCCTTTCGCATGGCGCTCCTGTATTGCTCGTATGGCAGATGACGGGTCTGCTCTGCCCCTATGTGTGCGTGGAGCCATGGTACGGTATGCCAGACCGAATCGGCTATAGCGTAGATCTGGACATACGTCCATACGCCCAGCATGCCATGCCAGGAGAGGTGTCCATGCACAACCTGTGGGACATAGAGTTCTGCCTGTAGTCCGCCCCCTCGCGAAAAGTTTTTGAACCCACGTTCACACGAATATGATTACATTCCTCATTTGCCTTTCGGCCCTTGTCATAGCCTATTTCACATACGGGAAGTATCTGGAGAAGGTATGCGAGATAAATCCAGCCAACCCAGTCCCCTCCAAGACTCATTACGACGGGGTGGACTACCTGCCCTTGCCCCGCTGGAGGATATTCCTCATCCAGTTGCTCAATATAGCCGGTCTTGGACCTATCTTCGGTGCCCTGCTTGGTGCCGCCTACGGTCCCGTGGCCTTTCTGTGGATAACCCTTGGCGGCATATTCATCGGTGCCATGCACGACTTCGTGGCTGGTGTCATCTCCCTGAAGAATGCCGGGTTGAGCCTGCCCGAGATTATAGGCAAGTATATGGGCGAGGGGACCAGGAAGTTCATGCGCATAGCCGCATTGCTTCTAATGGTGCTTGTAGGAGCCGTGTTCATGTCGCAACCGGCAGAACTGATAGCGGCCAACATTTCCATACCCGCCCTGGAGATGGCCATGTCTGCAACCATGTCGTGGGAGGTGTTTGTGGTGATAATCCTGATACTCCTGTACTATATCCTTGCCGCCATAATGCCCATTGACAAGATTATAGGACGCATATATCCGGTCTTCGGCCTGGCGGTACTGGTAATGGCATTGGGCATTTTAGGTGTCCTGCTTTTCAATACGGACAAGTACGTCATTCCCGAACTTACCTCTCTGGAGAACTGCATTGCCAATGCCAAGGACTTCCCCATCGTGCCCATGCTCTTCACCACCATAGCGTGTGGTGCCATATCGGGTTTCCATGCTACACAGTCCCCCATGATGGCACGTTGCATGACCAACGAGAAGCAGAGCCGTTCCGTATTCTATGGTGCCATGATAGCTGAGAGTATCATTGCTCTCATCTGGGCAGCCATAGCAATGGCTTTCTGGGGTGGGGCTGAAGGACTGAACGATGCCATTGCCCAGTACGGAGGCAGTGCCGCCAGGATGGTGAATACCATTTCGGTGGAGACTCTGGGCAGTTTTGTTGCTCCCTTTGTGGTTGTGGGAGTGGTGGCATGTGCCATCACTTCGGGCGATACGGCATTCCGTTCGGCACGACTCATTGCTGCTGATATGCTGAACATTTCCCAGACGGGGCTGGCCAAGCGTGTCCTAGTATCCCTGCCCTTGTTCCTGTTGGGATTGTTCATAATATTTGCTTTGCCTTTCCAGACCATCTGGAGTTACTTTGCATGGATGAACCAGACGCTGGCGGCCATCACCCTGTGGTGCATCACCCTGTATCTGGCCAGGCATGGCAAACCCGTAGTGATAGGACTTCTGCCTGCCCTGTTCATGACCTATATCTGCTCGTCCTACATCTTTGTTTCACCCATGATGGCAGGTCTTGAGAACAGGGTGCTGGCGTATGTGCTGGGTGGTGCGCTTACCGTGGCAATAGGCATGGCAATCCTGCTTCAGTTCAAGAAGGGGAACAGATAGTCATATCTGCGAGAATACTAACATTGTGTATAAACAATACAAACTATATATCATGAGAAAATCAGTCATTTCAATGGTTCTTGCCACTATGCTGGCGGCTTGTGCCTCTCAACCCAAGCAGGAACTTTACGAGAAGCATGTGGCATTCCCTGCCGATGCAACACCCGAGCAGAAGATAGACATGGTGTCACGTCTTGTTCCCACTCCCCAGCAGTTGGAGTGGCAACAGATGGAATTTACCGCCTTCCTGCATTTCGGCATGAACACCTTCACCGGAAACGAGTGGGGAAATGGCAAGGACAGTCCAGAACTGTTCAATCCCACCGAGTTGGATTGCGAGCAGTGGGTGAAGGCACTGAAGGAGGGCGGTTTCAAGATGGCGCTTCTTACTGCCAAGCATCACGATGGCTTCTGCCTGTGGCCAACCGCAACTACCGAGTATTCAGTCAAGAACTCTCCCTGGAAGGACGGTAAGGGCGACGTGGTACGCGAACTCCGCAATGCCTGTGAGAAATACGGTATGAAGTTTGGTGTGTACCTGTCTCCATGGGACAGAAATGCGGAGTCGTATGGCGATTCTCCTGCTTACAACAAGTTCTTCATAGCGCAACTTACCGAACTGCTCAGCAACTATGGCGAGGTGCACGAGGTGTGGTTTGACGGTGCTTGCGCCGAGGGTCCCAACGGAAAGAAGCAGGAGTACGACTGGACGGCAATACTTGCAACCATTCGCGAACTCCAGCCAAAGGCAGTAACCGCCATCATGGGCGATGACGTGCGTTGGGTAGGCAATGAAGGCGGTCTGGGCAGAGAAACAGAGTGGAGCGCTTCGGTATTTGCCCCCGGTTCATACACACACAAGAAGGCCGCCAACGATTCCCTGGGATTGAACGAGATGTCAAAGGACTTGGGTAGCCGTGAACTCGTTGCCAGAGCACAGGAGGCCTACTGGTATCCTTCCGAGGTGGATGTGTCCATCCGTCCGGGTTGGTTCTATCACGACTATCAGGACTGTCAGGTGCGTTCATTGGCAAATCTTGTCAACATCTACTATCGTTCTGTAGGTTGCAACTCAGTGCTCCTGCTTAATATTCCTCCAGACAGACGCGGCTTGCTCCACGAGGTGGATGTGCAGCGCATAAAGGAACTGTCTGACTATATCTCCAAGACCTTTGCTGAGAACCAGGTTGTAAACGGCAACTCTCTGTGGAAGGCCGAGGCTGGTGCTACAATGGAATACACCCTCAAGCCTGGTGCCATGGTAAATACTTTCCTGATTCAGGAGGATATAGCACAGGGCCAGCGCGTGGAGGATTTCCTTGTGGAGACCTATAGCAATGGCGCATGGCAGTATGCGGCTGAGGGTACAACCATAGGCTACAAGCGTCTGCTTCGTTTCTCTGACTGCCAGCCCGAGAAGATCCGTGTCACCATACGCGGTACACGTGCCGTGGCCAACATTTCCAATGTGGGCATGTACTATGCAGAACCTCTTGCAGAGCAGAATGCGAGGGTGTTGCTAAGTCATGTCAATACTGCTGAGTGGAAGGCAGTTGGTGCCGATGCGGCAATGGCATTTGACGGCAAGCGCGAGACGGTCTGGACGGCAGAAGGTCTCTCTGCTTTGGTAGTTGATATGGGCAAGGAAGAGGCTGTAAAGGGTTTCTGCTATGCTCCTGTTGCCGGTGAGGACCTGAGCGGCACTATCTACAAATACAACTTCTATGTCAGCAACGACGGCGAGAACTGGACAAAGTGCGATGCCAGCGGTGAGTTCAGCAACATCATGCACAACCCAGTTCCCTATTATGTCCGCTTCGGCAAGGCCTACAATGCACGTTATTTCAAGTTGGAGCCTGTAAGCGAAATCAACTCTGCACAGAAGACCTCTATCGGTGACGTGGGTATTCTGTTGAAGTAATACTGTTCTGTTAACCCGATACAAACAAATAATCCGAGGATGTGCCAAATGGCGTATCCTCGGATTAGTTTTATGTACAGTGGCGACAGATGAACCTGCCTTATGCCAAAAGTTCTTGGGCTCTGTGCAATGCTTCGTCTATGTTGTTGCAGAAGTTCTTGCTGCCCAATACCTTGTGGAAGTTGGCCTTCAGCAACTGCTTCTGCACCTTGGGGGTGATGCCGGAAAGGATGACTTCAGTACCCTTCTCGTGATTCATCTCCACAAGGGTGGTGAGGTTGTGGATACCAGTGGAGTCAATGAAGGGCACACGGCGCATGCGGATAATCTGCACCTTGGGACGGTGACCGGCTTTGAGCACGGATTCCAGTTCCTCGAACTTGTTGGCAATACCGAAGAAGTAGGGACCGTTTATCTCATATACGGCGCAACCCTCGGGAATGCTGAGGCGCTCGTCTGTGTCCTCGCTGGGATGGATTTCGTTCTCGATAACGGAGATTTCGGTGGTTTCCATCACACGCTTGATGAACAGCACACAAGCAATAACCAAACCAATCTCGATAGCAATGGTGAGGTCGAAGATGACGGTGAGGAAGAAGGTGACGAGCAGTACGGTAACATCGCTCTTGGGGTCCTTCATCAGTCTCTTGATGGTGCGCCATTCGCTCATGTTGTAACTGACAATCAGCAATACAGCCGCCAGAGTAGCCATGGGGATAAACTTGGCATAGGGCATCAGTACCAACAGGATGAGTACCAGCACTATGGCATGAATGATGCCTGCTATGGGGGTGCGTCCGCCGTTGTTGATATTGGTCATCGTGCGGGCTATGGCACCTGTGGCAGGGATACCGCCGAAGAGAGGTGTAACCACGTTTGCCACACCCTGAGCCACCAGTTCGGTGTTGGAGTCGTGGCGGTCGCCAATAGCACCGTCGGCAACGGCAGCGCTGAGCAGACTCTCAATAGCGCCCAAAATGGCAATAGTGAAGGCCACGGGCAGAAGGTTCTGCAGGGTGTCGAAGGTGAAACTGGGCACTACCATGTCGGGCAACTGTGCCTGAATGTCAAAGCGGTCGCCAATGGTGTCTATGCCTTCCATGCCGAACTGGCTCTTGAGCACGAGTACGGCCAGTGTGCCAACCAGGATACCATACAGCGAACCCGGAATCTTGTTCAGCACAGGCACACGCTTCAATGCCATGGGGGAGAATATGATAACGAGCAGCGAACCTATGGCAACAATGAAGTTCCAGAGGTTGAAGGTACTGATATTCTTGGCATAGCATATCCATTTGCCAATAAAATCGCCAGGGGTCTTTAGGGGAACGGTTATTGCCTCACCGCTTTCTGATATAGCCTGTTGTGTCAAACCCAGGACATCACCAACCTGTGTGGTGAAGATGGTTACGGCAATACCGGCGGTGAAACCGATGATGATGGGATAGGGGATGAACTTGATGACGGCACCTAATTTGAACACACCCAATGCTATGAGTATCACGCCTGCCATCATGGTGGCTATGAGCAGACCTTGCAAACCATAGGCAGGGTCGCTGACAATGCCGTAGATGATAACGATGAACGCGCCGGTGGGACCGCCTATCTGCACCTTGCTGCCGCCAAGGGCGGAGATAATGAAACCAGCCACGATGGCGGTAATGATGCCCTTTTCGGGTGTTACACCACTGGCAATACCAAATGCAATGGCCAGGGGTAGGGCCACGATGCCGACGATGATACCGGCCATCAGGTCCTTCATGAAACTTTCCTTGTTGTAACCTTTCAACGAGTCAAGCAGACGTGGCTTCAAGACGAAACTCTTCATAATCTTTGTGTCTTTTCGAGTCGGGGTTGTACGGAGACTCTTCGTAAATCGTAATAATTGTTATAAATCGCCTGCAAAGTTACGAATAATTAACGTACTGGTTTTATCTTTGGTTTATTTTTGTTAACTTTGCCCCGCTAATTATTAACATAAATCAATTCATCAAGGCAAAAACAAGTATAAATAATAATAAACAACTAAAAACTTTTATCTATGTTCGAAGGACAACCTAAAGGTCTTTGGGCGCTTGCTTTGGCCAACACAGGCGAGCGTTTCGGTTACTACACGATGTTGGCGGTGTTCACCCTGTTCCTGCAGGCCAATTTCGGCTTTGACGAGAAGATGACCAGTACCATTTTCTCTGTCTTCCTGGGAATGGTTTATTTCCTGCCATTGATTGGCGGTATCTTGGCAGACAAGTTCGGCTATCACAAGATGGTTACCATCGGTATCTTCATCATGTTTGCCGGTTATGTCCTGCTCTCTCTCCCCTTGGGCAAGGATTCTGTTGCCCTGATAGCCATGGCTGGCGCCTTGCTTGCAATCAGTTTGGGTACAGGTCTTTTCAAGGGTAATCTGCAGGTTATGGTTGGTGACCTCTACAACGAGCCCAAGTATGCACAGAAGCGCGACTCTGGTTTCCAGTTGTTCTACATGGCTATCAACATTGGCGCTATGTTTGCTCCTACCGCGGCTATCAGTCTGATGGATTATGCACAGAACACCCTTGGTGTATCAGAGGCTGATTCCTATCACTATGCCTTTGCCGTGGCATGTGCATCCCTTATCTTCTCCATAGCCGTGTACTATGCAGGCATGTTCACCTTCCGTCACGTAATTGGCGGCAAGAAGAAGGATGATACAAAGGATAGCGCCAAGGAAGTTGCCGTGGCAGATGAACTGACTCCTGCCGAGACAAAGGAGCGCATCGTATGTCTTTGCCTGGTTATGGCCGTGGTAGTATTCTTCTGGATGGCTTTCCACCAGAATGGTCTCACACTGACATTCTTTGCACGTGACTATACGGCTACATCTTCTTCTGGCATTGAGTCCATGATGTTCAACGTATGGAATCTGGTTGCTGCTATCTTCATCGTATTTGGTGGTTTCTCTCTTTTCCAGAGCAAGACTGGCAAGGGTAAGGGCATTGGCTTTGGCCTTATTGCCGCTGCTGCTGCCTTCCTTTACTGGCAGTACACCCAGTTGCCCGAGTCTATCTCTATCAGCGCACCCATCTTCCAGCAGTTCAATGCTTGCTTCGTGGTAATGCTCACTCCCGTCAGCATTGCTTTCTTCGGATGGTTGGCCAAGTTGGGCAAGGAACCCAAGGCTCCCGTGAAGATTGGTTTGGGTATGCTTGTAGCGGCCGCTGCTTACGTGCTGATGATTGTGGGATGTCTCGGTTTGCCTGCTCCTGCCTACAATGCAGATGGCTCTAACATGCACATGGCCGATGTTACCCCCAACTTGCTTGTTGGTACATACCTCGTGCTCACCTTTGCCGAGTTGCTGCTTTCTCCCATTGGTATCTCTTTCGTGAGCAAGGTGGCTCCTCCAAAGTACAAGGGTATGATGATGGGCGCATGGTTCGTGTCTACCGCTTTGGGTAACACCCTCGTTGCTATCCCTGGCTTCCTGTGGGGTATGGACCTGACCATCGTTTGGGGTGTTTTGATGGTAATCTGTATCGTTGCAGCCCTGTTCATCTTCTCTATCATCAAGAAACTGAACAAGGTTAGCTAATAGCCATTGCAAGTACCTCGGTGCTTCATAGAAGCCTCCGAGTGTTAAAATAAAGTTAAACGGGCACATTCTTTTGGGAGTGTGCCCGTATTGCTTTACTTTTGTGGTGTACTATTTAACTATGATACTATGATAACTATTAAGAACCTTACCTTTGCCTACGGGAAGAAGAGCCCTGTGTTGCAGGACTTTTCGCTTGATTTCCAGCAGGGCAAGATTTATGGATTGCTTGGCAAGAACGGTACTGGCAAGAGTACCTTGCTTTACCTGATTATGGGATTGTTGCATGCCCAAAAGGGCGAGGTGCTGGTGGATGGCATGTCTGGCAAGGAAAGAGATCCTGAGTTGATGAGGGAGATGTTCCTCCTGCCCGAGGAGTACGACCTGCCTGCCGTACACCTTTCTGCCTACGTCGGTGCTATTGCACCGTTTTTCCCCAACTTTAGCATGGAGTTGATGGAGAAGTGTCTTGCCTGTTTTGAAATGTCGTCCGACGTGAACCTCGGTGCGCTTTCCATGGGACAGAAGAAGAAGGTGTACATGTGCATTGCCTTGGCGGCAAATACACCTTATCTATTTATGGACGAACCCACCAATGGTCTTGACATTCTTTCCAAGAGCCAGTTCCGCAAGGCTATCGTAACGGCCATGTCGCCCGAGAAGACCATCATCGTGAGCACGCATCAGGTGCACGACGTGGAACGTGTGCTGGATCATGTGGTCATAATCGACCGCAACAGGGTATTGCTCAACCAGTCCCTTGTGGAGAATGAAGAACCCGTGGATTTGGAGAAACTGTTTGTCAATACATTAACCCATAACTCCTTGCAACAATGAAAAACTTCGATATAAGACGCTTCTGTGCCGTGGCACGCTGGGACCTCACCATCAACCGTGCCTTTTACAACAAGATGGCTATGGCAATAGCGGCATGCTCCATTCTGCCGGTGCTGTTTTATCATGCAATAGAGATGCTGGACAAGGTTACGGATTCCAATGGAATGGGCAAGTCCTATTCTTCGTTCATGGGCGATTTGGAGATCATATCTGTGTTCATATCTGTCTTTTCTGGAATTGCCTTAACGGTGGTCCTCGGCTTTATGTTTCATAATCTCAGGAACCGTCAGGGCAGAATTGCAGAACTCACTCTGCCAGCCTCCAATATAGAGCGTTTCCTGTGGCATGCCTTCGTGGTGCTGGCGGGTGCGCATGTGTGGTTCCTGATGTCGGTGGGACTGGCCGAGATATTGAATGCCTTACTTGTGGCGGTAACATTCAATTTTGGCGATTATGAATACGTGTCCCTGACGGCAAAGGTGTGTGATAACTTTTACAAGACCTTGCCAACCGCCATGGTCTTTGACGAGAGTTTCCATCTTGGTGCTTATGTGGCAATAATACTATCTTCGCTATTGAGCATATCCGTATACCCGCTTATCAATGCGTGGAAGTACCGGCATAACATTGCCTATACCATATTGTTCTACATCTTGGCATGGCTGATGCTGATAATGCTCATTACGGCATGTGCCGCCTTTGCTGCTATCTGCTCATGGGATGTGGCATGGCTCTTCGGTTTCCTTGAGAATGTTCCCTCCTGGTGCCTCGTTATTATCCTTAATGTGTTCCTTGCCGGTCTTTTGTTCCTCATGTGGCGTTGCACCTATCGCATGTATTGCAAGGCACAGATTACCACCCGTCGCAACCCCTAATACCTGCGCTTATGGAATTCAAGAATCAGAAACCGATATATCTGCAGATTGCCGACCATATCTGCAACAGGATACTCCTTGGGGAATATGGTGAGGACGAGCGTCTTCCCTCGGTGCGCGAGTTTGCGGCAGAGGTGGAGGTAAACGTGAATACGGTCACCCGCACCTTTGAATACCTGCAACAGAACGAGGTGGTGGCTTCCCGTCGCGGACTTGGCGTATTTGTCATGCCCGGGGCACGCGAAAGGGTTTATGCCATGCGCCGTACAGAGTTCTTCAAGGAGCAGTTGCCCGAAGTCTTTGCCCTTATGGACACCCTTGGTATCTCCATGAAGGAGGTCGCAACACAATACGACGCATCAAGGCACACAACGTGAGACGAGGCTCATCGCATCACGAGGCGATGCCCATCGCAACGTGAGGCGATAGCCCTCACAACACGAGGCGTTGCCCATAGGAATATATTTTCATTTTCAAACACTCTAAGCAATATGATTATCACAACAACACCCAACATCGAGGGTAAGCAGGTTACACGCTATCTTGGCGTAGTGACAGGAGAAACAATTTTCGGCATGAACATGGTTCGCGATTTCTTTGCATCCATCCGAGACATCGTAGGCGGACGTGCCAAGTCCTATGAGGAAGTGCTCAGCCGCGCCAAGAACGAGGCTCTGGCCGAAATGGAGGAACGTGCCAAGGCTCTTGGCGCCAATGCCGTGCTCAGCGTGTCGCTGGATTACGAAGCCATTGGAGGAAGCGGTTCCATGCTCATGGTCACCTGTAGCGGTACGGCCGTGTGGGTGGAGTAAAATTTGTTGGCATGATAAAGAGACTAATATAGTCAGTCCTTTTCTTCTTTTCGAAATATTTGTTACCTTTGCATAGAAGTATTTAATAACAAACAAATAACAATACATCATTATGATTAAACCAGCATCAGAAATCCGTTCGGCCGCTCGTGCTACTCTGAGCGGTCATTGGACAGAGGCAGCCATGCTAACCTTTGTTTACTGTATCGTAGCATGGGCATTCTCTGCACTTGTAGGTGGACTTGAGTATGTTCAGCAAGGTTTGGGCACAGTTGCGTCTCTGCTTCTTCTTCCTTTAGGTTGGGGCTATGCCGTCACTTTCCTGTCAAATGCACGTGGAGAGGAGGACCCCTTCAACGTCTCACGCATGTTTGACGGATACAAGGACTTCGGACGTATCTTCACCACCATTCTGCTCACTCAGATTTATATACTCCTTTGGACTCTGTTGCTCATCATCCCTGGCATCATCAAGAGTTTGTCTTATGCTATGACCCCCTTTGTCCTGCGTGACAACCCAGAAATGAAGAACAATGCGGCCATCGAACTCAGCATGAAGATGATGAATGACCATAAGGGAGATCTCTTTTGGCTATTTCTCACCTTCATCGGTTGGGGTATACTGTGTGTCCTCACCTTTGGAATAGGCTACTTCTGGCTCGCACCTTATGTCCAGGCTTCCATGGTACAGTTCTACGAGGAGGTAAAAGCCGACTACGAACTGAAGAGAGAACGTTGATATAGAATAAAGCACTGCCACGCTTTTCGTGCAGGCTTCTTGCAAGCATATTACCGGCCTTCGCATTGCTTCATATGCTAATGCGGAGGCCGGATTGTGCATAGTTCTGTTTGTTTTCATCAAACTCCTATGTAGATATCATTAAGTCCCCTTGATATTGATGCTTTGATATTCTCACGCGCATATTTATATATAAGGTGTATTTTGCTTCATCTCTTCAAAAATGTCCTTTTTACACTCTTTTTTCTAATCTTTCTTAAAAAATCTTTCCCATTTCTTTGCCAGTTTGCAGAAAAGTCCTACCTTTGCACTTGCAAAACGGGAACGACTCCTACTAACCGGCGGAGTTGGTTTTCCTGCGCAAAAAAAGAAAGAGTTCTTTGAAAGATTTTCGTAGACAGAAATTGTAGTACAAGCGCCATATAGTAATATATATGGTGGA
>ERZ808043.21-NODE-21-length-74802-cov-10.325206_pt1 | contig 74802 bp, 60 predicted proteins | sample MGYA00380194_ERZ808043 | MGnify/ENA primary metagenome ERZ808043 (study PRJEB31490, sample SAMN06133370) | cow dung metagenome | isolation source: H3 | host: cow | place: China: Chengdu | collected 2015-05 ...
AGGAAACCTGACTTCATTTTTAACTAAATAACAGAAAAAAGTCGCAAATTTATTTGGTCAAGTCCTATATTTCTGTGAGAGAGATAAGAAACTATCCGCGTTCTTTGCGCTCTTTGCGTGAGATATAACTACCATACAGATGTTTTGTCCCCGTTTGTTTTTCGTTTCCTGCTCGTATTTGCGTATTTGCCATAAAAACATTATATTTGCATTCAGAAACTATAAATTGGGCAGATTATGAAGTACCCTATAGGCATACAGCAGTTTTCTGAATTGCGTTCAGGCGACTGGGTTTATGTAGACAAGACGGCACTTGTTTACCGTTTGGTGGATAACGGGAAGTACTACTTCCTGAGCCGTCCTCGCCGTTTCGGCAAGAGTCTGCTGATCTCTACCCTGAAGGCATACTTCGAGGGTCGCAAGGACTTGTTCCAAGGCCTTGCAATGGAACAGTTGGAAAAGGATTGGAATGCGTATCCCATACTGCACCTCGACCTGAATGCAGAGAGGTACACGTGCCATGCAGAACTTGCAAACATCCTTGACACATATTTGCGCCAATGGGAGGCAGAGTACGGTTCGCAGGAGGGTGGCAATCCCAGTCTTTCGCAACGTTTTCATGCCGTAATTCGTGCTGCCAAGCAGAAGACTGGGCGCAATGTGGTGGTTCTGGTGGACGAATACGACAAGCCCATGCTTCAGGCTATAGGCAAGGACGAGTTGCAGGACGAATTTCGTGCCACTTTGAAATCGTTCTATGGCGTGATGAAGAGTGCCGATGCAGATATACGCTTTGTTATGCTCACCGGTGTCAGCAAGTTCAGTAAGGTAAGTGTGTTCAGCGACCTGAACAACATTGAGGACCTGTCCATGAGTCCTGATTATTACAATATATGCGGTATCTCCGAGCAGGAGTTGCGAGATGTATTTGATGAAGAGGTCGGTGAACTTGCCAAGGCAAATGGGCAGACCAAGGAGGAGGCATACGAAATGCTGAAGCAACGTTATGACGGCTATCATTTCGCTCCAGATACTTTGGGCATGTACAATCCGTTCAGTGTGCTGCTTACCTTAAAGAACCAGCAATACGGCAGTTACTGGTTCAGTACGGGTACGCCAACCTACCTTGTGGAACTGATGAAGGAGGTGGATATGAATCCCACGGAACTGTCGGGCTACGAGGCAAGTGCCAGCGAGCTGGACAGCGTGCAGATAAAGGTGGACAATCCTATTGCGGTGCTTTATCAGAGCGGTTACCTTACCATAAAGGATTATGATCGCAGCGTCCGCCTGTACACTCTGGATTATCCCAACGAGGAGGTAAAGGAGGGCTTTGTTAGTTTCCTGATGCCTTACTACACTCCAATTTCACAGAACGACTCCCCGTCGTTTGTTGGCAAGTTCGTGCGTGAGGTCAGAAACGGCAAGGTGGATGCCTTCATGTTGCGCCTAAAGGCGCTGATGGCAGACACACCATACGAATTGATACGCGACCTTGAGGTCCATTACCAGAATGTGATGTTCATCTTTACCAAGCTGATGGGGCTTTATGTTCAGGCAGAATACCGTACTTCCCGTGGCCGAATAGACCTGACGATAGGAACCGACAAGTACGTTTACATCATAGAACTGAAGCTGGATGGCTCTGCCGAGGAGGCCCTGGCGCAGATAAACGAGAAGGATTATGCTTTGCCATTCGCCGTGGACGGCAGGGAGATAATCAAGATAGGAGCAAACATCACCAGCGAGACACGCAATCTGGAACGCTGGGTGATGGAGCGGTGAGCGTTTAACGAGGAACGTTTAACGATTAACGAGGAGCGGGGGAGTTATATTTCACGCAAAGAGCGCAGAGAGCGCAAAGAATTCTAAAAATGTTATCGCCAGAGAGGTCGCTGGCTCCGCGCGACAAGAGAACGCAGAGGTTGGCGGAAAACTGTAGTTGTATACTATATTCGTTTGCCATTCTGCCTCTGCGTTCTCCCGTCGTAGTGAAACTTACGACATCTCCAGCGCCAGTGTGAGCAGTAAGGGAATTAAACCTCCGCGTTCTCTGCGCTCTTTGCGTGAGACATGTAATCACCACACAGATGTTTTCTTTCCGCACGCAGAGGACGCAAAGACCGCAAAGAATTTATTAAACAACACTTGCGTCAGAGGGGTCGCTAGCTCTGCGCGACAAGAGAGCGCAGAGGCTGGCGGTCCCCAGTTATTATTTACTATATTCGTTTGTCGTCCTGCCTCTGCGTTCTCCAGTCGTAGTGAAACTTACGACATCTCCAGCGCCAGCGTGAACAGTAAGGGAAATTAAAACTCTGTGTTCTCTGCGTTCTTTGCGTGAGATATATTAACCACCACACGGATGTTTTGTTTTCGCACGGAGAGGGCGCAAAGATCGCAAAGAATTATAAAATGTTATTGCTTGAGTTCTGCGTCTGCGCTCTTTGCGTGAGATATATAACCATCACACGGTTGTTTCCTTTCCGCACGCACATTTCACAGAAATGATTCAATAAGGGAAGAAGTCTGGAGGCATACATCCAATGCGGACAAGGGGAGATACAATACGGACGCTGCACGCAGCGTCCCTACTTTGTTAACTGCTCACCTGTAATCTATACGGAGTAAACTGCTGTAGACACTCCGTCATGACGGCTGGTGTAGAGGTAAAGTAAAGGGTGTGCGGTATAGAGGGGGATGATGAATTATAGTCAGAAAAGTTTTTCTGCAGCTTCGCGCCCCATCTGGTAGACACGTTTCATCTTTTCTACGTTCTGTTCGGTACGGCCTATGGGCAGGGTGTCGTCGGGAGCTATGATGGTGATGCGCCCTGCCTTTTCTTCCTGTGCGAGGTATTCCAGTTGGGCATTGTACATGATGTGGCGGCGGTTCATTGCCTGGATTACCGCAGGGTACTTGCGCATGAGCATGTGGAACAGAGGCATCAGTTTTGTACGCTTCTTGGTAAAACCCTTTGGCTGTGTCAGGATGACGATGTTGTGCTCGTAACCCAGGTTTTGAAAATACTTCAGAGGTATGCTGTCCGACATGCCACCATCCAGAAGCAGACGTCCGCCAATCTCCACAGGTATGGACACCAGTGGCAGAGCAGAGGAGGCACGAAGCCACTCCATGAAGTCGTAGTCTACGGGTGGTGTGAGGTGCTTGTAGACAGGTTCGCCAGTAAGCACGTCTGTACACACGACGTGATATTCTACTGAACTCTTGTTGAAGGTATCCTTGTCAAAGATGTCTATTTCGTCGGGCAAGGTGTGATAGGCAAATTCCGGGTTCATGAGATTGCCGGTACGCAGCAACGGGCGCAATCCCATGTAGCGCGGTTCGTCCGTCATGTTGATGTTGTAACGTAAGATTCGTCCCGGTTGTTTGGATACGTAGTTACAGCCAAAGCATGCTCCGGCAGAGACGCCAACGATGCCGTCCACCTTGATGTCGCGCTCCATCATCACATCGAGCACTCCTGCAGTGAAAAGGCCGCGCATTCCGCCACCTTCAAGTACAAGTCCTTTCTTCATAGTTACATCATCGCACCCAGAATGCGCTGGAAAAAACCAGGATGCTCCTCTTTCCAATGCTGAATGGCATCGTTCAAAGCCTTAACGTCTACCTGTTCTGGAGTGAGTACACGGCCATCCTGCATCTTTACGGTGATGTTCAGGTTATCGTCAGAAGTGGAACTTTCTATGCCGGCATGGTTCAGTACCAAATGCCCCTCGCAAGCATCGGTGAGGGCTGTGAGCATGTTCAGTGTAATTTCGTCCATGTGCGTAATGTAATTGTTAAAGTTGTGATGCAAAGTTAGTCAAATAAATCTAAATAGCAGTAAAAAAGTGTAAATTAGGTCAATTATGAGGTGATTTTGTTGGAAGGTGTACGATATTTGTGTTACTTTGTGCTTGTAACAATTGGCTCAAACATTTATTGCAAGATGAACAGACTGATAAGTACAATTTTCCTTGCCATGGCATTGCTCATGCCCATGGCAGTGGGTGCACGCGAGGACGAACTGGCCCAGATTCTGGAACAATGCCTGCTGAGGGAGGCCAATTCCCCGGATAGCATAGAGTACAACCTGCAGCTTCTGGAAAAGGTGAGGGAAGGCAAGAGCGGAACTGCCCGAGCCGTGTATTCGGCAGCATTGGGCCAACTGTATGCCAAGCGTGCTTATTCCGATGCTACGGGGGCGTGGCGTCGCAGAAGTCTGGAACTCTTCCGTGAGGCCCTGGCAGAACCGGAACTCCTGTACAACGCTCCTACCAAGGACTGGCTGCCCGTGGTGAAGCGTGGCAAGGACGAGAAGGTGTACGGTCGCAACATGCTCTATGTGGTGTGGAAGGCGGCATACAATTGGGTTCCGGTGGACTCGGTGATGAGTGAGCAGGAACTGATAGATTTCTATACGGCTCATGGCAACAAGAAACCTGCTGCCGTGAAGGCAGAAAAGGAACGTCTGTGGGCTATCCGCGACTCCATACGTGACGCTGCTCCGAAGCTGAGGGTGTACATGGCAAAAGTCTATTATCCCGGAGACTCCCTGAATCTGACCATAGAGGACTCTGTCAACGTGAAGCAGGTGCAGTGGCGTTTGCTGGACAGCCGTGGCAAGCTGCTGGACAAGAACCCGCTTGTTGCCCCCACCAAACCTGGGCGCTATATAATGGAGTTCAGTTGCAAGACAGATGCACGCCTGAGGGAGAAACCCAAGAAGTTGAAGAAAAACTTCGTGGTATCGGCCTTGCAATACTTTGTTACGGATATGCCCGGCAAACAGGTTCGTGCCACTGTGGTGGATGCACGCACAGGCAAACCGATTCCCGAAGCTACGGTGATAAAAGGCAAGGAGAAGAACACGGTACGAAATACCGTGCGTGTTGTCCTGGGTACAGACAGTTGTCTGCCGGAAATTGCATACTATGACAGTTATCAGTACAGTGCACCGTCTTCCAAGGAGCAGTCGCGCGTGGCCATTTATACGGACAGAAGCATATACCGTCCAGGTCAGAAGCTGCAGATGTCTGCCATCCTGTATAGCATGAAGCACTGGGAGGCACAGGTCCGGCAAAGTACCGAATGCAGGGTCCAGCTGCAGGAGCAGAGGACTCGTAAGGTGCTGGCGGACACGACGCTTCGCTCGGACGATTTCGGTACTCTGAGCGCAACAATGGAGATTCCCATGAATGCGGAACTGGGCAACTACTGGGTGCGTGTGGATGGTACGGTTCACGACATACGGGTGGAGGAGTACAAGCGCCCGGCATTCTATGTGGAGATGGACGAGAGGGATATGGAAGTGAGTGTCCTGCCCATGGAAGAGGAGGAAGGTGAGGAAGAAGAGGTTAAGGATAGCATAATATACATGTCTGGACGTGCCATGAACTATGACGGCACACCCCTGAGAGGCGGCAGGGTAACTGCCACTGCAAGGAGAATGACTTGCTGGTGGTGGCGAGGGATGTCTGCTGACGAGAGCCGCCACTTGGATACCGTCTATACAGATATGGAGGGAAGATTTGTGCTGGCAGTGCCCGTGAGCCGGGCATATACCTATCGCTATGCTCCAAGGCTGAAGGTGGACGTGTCTGTGCTTTCTGCCCAGGGCGAAACTCAGACCGACTATGCCTTCGTGCGCCTGTTTGCTGATCCCCCAATGGTGGAGACAGGGAAGAGGGCCAAGGAATGGGTGGAGTGTCCTGTTGATTCCTTTGATGCCCAAACGCCTGCCAAGTTGGAATTCAGAATGCCGGCAGGAGAGCAGCGCTATGTCTTCCTGACAGCCTTTGCCGGTGAGAGTGTGGCAATAGATACTGTGATGCTGATGACGGATACACTGACATGCATGGATATTCCATATAAGGACAGTTATGCCGACGGCATTCGCCTGATGGCAACATATGTGCTGGATGGCTTGGTGCGTTCCAAGAACATACTCTTGTACAAACGGCTTCCCGATACCAGACTTCATCTGCATTGGGAAACTTTCCGCGACTTTACCCAGCCAGGAGCAACAGAGCAATGGACCATGCGTGTGACTGATGCCAAGGGGCAGCCCGTTGATGCCAATGTGATGCTGGGTATGTACGATGCGTCCTTGGATGCGTTTGGCGCTAATGAATGGAAGTTTGTTCTGCCCATGAATCACAGCTTGCCCTATGCTCAGCAAAGTAGAGAGGGATGGTTCTATAAGTTGGACATGTTATGCGAAATGAAATTCTATGTCTGGTATCCCAAGATTCCCCAATATGAGTACAGTACCTTTAACCAGGATTACTTTAACCGAAAGAATGTAACCATGCTGTTTGAAAGGACATTTTCCGGTGGTACTCAAAGGTATATCAAAGTTAATAGTCCAGGTGCTGGCATGGCAGGGATGGAAGAATCGGCACAAATTCAGGAAGATGACATTTTTGCTGGTGTGGATGTGAGAACGGATTTCAGCGAGACCGCCATGTTCATGCCTCAGTTGCGCACCGATGCCGAGGGTAGGGTGGCGATAACATTCATCATGCCCCAGAGTCTGACAACATGGCGACTGAACGGTTTGGCACATACTCGCGATATGCGAGTGGGCACACTGGGTGAAAAGATAGTTGCACGCAAGGCACTGACCGCAAAGTTGCATCTGCCCAGGTTTGTACGCGAGAAGGATAACCTGTCGTTCTCAGTACAGATAGCCAACACGGGTGAGACTGTTCAGCAGGGCAAGGTACAGGTTCAGGTAATGGATGCACAGACCGACAGGGTGCTGGTGAAGAAGACCATGGCATTTCAGGTGGACAAGGACAGGGACAGTGTCCTCGTGTTCTCGTGTGACGTGCCCGAAGGCATTGAGGGACTGAAGTTCAAGGCTGTTGCCATTGCCGGGAAGGACAGTGATGGCGAGCAAAGGGAGATTCCTGTGCTCTCTTCTGTAGTGGAACTAACAGAAAGCAAGGCCCTAACCTTGGAAGCAGGGCAGAGCGAAACAGTGAATCTTGCTGACCTCTTTCCCAACGGAGCACAGGACAAGCGAGTGATAGTGGAGAAGGTCTCTGATCCCGTGCAGGTGGCTTTGGATGCCTTGCCTAAGGCGGCACAGCCCTCAAACGGAGATGTCCTTTCCTATGCCGCTGCCTACTATGCTGCATGCAAGTTGGGTCTGCCCGACACCACTTTATATATAAATAAGGTATATACCATGCAGAAGGAAGATGGCAGTATGCCATGGTTCCCCGGCCTGGCAGGCAATGCCTATCTGACACGCGAAGTGGGCTATCTGCTGGCACGTCTGGGTTCTGGCAACGCCAATGCCAGAAAGGTTCTGGCTGGTATCAAGCGCTATCTGAAGGCTTCCCTGGAGGAGAGCATTGAGAAGCGTAAGGAGTACAACAAGGATTGGGTGCCTTATCTCTCCGACTTGCGAACCTTGTATGTCTTGACCAAGGATGGTGCTGCCGACAAGGAAACACTGCAACTGGTAAAGAAGGTGTTGAAGCGTCTGCCCGACAACATGGGGGAGATGGACAGCGAGTACATAGCCATAGCCATGATAGTGAAGCATGCTCTGAAGGAAGCGGTGCTGAAGGATGGAGTGAAGGTGCTGAAGTTCCGCCTGAACCATAATGACGGAACTTATCTGGCATACCGTGGTGGCAGCTGGCCAAGCATAGACCGCCGCCTGCATATCCACACACAGGTTATGGAGGCATGGCAGACGGTATGTCCTGAAGACACAGCCACTATCCGTGGTATGCAGTACTGGCTCCTGAACCAGAAGCGCACACAGGGATGGAAGTCGCCAATAGACTGCATAGATGCTGTGTATGCCCTGACGGGAGGCATTCTTCCGGAGAAGGCAGAACCTGCCTCTGCTGTGGTGCAAAGAGATACGCTGGACTTGGCCAGGAACAAGTCTGTTGTCGTAAAGAATGATGGCGAGAACGTAATGTGGGCAGCCGTATATGGCGAGTACACCCTGCCTGTGGAGCAGGTGAAGAGTGCTGGAACGGACTTCGCTCTGGAACGTACATTCAGTACCACGGAACCCAAGGTGGGCGACCGCATAAAGGAGAGGATTGTGATAGAGGCAAAGCGCGACTGTGAATACGTGGTGCTCAGTGTGCCCCGTGCCGGATGTGCTGAACCTGTAAGCAAACTGTCGGGCTGTGCCTGGCAGAAGGGGTTGTCGTACTATATGGAGGTTCGTGACGACCGTACAGACTACTTTATTCCTGCTCTGCCTCATGGCAAGTATGTGCTGGAAACGGAAATGACCGTAGAGCGCAAGGGAAATTATGCTTCTGGCGTGCCAACGATAAAGTGCTGCTACGCCGAAGAGTTCAGGGCGCATGGTGAGAATGTAAGGATGATAGTAAAGGAGTAAAATAAACAATAAAGGCGAGAAACCATGAAACGTATGATGTGGATGCTGTTGGCAGTGCTGCTGGTTGCATGTTCGGGAGAAGGAGAGAAAAAGAAAGTGCTGGTAAGTTCCAAGGGCTTGCCCAGCGAATTGCTCTTGGTGGTGGATAAGGCAGTGTGGAACAGTGACTTGCAAGATTCCATAAACGGCATAGTGAAGGCACAGGTGCCGGGACTGATGCAGGTGGAGGAATTGTTTCGTGTGACCAGGATTCTAAGTCATGACTATGAGGCCACACATACGACATTTCACACCAAACTGTTCGTAAAGGTGGATAAGGACCTGGACAGGCCTATGATGGGAACACGTCGCAACGAGTATGCCAAGCCTCAGTTGGAACTGGTGGTGGCAGCTCCATCAAAGGATATATTGCGTGAATACCTGACGTTAAATGGCGAACGTATAAAGGAAATACTTGTGGAGTCGCAGATAGAGAAACGTGTGGAACTGCTCAGAAAGAAGTACAGCAAGAAGGTGGATGATGACCTGAAGGAGGTGCTTGGCATGTCTGTACGTGCTCCGGAGAACATGAGGGCCACGAAGAAGGGTGAGGGTTTCCTGTGGGGAGGCACCAACCTGTTGGAGAAGGACCTGAACCTGGTGGTCTACACATACGACTGGCACGGCGAGGACCTGCAGAATGTTGGCCGCTATGTGGAAGTGCGCGATTCTGTGATGAAGCGCAATATCCCAGGTTCCCATGAAGGCCAGTGGATGCAGACTGTACGGGAGAAGGAGAAAGGCAATCCGATAGTGGAATGTGCCGAACGTGTGATAAACGGACGCAAGGTGATGGAGGCGCGAGGACTGTGGGAGATGAGGAACGGAGCCTTGGGCGGCCCATTCGTAAGTCTGTCCCGTGTAGATACTGTGGCACGCAAAGTAATTGTGGGCGAAGGATTTGTATATTCCCCTTCTACGGAAAAGCGCGACCTTGTACGCCAGATGGAGGCAGTGCTAAGGACCTTGAAGTAGGTCTTGCCATTCCGCTTTTGCCTAGATAAATTTGGTTAATCTGCCACTTCTTTGTATCTTTGCCAGTGATATGATTAGAAAAACGATATTCACATGCATGCTGCTGTTGGGCGTTACGGCTGCAGCACAGCCTCGTTTTGTGGCCGATTCGGACATAATAAAAACGGGCGAAGTGCTTTTCCAGAAACCGTATGCGGTGGTGTTTGGCTTTACCAACAAGGGAAACAAACCGCTGCATATCAAGAAGGTGGAGACTTCATGCGGATGTGCCAAGGCAACATATACCCGTGGCAATATAGCCCCCGGTGAAAGGGGAGAGATAACAGTGGAATATGATGCTGGAATGCTGGGCACGTTCAATAAATATGTGGAGGTGTACACAAACATGGGCAGAGAACCGGAGTTCCTAACGTTCCAGGGGCGTGTTGTTGCCGAACTGTCGGACTATGCTACGGGATTCCCCATAGACTTGGGCAATGTCAGGATGAGTACCAACTACATTGAGTTTGACAACGTCAGGAAAGGGCAAGTGGTTTATGCCGATTTGAATGTAATCAATACGGACCGTACCGCATACAGTCCCGAACTGATGCACCTGCCGCCATATCTCCGTGCAGAGTACCTGCCAGAGGCCATTCCGGGTGGCAAGACTGGTGTGGTGCGCCTGATATTGGACAGCAAGCAACTGGCATCCTTGGGATTGAACCAGACGAGTGTATATCTGGCCCGATATTCTGGCGACAAGATAGGGGAGTCCAACGAGATAGTGGTATCCGCTGTGCTGCTTCCCTCGGCAGAGACCGCAGTATCTTCTGGCAGGAAACCCAAGATGAAACTCAGTTCCGAAGAAGTGGTCTTGCAGAACTCATCAAAGAAGATGAAGGCAGAGGTGATGGTTACCAACGAGGGCGATTCTCCGTTGACGATACATAATCTGCAGTTGTTCAACCATGCCGTAGGCGTGTCTCTGTCGGACAGGGTCCTTCAGCCTGGCAAGAGTGCCAAGATGAAGATTACGGTGAAAAAGAACTTGCTGGCTCGTTTCAAGTCTCGCCCCCGCATACTTTTGGTTAGCGACGATGCCGAAGAGCCGGTGAAGATTATAAACATAACAGTAAAGGACATGGACTGATGCTTCCACAGGTGGAAGTGTCATGTATAAAGACATTGCTATATGGAACATCCAGAGAACAGTTCAGAGTATGCAGGATTAGTTGTGAACAAGGGTGTGGAACAGCCGTCAAGTATCAATCCTTATCTGAAGCGTGGCAGGTTTGTAAGGCGCAGCCTGACGGCAGGAGACTATGTGGAGGGTATATTGAAAGGGGATCCATCCATCCTTGGTCAGGCGGTCACTCTGGTGGAGAGTACCCTGCCGGAACATATCGCCATTGCACAGGAAGTGATAGAGAAGTGTCTGCCATACAGTGGAAAAAGTGTGCGTGTGGGCATCAGTGGTGTGCCTGGGGCAGGCAAGAGTACCAGTATAGATGAATTTGGCGTGCATGTCCTGAAGGAGTACGGCGGAAAGCTGGCCGTGTTGGCTATTGACCCCAGTAGCGAGCGTACAAAGGGCAGTATCCTTGGCGACAAAACCAGAATGGAGAAACTGTCGGTGCATCCCAATTCCTTCATCCGTCCCAGCCCCTCGGCAGGTTCATTGGGCGGTGTGGCACGTAAGACGCGAGAAAGCATCATATTGTGCGAGGCTGCCGGGTATGACAAGATCTTCGTGGAAACTGTGGGCGTGGGTCAGAGCGAAACGGCATGCCATTCCATGGTAGACTTCTTCCTGCTGATACAATTGGCCGGCACTGGAGATGAGTTGCAGGGCATAAAGCGTGGCATAATGGAAATGGCCGACGGTATCGTCATAAACAAGTGTGATGGCAACAATGTGGAAAAGAGCCAGCTGGCTGCCAGCCATTTCCGCAATGCACTGCATCTGTTCCCTACACCGGAGAGCGGATGGGAGCCCGAAGTGTTGTGCTACAGCGGTTTCTACGGTATTGGCATAAAGGAAATCTGGGATATGGTGTACCGCTATGTGGACTTTGTTAAGGCCAACGGGTACTTTGAGCACCGCAGGGCGGAGCAGGCAAAATACTGGATGTATGAAAGCATCAACGAGAGCCTGCGCAACAGTTTCTTCCAGAACCCCACAATAGAGACTATGCTGCACTTGGAAGAGCAGGCGGTGCTGAATGGTGAGAAAACCTCATTTGTTGCCGCCAAGCAACTGTTGGATACGTACTTTGCACTCCTCCATTAACCATTTTGGGGTGCTGGTAGCACCGCATATGCCAACGGAAGAACAATCTTGCAGCCAGCTTGGGTCCACCTCGCTGGCTGTATCTATCATGTAGCTGCGTGGGTTGACATCCAAACATTGTGAGAAAAGGACTCTGCCGTTGCTGCTCTTCTTGCCACAAACAAAAAGGATGACGTCATGACGGGAAGAAAACTCTCGTATATGAGGCATGCGGTTGGCCACCTGGCGGCAGATGGTGTCGGCATACTTGAATGTGGCTTCGGGAGATATGTGATTCTGTATGTAGTCAACGATTTTACGGAAACCATCCAACGACTTTGTTGTCTGGCTGTATAGGCAGATGTCGCGGTGGAAATCCAGTTGCTCCACCTCCTCTGGTTTCTCTATGACAATGGCAGTGCCTTCTGTCTGTCCAACAAGTCCAAGGACTTCGGCATGGCCGTTCTTGCCGAAGATGACAATCTGTTTCTCTCTTTCGGTGTCTGCAAGGTATTCCTTGCGTATGCGTTCCTGCAAATGGAGTACTACGGGGCAGGTGGCATCTATGATGTGTATATTGTTCTCCTGAGCCTTCTTGTATGTAGATGGTGGCTCGCCATGTGCACGTAGCAGAACATTGGCATCGTGAAGAGTGTTGTATGTGTTGTGGTCGATGGTTTCCAAGCCAAGTTGCTGAAGACGACTGCACTCCTTGCCATTGTGCACTATGTCGCCCAGGCAATACAGCTTCTTTCCATTGCCCAGTTCCTCTTCTGCCTTTCCTATGGCGCGGGTTACTCCGAAGCAGAAACCACTTCCTTCGTCAATTTCAATAACCATTCCTGTTGTTCGGCTATAGTCATGTTGCTGTTGTCCAAAACTATGGCATCTTCGGCCTGTTTCAGAGGTGAAATCTCTCTGTGGGAGTCGATATAGTCACGCTCCTTTACGTTTTTCAGGATGTCGTCGTAGTTGCAGTTTTCTCCCTTGGCTGTCAGTTCGTCATAGCGACGTTGTGCACGTATCTCGGCACTGGCGGTAACGAAGATCTTCAGTTCTGCATCGGGGAAGACAACTGTGCCAATGTCGCGGCCGTCCAGAATTACACCCTTTGCCTTGCCCATTTCTCTTTGTTGTGCTACCATGGCTTCGCGTACAAAACCCAGTGTGGCGATGGGACTGACGTGGTTGCTGACTTCAAGGGTGCGTATCTTGTTCTCAACACATTCTCCGTTGAGATAGGTGTCGGGACGCCCGGTTTCTGGGTTGAACTTGAAGGAGATCTTTATGTTTGGCATGTCTGCCAGCAGGCGCTCGGTATCTATCTTTCCTTCTGCATCTATCATGCCGTTCTGCATGGCATAATATGTGACACTACGGTACATGGCGCCGGTGTCGATGTAGACATAGCCTAACTCCTTTGCCAGATTCTTGGCCATTGTGCTTTTTCCGCAGGACGAGTGTCCGTCGATAGCTATTGTAATCATTGCTGTTATTCTGTTTTTGTTTGAGTTATTGTATTCTTTGCTGTGTTTTTCTTTTCCTTGGCAAAGGAATATGCTAAGGTAAATGATAGGGTGGGCGCACCGGCATGATAGTTGCCAAATGCTGCGCCAAACTTGATCTTCTTAATATTAAGACCCGCACCGACTGTTAGTCCGGCTGCGTGGGAGCTGCCTCCGGCCATCATTTCATATCCTCTGCGGAAGTTATATCCCAAACCAATCCAAAAGCGGTCTTTATAGAATGTAAAGTCCGCTCCAAGGTTTAGATGGTTGAGGAATAATTGGAAACCTCCGATTTCTCCATTTGGCGAGTAGAAATCCTTATTCCAATGCAGCATGTCATAGAACATGATGTGAAATCGGAGGGGTAACTTTTTTAAACCTTTGCTGAGACCCAATTGCAAATCTATGGGAAGGGATTCGCCAATATCTCCGAATGCAGTTACTTGTCCGCCGAGGTTTGCTGCTACAAAAGAAATGGAAAGGTCATGGTCGCTATGATAATAATTTATACCTAAATCCACAGCCAAGGCTATACTGGAATATCCTGCATAGTTGGAATACAGGAATTTGCCATTTACACCGCCAGCCCATTTGTCGCTAAGCAAATAACTATAACCTCCAGAGACATTTAGATCCAGAACTGCCGACGAACCTATGATGTCGCCCCATTCGTTGGTTTCGGTAATATTGCCGTAGCCAACGAATTGTGCCATCGCTGCCCATGTACCTCTATCTCCTGTAGCTTGTACATAACTAAGATTGCCAGCATTGCTCCCTTGCATGTATGTGATGAAGTTGAAATTTAGTGTCTTGTCACTGACGGAACTCATCAAAGCGGGGTTGCTGAAGACGAGCGATGCATCGTCTTCAATCAGAGAAATGTTTTTTCCTCCCAATGCCATGGCATGTGAGGACGTGGGGAGGTTTAGAAAATCAAAAATACTTGCTCCGCCCTGTCCTGTTACTTTGGTAGAAAATAAGAACAATAGAACGATGTATGCAGAAACGCTTTTTAAGCTCATGGTAAATATAATTTGGTTTCAAAGATAGTGCTTTTGATGCAATATGTTTGGCAAGACGGCATAAAAAAGTGCTTTGATAAAAAAAAAGTGTTATACAGATGTCGGTATGTGGAAAAAAAGTCCTACATTTGCCGTTGCAGTTGTGCTTAAAATAAAGAATAATCATATAATTATGGAAACAATCAAGACAATTAACGAGGAACTGCGTGGCCAGAAATCAACAAATCTTTTGATTGGATATGTTGTGGTATTGGCAGCCATGTTCGTAGCTTTCGAGTACACTACTCGTGATGTGGTGGTGAAGGAAGAAGGCAAAATTTATGAAAGTGTTGTTTTGGAAGAGGACATGATTCCCATTACACAGCAACAGGAAATTGTTGCACCTCCACCAGCGGCAGCTCCAAAGGTAGCTGAGATTATCAATATCGTAGAAAACGATACTGAACTTCCCGAGGAGGAAATTGAGACCAGTGAGGAGGTGAATCAGGCCATCACCACTGTTGTGGGTACAGGCGCACCCAGTGCGGTTGCTACAGGTCCTGTGGGTCCCGTTGTTGAAGAAGTGGATGACGACCGTGTGTGGGAATCAGTAGAGGAAAATGCTTCTTTCCCTGGTGGTGAGGAAGAGTGCATGAAGTGGTTGAGAAAGAATATTAAATATCCCAGCATCTGTCAGGAACAGGGTGTGCAAGGTCGTGTGATTGTGGCATTTGTGGTTAATCGTGACGGATCTATCGTTGATGTTAAGGTTGTTCGTTCTCCGGACGAACATTTGTCTGAAGAGGCTGTTCGTGTTGTTAAACTGATGCCTAAGTGGAAGCCTGCACGTCAGGGCAACAGAACCGTTCGTTCACGTTTCCATTTGCCAGTAATGTTCCGTTTGGGATAATTCATACAATTAGTGTTGTAAGAAAGAACTTTATTATGTACAGTTCAGAAGAAATTCTGGCTATGATAAACCAAGGGCTGGCAGAACTCCAACTGGAGCGCCAGCCCTTCGGGCTTTATCAGCCAATACGCTACGTCTTGGATGCAGGAGGAAAGAGAATACGTCCTGTGCTTTTACTTTTGACATATAATATGTATAAGGATGATCTGTCTCCAGCGATGCCTTCGGCCATAGGTATTGAGACATATCACAACTATACGTTGTTGCACGATGATGTCATGGATAGGGCTGAGGTAAGACGCGGCAGGGCATGTGTTCATAAGGTCTGGGACGAAAATACAGCTATACTGAGCGGAGACAGCATGCTTGTAATGGCATACCAACTCATGGCCAACTGTCCGGAAGAATATCTAAAAGAGGTGCTGACCCTGTTTACTGATACTGCTCTTGAAATAGGTGAGGGTCAGCAATACGATGTTGACTTTGAGAAAAGATTGGATGTGAAGCCCGAGGAGTATATAGAGATGATACGTTTGAAAACCAGCGTTTTGCTTGCCTGTGCAATGAAGACTGCTGCTATTCAGGCTGGTGCTCCTGCGGAGGATGCTACGTTGCTTTATCGTTTTGGTGAAAGCGTGGGGCTTGCTTTTCAATTGCAGGATGATATGCTTGATGTGTATGGCGATTTCAAGAGTTTTGGTAAGAAAATAGGTGGCGATATCTTGTGTAACAAGAAGACTTATCTATTGATAAAGGCTTTGGAGGGTGCTGATGGTTCTCAACGAGAGGAACTTTTGGGATGGCTAAATGCAACAGATTATAATCCTGATGAAAAGATTCGTGCGGTGACAGCTTTGTATGATGCTATTGGTGTCCGTCCTATGTGCCAAAATCTTATAAATAAGTATTTTGATGCAGCTTATGTGCATTTAGAGAAAATAAGTCTTCCTGCAGAGAAAAAGGAGAGACTTTGGAAATATACATTAAGTCTATTAGGAAGGAATAGCTGATGATAGATACGCATAGCCATATCTATGGAGAAGAATTTGATACGGATCGTGCAGAAGTTGTCCGCCGTGCCCTGCAAACTGGCGTAGATAAGATATTGCTGCCAAATATCAATGAGGAAAGTATCTCTCGTATGATGGCTGTTGTTCGGGATTTTCCTAATGTGTGCTATCCTATGATGGGTTTACATCCGGAAGATGTTAAGGAAGATTGGGCTATGATTCTCGACCGTATGGAGCAACAACTTGATGGCACGATAGCGGTGGGCGAATGTGGTTTGGATTTTTATTGGGATTCTACTTATAGGAATGAGCAAATAGAGGCTTTTGAACGTCAGATATGTTGGGCATATGAGCACGATTTGCCATTGGTTATACATATGAGGAAAGCCGAGCGTGAATTGCTGGATGCAATGGATAGGCATAAGTCAAAAGGCCTGCGGGGGGTGTTCCATTGTTTTGGTGGAAGCAAGGAAACTGCATCAAGAATGTTGAGATATGAAGGTTTTGCGTTAGGCATAGGCGGTGTGGTAACTTTCAAGAATAGTCATCTTGCTGATACACTAAATAGTGTGCCGTTGGGTAGAATTGTTTTAGAAACGGATGCTCCTTATCTGGCCCCAGTGCCATATCGGGGCAAAAGGAATGAGCCTGCATATGTCCGTGAGATTGCATCTTTTGTTTCTAATATATATAAGGTGTCATTGGAAGAACTCATTAATGAAACAAATGCTACAGTTGCAAGGATTTTTGGCGCCTTGTAATAGAAGTAATTGGATAAAAACAAACAAAAACATTATAAGAGAGAAACTTTTTTCGGAAAACGTTATGCCAAGTCCGTTAAAAATTATATTTTTGTAACCGCAAACCATGTAATGTGGTTATTGGAGAGGTGCTCGAGTGGTTGAAGAGGCACGCCTGGAAAGCGTGTATACGTCAAAAGCGTATCACGGGTTCGAATCCCGTTCTCTCCGCTTTATAATAAAAGTATTCATTAAAAATAAACCTAAAAATTACCAAAACAATGAAAAAGTTATTTGCTATTGTTGCGATGGTAGCTGCATGCTCTTTCGCTTCAACTTCATCTGTAATGGCTCAGGAAGAGGCTGCTCCTGCAGAAGCTGCTGTTGTTGATTCTGCTGCTGTTGATAGCGTTGCTGAGGCTGAGGCCGTTGAGGCTGCTCCCATTGAGGACGTTACTCCTGTTGAGGAGGAAGAGAATCTTCACAAGGCTTTGAAGACCAAGTTCATCGAAGGTGATGCAGGCTTTATGTCATTGGTTGCTATCGCTTTGGTTCTCGGTTTGGCCTTCTGTATTGAGCGCGTTGTTTATTTGAGCCTTGCTCAGGTTAATACCCGCAAGTTCTGTGCTGATTTGGCTGCTTTGGTTGCTGCAGGCAAGATTGATCAGGCAATCGCTAAGGCAAAGGCTACCCGTGGTCCCGTTGCTCAGCTCAGTCGCAAGGCTATGGAGTGCTTGAATAGCAATGACCAGAACGATATGGCTACTATCGAGCGTACCATCAACATGGAGGCTGAGGTTCAGGGTGCTTATCTTGAGGAGAACTGCTCTTGGATTACCTTGTTCATCGCTATGGCTCCCTCACTTGGTTTCTTGGGTACTGTGATCGGTATGGTGCTCGCATTTGATAACATCCAGAAGGCTGGTGATATTAGCCCCACTGTTGTTGCCGGCGGTATGAAGGTGGCTTTGATTACTACCATTTTCGGTATCGTTGTAGCTTTGATTCTTCAGGTATTCTATAACTTTATTCTTTCTCGTATTGAGGCTCTTACCAGTAACATGGAGGAGGCTGCACAGGAACTTTTGGTTATGTGTGTGAGAAGTGAGAAGAGCAAGAAGTAATTCTTCCTTATCTCAAATTAAAGTAACATCTACTTATTATTTAAGGAGAGATAGAAATGAAAATCCAGCAAATTTCTAAATATGTGATGTTGGCAGTTCTCGCTGTTAGTTTCGTAGTCTTCGCCATGTTCTTTGGCTTCTGGGGCGACGAAATGGTGGGTGAATTCGCAGCACCAACATTCACATCCCTCTTGCTGTTCCTGATGTACGGAATAGTAGCTTTGACTACAGTTTTGACCGTCTGGGCTGTAGTGAAGGGTATCGCCAGCAATAAGGGCAATGATTCTGCTGCTACTACAGGTGTTCCTGGTTCAAAGATTACCGTCTTCACATGGGTACTCGTTGTAGTATCTTTGGTTGTTGGTTATGTCCTAGGTATCGGTGAGACTGACTTCACTGCTGCTGATGGTACAGTGACTCCCGGTAGTATGGTAACAGTAGTTGACATGTTTATCTGGAGCATCTATATCTTGTCTGCTGTCGCTTTTGTTGCCATTGCAATCGGTATGAGCGGTATCCTGACAAAGACTGCTTCTAAGTAATAACCATTAAACATCGAAAGATATGGCTAAGAAAAAGAAGAAGATGCCGGGTCTGAACACCAGTTCTACCGCAGATATATCTTTCATGCTGCTTATCTTCTTCCTGGTTACCACATCAATGGATACCGATACAGGTTTGGCACGTCGTTTGCCTCAGCCACCAGATAAGGAACAGGAAGATACTCAGATTGACGTTAAGGAACGTAATGTTTTGAATGTCAAGATTAACTCAAACGGCAAAATGTGGTGCTCTGACGGTACCGGAAGTGGTGAGTTGGACATTAACTTGCTGAGAAATCGTGCAAAGGAGTTTATTCAAAACCCCAGCGATTTGAGCAGTTTGCCTGAGAAGGCTGCTGTAGAGATAGATTTATTGGGTCAATGTTACATTACCAAGAATCATGTTATCTCTGTACAGACAGACCGCGGCACACCATATGATGTGTATTTTCAGGTACAGAATGAGTTGGTAGCAGCATACAATGAGTTGCGTAACGATTTGTCCAAGGCCAAGTTCGGCCGTCCTTACGACGCTTTGACCAACGAACAGCAGGTCGCAATTCGTGCTTATTATCCTCAGAAGATTTCTGAGGCTGAACCTAAAAACTATGGAGGAACCAACTAATGGCAGGATTTAAGAAAAAGGAATCTCGCGAGATGCCTGAGATGAACACCTCATCTCTTCCCGACTTGATCTTCACCATCTTGTTCTTCTTCATGATTGTAACCACTATGCGTGAGGTTACTTTGCAGGTGAAGTTGACAGTTCCTCAGGGTACAGAACTCGAGAAGTTGGAGAAGAAGAGTGCAGTAAGTTACATCTACGTAGGTCCTCCTACCGATGCACTTCGTGCTCAGATGGGTAGCAGCACACGTATTCAGTTGAACGACCGTTATGCCGAACCTCGTGAGGTTATGGATTTCGTAGCTCAGGAACGTCAAGGAATGACCAATCAGGCAGAGCAGGTAATCTCAATCAAGGCGGACTCCAAGACACAGATGGGTATCATAACCGATATCAAGGAAGTCTTGAGAAAGTCATGGGCACTGCGTATCAACTACTCTGCAACTCGTAGACAGTAATCTTTATTATTGTAATAATAGAATGAACGGGAGTCGGTATGGACTTCCGTTCATTTTTCTTCTACATTCTTTTGTTTTAATTACGCCTTTATATGTATATAACAATAATTGCAGCCGTGGCACAGAATATGGCCATCGGTAATAACAATCAGTTGCTTTATTGGTTGCCCAATGACCTTAAGCGTTTCAAGGCACTCACTACTGGTCATACCATTATCATGGGTCGTAAGACTTTCGATAGTCTCCCGAAGGGTGCTCTGCCTAACCGTAGAAACGTAGTATTGTCTCGTACACTTAAAGAATTGCCTGGTGCCGAGGTTTTTCCTGATTTGCAGACAGCACTGGCATCTTGTACTGATTCCGAGGATATATATGTAATTGGCGGTGAAAGCGTATATCGACAGGCAATGCCTTTTGCCAATCGTTTATGCCTTACCGAAATAGACTCCATTCCCGAGCAGGCTGACGCCTTCTTCCCTCCTGTGGACGAATCCGAATGGACTGTGGTTTCACGCGAATTTCATGATATTGATGAAAAGCATGATTACAAGTATTGCTTTGTAGATTATGTGAAGTAATCTTTTTCCTTGTAGGTTCAAACAAATTTCGTTACCTTTGTGGCAAATTAAATTAGAATAACGTATGAAACAATATCTTGAACTGCTTGAGCGTATCCTTAAGGAAGGTGTTGACAAGGGTGACAGAACAGGTACCGGTACTAAGAGTATCTTTGGTCATCAGATGCGTTTTAACCTGGAGGAAGGCTTCCCCTTGCTTACCACAAAGAAGGTGCATCTTAAGAGCATTATCTACGAATTGTTGTGGTTCCTTCAGGGCAATACCAATGCCAAGTGGCTTCAGGAACGCGGTGTGCGAATTTGGAACGAGTGGGCAGACCCCGAGACAGGTGACCTTGGTCATATTTATGGCTATCAGTGGCGCTCGTGGCCCGACTACAATGGAGGCTTCATTGACCAGATACAGCAGGCTGTGGATACAATCAAGAATGATCCCAATTGCCGCCGTATAATAGTTTCTGCATGGAATGTTGCCGATCTTGACAATATGAACCTCCCTCCCTGCCATGCTTTTTTCCAATTCTATGTGGCAAATGGCAAATTATCCCTGCAACTGTATCAGCGTAGTGCTGACACTTTCCTTGGCGTGCCTTTCAACATTGCATCCTATGCCCTTCTGTGCATGATGATGGCGCAGGTGTGCGGTCTGAAACCAGGTGAGTTCATTCACACTACTGGTGATACGCATATCTACACCAACCACATGGAGCAGATACACGAGCAACTCTCACGTGAACCACGTTCACTGCCCCGTATGGTGCTTAACCCTGAAGTGAAGAACATCTTTGATTTCAAGTATGAGGACTTCACTCTGGAAGATTACGACCCATGGCCGGCAATTAAGGGGGTTGTGAGTGTATAACGTTTAACGTTGAATGTTTAGCGTTTAACGTAAAATAGAGAATCTCTATGCAACAATTACCTGAGGATTTCATATCCTTGATGAAGGAACACTACGGCAACGATGATGCCGAGGCCCTTTGCGAAGCCTTGCTGACAACAGAACCGGAGGTGTCTGTACGTCTCAATAGACGAAAGATTTCTGCGACCCACCCCAACCCTCCCTGTGAGGGAGGGGGAGTACAAGGACTGCCATATGAGGTGGGATGGGAGCCTGTCCCTTGGTGTTCCGATGCCTTTTATCTCTCCGAGCGTCCTCCCTTTACCTTCGACCCCCTGCTGCATGCTGGGGTGTACTATGTACAGGAAGCATCGTCTATGTATGTTGCAAAGTTGCTGAAGGATTATGCTTCCGAGACAGCATGTTGTGCTTTGGATCTCTGTGCTGCCCCCGGAGGCAAGAGCACTCTGTTGGCAGGGCTTCTTCCCGAGGGTTCGCTTCTTGTCAGTAACGAGCCAATGCCCAAGCGTGCCAATGTCCTTGCCGAGAACATGCAGAAGTGGACGCGCATGCCTCAGGGCAAATATCCCGTAGATAGTGTTGTTACCAACAACTATCCTGCCGACTTTGGCGCATTCTCAGACTGCTTTGACCTTGTTGTCACCGATGTTCCCTGTTCTGGCGAAGGAATGTTCCGCAAGGACGAACAGGCCGTGGCGGAGTGGAGCATGGCCAATGTGATGATGTGTGTGGAGCGACAACGTGGCATACTTCGTGATATTTGGCATACTTTAAAATCCGGTGGTCTCTTGATATACAGCACATGTACTTTTAATCGTTTTGAAGACGAGGACAATGCACGTTGGATATGTTCGGAGTTAGGTGGCGAACTCCTTGAAGAGCGTCATTTCCTTCCAGGACGTGACCGTGGTGAAGGTTTCTATTGTGCTGCTATACGCAAGAGTGGGGAAGGGGAAAGTATTGATGTCATCTCTGTATTGAAGGATAAAATTGTCCGTAAGGCCAATTCTACCCTCCGTCTCATGCCCAAGGCTTTCGAGTGCGAAGGCCCATGTGTGGAACTCTCCTACGACGAGGCTTTGGCCTATCTGCGCCGCGAGGCCATTCGTGTGCCTGCCCCCAAAGGTCCTGTAACTCTGTGTTACAAGGGCATTCCTCTTGGACCCGGTAAGGGCGTGGGTAACAGAATAAACAATCTCTATCCCGAAGCATGGAGGATAAGGAGCACATATACTAGGAAGTGGAGCCTTTGGGGAACGGAAAGCTGAAAACGAGAAACAGAAACCTATAATCCATACTTGAATAGTATTATGCAACAAAACATGCACAAATTCTGTACATACTTTTATGCCAAGAGTCCGTTGATGAAGGTTACGGCCGTTGTCTATGCCCTTGTCTTTGTGGTCATGGTCGTATTTTTCTTTCTGAACATGGATGCTATATTTGCCCAAGGTAAATTTACGTTGGCTTATGGTTTCTTTGTGCTTTGGACTTTGGCCATGCTTGTGCGCTCTTTGCTGTTTATATACGAGACCATTGTGGTAGATGAGGATAAACAGGAACTCCGCTACCGCTTGTTGCGCAAGACCATACCCTTCAAGGATATTATTCAGATTAAGAAAGTTCGTGATGGGCAATTGCGTATCCTCGCTTCCAAGGGGACATATCCCGTTTCAGTGGAACATGAGGAGGCATTTCTTCTTCTGTTGAAGTCCCAACTACCTAAGATACAGGTATCTTAAATACGATATAACCTGTACTTGGCTACCATAATACCATATGACTAAAGTTCTTCTGCATTGTTGTTGCGCCCCATGTTCCAGCGCCATCATAGAGTGGATGATGCAAAACGGCATCCGTCCGGTGCTGTATTACTGCAATCCCAATATCTTTCCCGAAGAGGAGTACCTTATCCGCAAGAACGAGTGTACACGATATGCAGAGCAGTTGGGACTGGAAATCATAGACGAGGACTACGACCATGCCTCCTGGTCCTGTGCCATTAGAGGACATGAAGACCAACCCGAGCGTGGTAGCCGTTGCTTGGAATGTTTCCGTATGCGTTTGCTCAGTGCAGCCAGATGTTGCCAGCGTTTGGGCATAGAAACATTTACCACTACACTGGCAAGCAGTCGTTGGAAAAGTCTTGAACAGATTTCCACCGCCGGCCATTGGGCTGCAGAGCAGGTTGGTCAAGTCCGTTTTGACGACCGTAACTGGCGCAAGGGTGGTCTGCAGCAACGCCGTAATGAACTACTGAAGGAAAACTCTTTCTATAATCAGGTCTTCTGTGGTTGCGAATACAGCCTTTCTGCCCGTCTGCCTATGATGCAGAAAGCAGAGATACGCAAATGGATTAAGGGTCTGAAGTCTGCACGTACTGCTGAATGGATGAAGCAGAAAAGCAACGAGATATGTTCATCCCTGCTTGCAGACGGTTTGTGGCGTGCTGCCGGCACGGTATTGCTTTACTATCCTTTGCCAAGCGAGGTAGATACCACCCTTCTTTTAGACAATGCCATGAATATGGGCAAGCGTGTACTCTTGCCCAAGGTTGTAGGAGATGAACTTGAACTTCGCACATATACCCCAGATTCATTGCAACCAGGAGCCTACGGTATAATGGAACCAACGGGCGAAGTCTTTCCCGTGGAGTCATACCACGAAATAGACCTTGCCGTCATCCCCGGCGTTGCATTTGACCGCCATGGGGTACGTCTCGGTAGGGGTAAGGGGTATTACGACCGCCTGCTCCCCCTGATGCTCAATGCATACAGGATAGGTATATGCTTTCCCTTCCAGTTGCTGGAGCAACTCCCCTCAGAACCTCATGACGTACTTATGAATGAGGTTGTGGATGACGGTACACAAATCTGATAGCATACCCTATTGATAGGGTTCCACAAAGTTTACTATGTCAGAACAAAAAACTATTGTAGTATAGCCTTTGCTCATGTGGTCTTTGGGGTCCCTGTTTTTCTAATTCCATTCATCGTAAGTCTGACCTGAAGGTGGATGCTGGCATGCCTGCTCCGTTCACAAGGTTGGCCTTGGTGTAGGGTTGCCATCCGTAGCGGACAATGGTGGGGTTCTTCACTTCCTTGCTCCACACCTTCACCTTGCCATCTTCCTGCACCACGGCCTTGGCAGGATGGAAGGTGCGGTCCTCGCCGGCAACCTCGAAGGTGAGGAGTTCTTCACCCTCGTTGGCAGGACGCAGCCCATCGGCATGGTCGAAGGAAACGTAGGCGGCACCCCTCTTGAACTCTGCCTTGCGGAAGAGGGGTCCTGAGGGTACAACGTGCTTGAATCCATAGGTATCGTTCAATGCCAGGCAAGCCAGTCGCTGGCCCACTTCGCGCTTCTGTGTGGGATGCACGTCAGTGGGGTTGCCCTTGTCGGAGGATACGGCCATGCCCACGTTGTTGATGCTGGTGAGCATACGGCGCTGGCTATCGCGGAACAGAGGCCATGAGGGACGGTTAAGGCTGGAAAGCTGGACATAGTAGAAGGGCATGTCTGCATCGTTCCAGTAGTCTCGCCAACTACGCACAAGGCGTGGGAAGAGCATTTCGTGTGCCTCTATGTTGTGGGCATTGCTCTCGCCCTGGTACCAGATGACACCACGTATGGGATACTGCTCCATGGGCAGGATGGCAGACTCGAAGAGGTAGCAGGGTTCGTAGGGATGGCGCTGGAACTTGTAGGTGGACTTGCGCACGTTCTGTGCGGCACGGCCTCGAACCCAGTCCTGGATGAAGTCGTTCTGTGTCCAGTTGCGCAGAATGGCAGGAAACTCGAACTCCAGCATGCGGCGAGACACCCATGCCTCGGTGGGCGAACCACCCACGGCATTGCAGATGAGTCCCACGGGCACCTGCAGGCTGTCCTGAAGCATCTTGCCGAAGTGGTATGCTATGGCGGAGAAGCGCGATGCAGTACTTGGGGTACACTCCGTCCACTGGGTGGGAAGGAAGTATTGTAAATGGTTCAGCGAATCAAGCACCGAGGCATCCCACTCCACGGGATTAGTGCGCCAACGTGCTTTCATATCGAAGAGACGTATGTTGGGGTTGTTGGCCAGGGGGATGTCCTCCTTGCCTGTGGCCGACTGGTTGAGCATGAACTCCATGTTGGACTGGCCGGAGCAAAGCCATACCTCGCCAGCCATAACGTTATTGTAAACCAATTCCTTCTTGCCAGCCTCTATCTTCAGGGTATAGGGACCACCGGGCTTCAGGGGCGAGAGGGTCACGTGCCACTTGCCATCGGTGTCGGCCGTGGTGCGCAGTTTCTGTCCTGCTATGGACAGGGTTACCTTTTCTCCGGCATTTGCCATGCCCTGGATGAGAAGGTCGCGTCCGTACTGGAGTACCATGTTGTCGGTGTAGAATGGCGACATCTTCAGACCTCCGTAGTTGCCTGTTATGCCCTTGTAGACAATCTCCGCCAACATGTGAGCGCCCTCGGCATTGGGATGGATGTTGTCCTCAAGTATGTAGGGATATGGATGCAGGGGTTCAAAGAAGTTTATCATCTGCACCTTCTCGGCACGTGCCACGCAGGCAATGGCCTCCTGTATCTGCTCGTGCCAATCGCGTGTGCCAGATTCGTAGCGCCAATGGCGGTCGGACAGGGGCGTCATCCTGGCAATGAGGAGTCGTGCCTTGGGATTCACCTCGCGGAAGGACTGGATAAGGGCGCGATAGTCTCCGATGAACTCGTCCTGATAGTTGGGCCAGTTGCGAGGGTCGGTGTCGTTGATGCCCAGGTGTATTACCACTATGTCGCCAGCAAATGCCAGGGCATCCTTATACTCCTGCTGCTGGGTGTAGGGGCGGTGTCCCTTATTCAGCAAGGTGGCACCAGGCTTGCCGAAGTTGCCCACCTCGTAGCCGTCGCCAAGCATGCCTTGCAACTTCACGGGATAGGCATTCACCTCTCGGTTTGCCACACCGCTACCATAAGTGATACTGTTGCCCACGCATGCCACGCGGATTTTCTCCTGTGCCTGTGCACAGATGGTGACAAGCATGAGAAATAGAGTCAGGAAAAATCTGTTCATAGGTATTGTATCTTATTTTATTATTGGCACTTTGTCGCATCAAAGTTAGTGCTTTTTGCCCAGTCCGCAAAAGAAAAGGCGGTGTTATTAAGGTTTCTACACTTATTCTTCATCGCTTTACCTCCATGAAACAGAGCAACAACCATTCAAGCACACCCTCGCATCTGCTCTCCTTGGACACCTTGCGAGGTTTGGATATGCTTTCATCATGGGGGCAGATGCCTTATTTATGTGCCTTGGTGGCATGTTTACATGCACTCTGCTTGCCCTGTGTGGTGGCTGTTCCTCTACTTCCTCTATCGCCACAGGATATTCCTGACGGTGTGATTTTCCGTTCTCAAAACCTTCTTCCCTCGTACTCCTCTATCTTCTGGCGGACATCGTCGGGCATGAGCATGGCGGAACCTTGCTGGCGGTTGCAGCATACCATGATGGTGTGGCACTCGCACTTCACTTCGCGTGTGCGGGCATTGACGGCACGCTGGAGCAGGGTGAAACTCTTGCGGCCTATCCGCTCCATGGCGGTTTGTATTACTATCTCGTCGGGGTAGTATATGGGTGCCAGGAAGTTGGCATTGATATTCGCCACCACTATGGCCATGCGCTGGAAGATATCATCGCCAGCCACGTCCAGGAAGTAGCGGGTCTTGCACATGTCGTAGAGCGCGAAGTAGACATTGTTGTTCACATGCCCGAACTGGTCAACGTCCGACCATCGCAACTGAGCCGGCAGTTCGTGACGGAAGACTATATCCTGTTCCATAGTATATGCTTGATTGTGTGTATGTGTTATCGTGTCAATGTATTTCCACCCTCTCGCCGCAGGAGAGATAAGTGATGCGTTCGCCCATCAGCAGGGAGAGCATGGCGAATTGCTCCACTCCGGTGCAATGCATGGTGTGGTATTGTGTGTGTGGGAAGGACAGGAGGTGCTCGGCCAAGGAACGTATGTATTGGCGCTCGTCCTCGGCATCGAGCCCGCTTTTTGCAAGATGCATGCCGGCCAAGACATGCGTTGGCGGAGTGCCGCATATCTCCGTTGCACGTTCCACGATGTTCTGTATGCCACAATGAGCGCAACCAGCCAGGAGCACGATGTTTCCTGCCTCGTGCACAATCAGGTTCTGCTCGTCGGCAAAGGCATCTTGCGTGTCCTTCTCAGGTCCAAAGAGCAGACGGTTTCCCCTTGGCCTCGGGTGTATGCCCTGCACCCCTCCGAAGAGCAGGAGACCCGGTGCTATCTCCATGGGCCCATCATCGTGGAAGACAATACGGGGAGAGGTTTGCAGAGCCGCGTCCAAACCGATGTAGTGCATGCCGTCCGCCCTGAGTGAGTAATGAGGCTGGAAAGCATGGCGATGCATGTGCACCGATGCATGGTGGTTTGCACTGAGGAATGCCCCAAGGCCTCCGCCATGGTCGTAATGCCCGTGGCTCAGTACGGCCATATCCACATCGTCAAGACCTACACCCAGTGCCTCGGCATTCCGTAGTAGGAGGTCCGATTGCCCCATATCGAAAAGCACGCTTCGCCCGTCCTCCATACGAAGGTGCAGGCTAAGGCCATGCTCGGTGGGCAAGCCACCGTGTGATGTGTTCTCTATGATGGCGGTAATGGTCATCTTCTCACGGGCAAACGACAGATAGCAATGCTGATACTACCTGCCGTTTGTCCTTTAATGTGTGTGTTATTATTTTACAATAGTCTTCTTGCCATTTACCACATATATGCCTGGGCGTACGACATTATTCTGCTTCTGGCCAGCCAGTGTGTAGATAGCCTTGGTGGTTTCATTGGCATTTACCTTCACGCCCTTGATACCGGTGCTGACACCTTCTGGTGCAGGTTCAAAGAACACGCGTGTGCCCTCGTCCCTTGAACCATCCGCATTCCACAGGCCCATCACCTGGCCACCTGTCTGCCAATTGCCGTTGTGGCTGAGGAAGTTCTTCTTGTCAGAAGTCTGGAAGGCATAGCAGCCATTGGTTTCGTTGAAAATCCATGTGTAGAACTTGTTGGTGAGTTCCTCTTTGCTCTGCATTTCGGTGCACTTGGCAGCATTGTTGGAGTGAGGCACGGTAACCATCTTGCCGTCCTCGGCAGAGATAATCATGACGTTGCCATCCTCGGCCTCCATGAAATACCAGAACTGGTTCAGAGGCAAACGAGGGTCCTGGTTGTTGATGCACAGAGCAGGCTTCTCTGCTCCCCATGGTGTAACGTTGGTAAAGACATACTGGCTCTTGTCGCCACCACCGTCTCTGCCACTATAGATGTAGTACAGAACTGGAGTTTCTCCGGCCTTGGTGAGGGTGAAGGGGTAGTCGTTTGTCTGTGCCATTGCAGAGGTCAGCACAACAATAAACAGGGTGAAGAGGGTAGAAAATCTTTTCATAGACAAATAAATTTATTAAGGTTAGTTCTATCTCATTTGCATACGCCGGGGGGAATACGGTCTACTTCTTCTCAGCCTCCTGCCAGGCATTGTATCCACCCTGGAGGTCAACAACCTTCAAACCGCGTTCACTCATAAGTCCCGAGGCTTTCTGGCTACGGCGGCCGCTACGGCAATATATATAATAGGTGTGGCTGGCATCCAGTGTGTCTATGCCGGCAAGGAAGGCCTGCTCGTCCATCACGTTCATCAGCACAGCACCTTCGATGTGCCCCTCGGCATACTCCTCGGGTGTGCGAACGTCTATCAGATAGGCCGTAGTGTCGGTATTCAGTTTCTGGGCATACTCCTCCACGGGGAGGACGGTGCTCTTGGCAGAAGTCTTGTTCTCTCCCCCGCATGAAGGGAGCAACAGGAGCAGGAGAAATGGAATGATGTTCTTCATAAATGCTTATCCGTTTTTCTGTTTGTTGATGATATATATTCCTGCCGTGGCCAGGGCGGCGGCAAGGACGTATTTCCAGTAGAACGCTTCGCCCAGGCAAAGGCACGAGGTCAGTGCTCCCACCACGGGAATGAGCGAGTTGTAGATGGCCACCTTGCCCACGGGATTGCAGGTAATGAGTTTGTTGTAGAGGGCAAAGCCCAGGGCAGAGATGCCTATTAGCAGGAGCAGTATGACCACACCCTGCCAGTTGACCTGTGGCAATGAGGCACCAAGCAGGAACGAGGGAACAAGCAGGAGCAATCCGCCAAGGGCAAGGCTGTAACCCGTGCCCACGAAGACATCCACACGCCTTACCAGACTTCGTGTCAGCAGACTTGCCACGGCCGAACAGAGGGCATTGACGATAATCATGCCATCGCCCAGGAGGGTGAACCTTCCGCTCTCCTCTCCGCCCAGGTTCAGCGCCAGTATTCCGGCAAAGCCAATGACGCATCCCAGTATCTTGCCTGGTGTCAGGCGGTCGCTCTTGAAGAACATGCACGCCATGATGACCAGCGAGAAGACGCTCAGCGAGTTCAATATCGCCGCCCTTGCCCCAGCACTATGCGACAGGCCTATGTAGAAGGTGGCATAGTGCAGAGTGGTATTCATCAGGGCAAAGACCAGCATGAACCACCAGTCGCTGCCCTTCCTCATAGCGAAGGGACGTCCCATAGCCTTTGCCATTGCCAGGATTATGAGACCCGACATGGTGAAGCGCAATCCTGCAAAGAAAATTTTGTTGCCCGTCATCTCTGGCGTGATGGCAAGGTACTCGAAGCCCAACTTTATCAGTGGATACGCCCATCCCCACACCACGGCCGCCGTTATGGCAAAGCACGCCACCCACACGGGGCGCTGGAAAAGGGGCAAGGATGGAGTTGGTTTCTCTGCTTTCTCCACTCCATCGCTATATGATATTTTGCTCGGCATTCTCTCTCGATATTCAAATATACGCACAAAGGTAATCAAATTTCATTAAACAATAAACCTATACGCTACTGAATCTTTGTCCAAGCATCCTTTTTGGCTTATCTGAAGCCAATGCAGTACTCTCATAAGAAAACTTCAGTCCTTCCACGAGAGTACTGCAGTTTCCTCACGAGAAAACTGACTCGTTGTCGAGAAGGCCTTTTATTTCTGTCCGCGTTCTTCCTGCACACTTTCTCCTGCTCTCCAGTCTTTCTTTCACGAGAAATTTATTTTCATGTACGAAGAACGAGGATATATTAAAGTAAAATCGTATTTTTGTAGACAGGAAGAAACGCATATTTATCAACTGACACAAACCGCACATGAAAAAGACATCCATTATTGTCGCCTTTCTTTTAGTGATTATACTCTTCTGTATGGCGTGGGCTGTGCTCAAGTCTGCGCATATGTATAAACTGGAAGACACGGAAAGAAAGCCAGATACAATATTTGTACACGCTCCTGTTATTCCATATGCAGAACCGCTCCAGAAAGACACCATTCAAGGCAAAACATTACAGGACATGGTTAATGGTTTAGGCAGGAACATAAACAGAGTCGGTGTATGGGAAATGATTTCAGACCTTGCATACACCGTGATATTCGAAGAGAACGGCAGATATTTCATGCAGGACATTTATATGGACAGATGCAAGTATGGCGACAAGGAAGAACTGAAGAAATCTGGAGGTTATACGTATCGCTTCAAGGAAGAAAATGGAGAGTCCTTCGTTGTTAGAGGAGAACTGCTGTTCGGATACTCAGATGATGCATTGGCTTGCAGATGGCCTCAAGTGCTATGAGTGTCCTTGTCTCACAATATAAAAGAATATAAACTCAATACTTATGATCAAGCATATAATACTATGGACGCTCAACCCCGAGTTGTCCGAAGAGGAGAAGCAGAACGTGAAGATTGCCATTAAGCAGGACCTTGAGGCACTGGTGGGCGTGGTGCCCGGACTTGTGGAGGTCACGGTACACATAGACGGTCGCCTTGCCTCGTCCAATGCCGACTTGATGCTGGACAGCACTCTGGAGAGCGAGGAAGCGCTGAAAGCCTATGCCGTACACCCTGCCCATGTGAAGGTGGCAGAGGAAAGGGTAAAGCCCTATGCCGTGCAGAGGGTGTGCCTGGACTTTAAGATCTGAAAACGGAAAACGGAAAGGTGAAAACTATGCCATACACATACGAATACCCACGACCTGCCGTTACGGCGGATTGCATAGTCATCACCCGAGAGGAGCGCCCACGTGTGCTCCTTATCCAGCGTGGTGGCGAGCCATTCCGTGGTCATTGGGCCCTGCCCGGCGGTTTCATGGACATGAACGAGACGGCACAGGAGTGTGCCATGCGCGAACTTACCGAGGAGACTGGCCTCACGGTGACGAAAACTTATCAAGTAGGTGCATACAGCCGTGTTGACCGCGACCCGCGAGGACGTACCGTGGGCATAGCATACCTGGCCATCATAGAAAGCCCCATGCCCGTGCAGGGACAGGACGATGCCGCCAAGGCAGAATGGTGGTATGTGGACGAACTTCCGCCCTTGGCCTTTGACCATGCCGACATGATGAAGGATGCCATGCGTCTGTATAATTCCATAGTTTCACAAAACTGACCAGACACGAAGCACAATGATAAGCAGCAACCCCGAACTCGACCTTGCACGCCGTATCGTAGAGAACACTGGCACACACCTTTTCCTGACGGGTAAGGCAGGTACAGGCAAGACGACCTTTTTGAAGGACCTCAAGCAGCGTTCGCCTAAGCGCATGGTGGTTACCGCTCCCACGGGCATTGCCGCCATCAATGCAGGGGGGATGACCCTGCACTCGTTCTTCCAGTTGCCTCTTGCACCGTATGTCCCCGACTCCACCTTCCGTGCCGAGAAAGATGTACACCGCTACAAGTTCAGCAAGGAGAAGAAGAGGTTGATTCGGAGCCTCGACCTGTTGGTCATCGACGAGATCAGTATGGTGCGTGCCGACATACTGGATGCTGTGGATGCCGTACTGAGGCGCTTCCGTCAGCCTCATCTGCCCTTCGGCGGAGTGCAGTTGCTCATGATTGGCGACCTGCAACAACTGGCACCGGTGGTGAAACCCGAGGAGTGGGACATGCTCTCGCAATACTACGACACGCCGTTCTTCTTCAGCAGCAGGGCACTGAGTGAGACGCACTATGCCACCGTGGAACTGAAACAGACCTACCGCCAGACAGACGAGCACTTCCTGGCATTGCTCAACAACATACGCACCAACAGGGCTGATGCCGCCACGCTGGAACAACTGAACAAGCGCTACATACCGGAGTTCACGCCTCCTGCCTCGCCCCACTACATACGCCTCACTACACACAACGTGCTGGCACAGAGCATCAACGACAGGGAACTGGGCAAACTTGGCACGCCCACCTATACCTACCGTGCAAAGATAACGGGCAACTTCCCCGAGTATAACTATCCCACCGAGGAGACACTGACCTTGAAGGAGGGTGCGCAGGTGATGTTCATCAAGAACGACCATTCGGGCGAGAGGCGGTACTTCAACGGCATGATTGGCGAAATAGTCAGCATTGACCAGGAGGGATTTGTTGTGCAGAGCCAGGACTTCAGCGGCGAAATAAGGGTGGAGCGCGAACAATGGGACAATACCCGATACACGCTCAACGAGCAGACGATGGAGATAAACGAGGAGGTGGAGGGCAGTTTTGAGCAGTTCCCCGTGCGCCTGGCATGGGCAATAACTATACACAAGAGCCAGGGCCTTACCTTCAGCCATGCCATCATAGATGCCCGCGACTCCTTTGCACACGGACAGGTGTACGTGGCACTGAGCCGTTGCCGCACACTGGATGGTATGGTGCTCAGTTCGCCGTTAAGTGCCAGTGCCATCATCTGCGACACCACGGTAAACAATTTCAATGCCGCCATGGCACAGCGCACACCAGGCGCAACGGCAATCGACACCTGGGAGAAGCGATACTACCACCAGCTGGTGCAGGAACTTTTCAGTTTTGACACGCTCCTTGAGCACTTTAACGGCCTGCACCGCCTCGTGGCAGAACATTTCTGCTCTCTATATCCGCAATTGCTCGAGCAGTTCAATCTTCATGCCCAAAGCATACAGAAGAAACTCTGCGACATTGCCGCACGCTTTGCCACGCAATACACGCGCATTATCTCCGAACAGGCCGACTATGCATCGTCCGCCCTATTGAAGGAGCGCATACACAATGCCACCGGATATTTCCTGGAGGAGTTCTCCCCCATCTGCCAATGGGCAGAAGAACTCTCCATACCCACCGACAACAAGGAACTGAAGAAGCGAATCGCCGACTACACGGAAAAACTCGTACAATGCTGCACCCAGAAACGTAAACTTCTGGAATTCGTGCACGAGGAGGGATTTGAAATCTGTGCATATCTGCACAAAAAGGCCGTCATCAACCTGGAGGCAGAGGGTGAGACAGACACCACGGCCGCATCCAAGAGCCGCAAGAAGAAACAAGCCGAACCAACCCTGCAAGTGTCATCGGACATCGCCTTGCCCGAACTCTATAAAAGCATCGTCTCATGGAGGCAGAAGAAGGCGCAGGAACTGGCCATCCCTGCCTATTGCGTGCTTCAGCAAAAGGCACTCCTGGGCATAGTGCACTTCCTGCCCGACAATCCCAAGTCCCTGCTCAAGATACCATACATGGGCAAAGCCTCGGTAGAGAAGTATGGCAAGGACCTGCTGGAAATCATCACCGCATACATGAAAGAGAATAACCTTACCACCAAGATATAGAATGAAACAGATAATAGACATCATAGCCAAGACTCTTGGCATAGGTGCACGACAGATAGAACAGACACTTAGCCTGCTGGACGGCGGTGCTACCATTCCCTTCATTGCCCGCTACCGCAAGGAGGCCACGGGTGGTTTGGACGAGGTGCAGATTGCCGAGGTAGCAAAGCAGAACGAGAAGTTCAAGGAACTCATCCACCGCAAGGAGTATATCCTGCAAACCATAGAGGAGCAGGGCAAACTTACAGACGAACTGAAGGAAAGAATAACCTCCTGCTGGGATGCCACCGTGCTGGAGGACATATACCTGCCCTATAAGCCCAAGCGCAAGACTCGTGCCGAGGTGGCACGCAAGCGTGGCCTTGAACCCTTGGCTGATGCCATACTGCACCGTCCCAATGGCGATCCGGAGCAATATGCCAAGGCATACGTCACGGAGGAGGTTCCCTCTGTGGCAGATGCTCTGCAGGGTGCAAGGGACATACTGGCCGAACGCATGAACGAGGACGAGCGTGTGCGCAATACCCTGCGCCGTAGTTTCGAACTCACCGCCCAGATTTCCTCCAAGGTGGTAAAGAGCAAACAGGAGGAGGCGCAGAACTATCGCACGTATTTCGACTTCTATGAACCACTGAAGCGATGCACCAGCCATCGCCTCCTGGCCATACGCCGTGGCGAGAGTGAGGGTTTCCTGCGTGTGGACATCAGTCCTCGCGACGAGGAGGATTGCATCGAACGACTGCTTCGCGGATTCCCCACTCGTGGCAAGTGTGGCGAACAGATTGTCATGGCAATGGAGGATGCCTACAAGCGCTTGCTCAAGCCTTCCATAGAAACGGAGTTCGCAACGGCATCAAAGAAACTTGCCGACGAGGAGGCCATCCGTGTGTTTGCCACCAACCTGAGCCAACTTCTCCTTGCCGCTCCTCTCGGGCAGAAGCGCATCATGGGCATCGACCCAGGGTTCCGTACGGGTTGCAAGGTGGTGTGCCTCGACCAGCAGGGCAATCTCCTGCACAACGAAACCATCTTTCCACACCCTCCACGTGGCGAACGCATGGAGGCGCTGGATACCTTGGAACGACTTCTGGACAAGTACAAAATCGAGGCGGTGGCCATAGGCAATGGCACGGCAGGTCGCGAAACAGAAGATATCGTCAGGATGTTGCGTCGTCCCGGTCTCTCCGTCTTTCTCATCAGCGAGGATGGTGCCTCGGTCTACTCCGCCTCAAAGATAGCACGCGAGGAGTTTCCCGACCACGATGTCACCGTGCGTGGTGCCGTGAGCATTGGTCGCCGCCTTGCCGACCCACTGGCAGAACTGGTAAAGATAGATGCCAAGTCCATCGGTGTGGGACAATACCAGCACGATGTTGACCAAACGGAACTTAAGCATGCCCTGGACCTCACCGTGGAGCGTTGTGTGAACACCGTGGGCGTGAACCTCAATACCGCCAGCAAACACCTGCTTACCTATGTCTCAGGCCTCGGTCCTGCCCTGGCACAGAACATTGTTACGTACCGTGCAGAGAACGGTCCCTTCGCTTCTCGCCAGGAACTTCAACGCGTGCCACGCCTCGGTGCCAAGGCCTTTGAGCAATGTGCCGGCTTCCTGCGCATAGCAGATGGCAAGAATCCCCTGGACAATACCGCCGTACACCCCGAGCGCTACGAACTGGTGCGCCGCATGGCAAAGGATAGCGGGTGTACGGTAGAGGAACTAATCTCCTCGGCAGAGAAGCGCAAGGCCATCAACCTCCAGCGCTATTGCTCTGACACCGTGGGCATGCCTACCCTTACCGACATCATGCAAGAACTCAGCAAACCGGGGCGCGACCCTCGTGGCGAGAACGAGGAGTTCTCCTTCGACTCCACCCTCCGCACCATCGACGACCTGCAGGAGGGCATGATTCTTAATGGCATCGTCTCCAACATCACCAACTTCGGCTGCTTCGTCGACCTCGGCATCAAGGTGAAGGGCCTTGTCCACGTCTCCCAACTTGCCGACAGGTACGTTAGTGACCCCATGACCGTGGTGCACCTTCAGCAAAAGGTCAAAGTCAAGGTAATAGAAATCGACTACACCCGCAACCGCATAGCGCTGAGTATGAAAGGGGTGGAGCAGAAATGACGCATGTTAAATAAGTACAATGCCTATGTTATTTTTGCGCCAACGTGGCCTAATCTTAATTAAAATTCGTACCTTTGTGCCCGAAATAATATGGATATGAGAAGAATATACTGGCTCCTGGCTTTGATTTCTGCAGTTATGCTACAATACTCTTGTAGTTCGGACGAAAAAACGTATAGCGAGCAGAAGGAGCAGGAACGTGAAGTGGTGAAATCCTTCATAGGTCGCAATGTGATAATTGTGCAAGGCAAGGACACATTGCTCAATATGGGCAAAATCAATGTAATAACCGAAGAGGAGTTTGATAACCGCAACCACACGACCGACGTCAGCAAGAATGAGTATGTGCTTTTTGCCAATACAGGTATATACATGCAGATAGTGCGCGAAGGTGCAGGAAAGCGTATAGACCATGGGGAAAGCAAGCAATTGGTATGCCGTTTCTTCGAGTACAATATCATGGGTGATAGTCTGCAACTGACCAATAACGTAATGTCTTCGGCAATAGGGCTCGAATACCTGAATGTCTCAAACAACTCGGGAAAGTTGAGTGGAAGTTTTGACTTGGAAATGGTGCCACCAAGCCTGATATATAGTACATATAGCGATACCAATGTGCCGGAAGGATGGCTGAAACCCTTGGAGTATGTCCGTGTGGGACCGCAGACGGATTCGGAAACACGCATTGCCAAGGTAAGGGTGATTGTTCCTCATAGTTCAGGGCAGTCGCATGCTATGGCTCTGGTGTACCCATGTTTCTATGAACTCACATTCCAGGAAAGATGATATATATTCATATACCATTCTGTAAGTCGCGGTGTCTGTACTGCGACTTTTTTTCTACCACCTCTCGTGAACATATGGGGGCCTTCGTGAAGGCTCTGATGAATGAGATGGAGGGTAGGGCAGAGGAACTCGCTCATGCGCGCGCAAATACTATATATATTGGTGGGGGTACACCCAGCCAACTTCCTGGAGAGTGCATAAAGGCCATCTTTGAAACTCTGCAAAGTATAGTGCCTTTGGAACATGGTGCAGAAGTGACGATAGAATGTAATCCGGATGATATTGATGCCGATTTCCTGGATGTTTTGGCAGGAACTCCTGTTAATAGGGTGAGCATGGGTGTGCAGACGTTTGACGACAACCTGTTGCGCCTGCTGAGAAGAAGGCACAATGCCATGCAGGCACGCGATGCCGTGGCTATGCTTAGACAGGCAGGATATCACAACATCAGCCTGGACCTTATGTATGGTTTGCCCGGGCAGACCATGGACATGTGGAAGATGGATGTGGATGAACTGCTTGCCATGAGCGTTCCCCACATGAGCGCATACTCGTTGCAATGGGAGGAAGGGACCCCGCTTTTCCGCATGCTGGAGAAGGGACTGGTGGAGGAAGCTCCGGAGGATTTGTCTTTGGAAATGTACAGGTACCTGGTGCATGCAACCTCCGTGTCAGGGATGGAACATTACGAAATCAGCAACTTTGCCATGCCAGGCATGAGGGCTCGGCACAATAGCGGATACTGGAGAAACGAACCGTATGTGGGATTAGGGCCTGGTGCTCACAGTTATGACGGAAACAGGAGAAGATGCAGTAATCCAACAGACCTTGCCGGGTACATTGAATCCCGAGGCTTGCCTCAGATGGATGTGGAGATATTGGATGATGATGCACTCTATGAAGAACAAGTACTGAAAGCCTTACGAACCACAGATGGATTGGATGTGGAATTATTGCCGCAAAAATACAGAAACTATGCCCTGAGGATGGCTAAAACTCACCTGGAAAGCGGCCGCTTGTCTATGGAACAAAACGTGCTGAGGCTCACGGAGGAGGGAATTTTCGTCTCAAACGACATAATGTCTGATATGATGTTGTAAAACATAATCTCTCTTGGTCTCTTTTATGTCAAAAAAGTGTATTTTTACATCCGATTTCGGTGTTTTTTCGTGGTAAGAGACAGGGAAAAACCAATCGGAAAGACTTAAAAACAACCAATACTAATACACTATGAAGACTTATCAGACACAAGAAATCAAGAACATTGCCTTGCTGGGTAATGACGGTAGCGGTAAGACAACCCTTACAGAGAGCCTGCTTTACGAGGCAGGCGTAATCAGCCGTAGAGGACGTATTACACAGCAGAACACCGTCAGCGACTATTTCCCCGTTGAGCAGGAGTATGGATATAGCGTATTCAGCACCGTTTACCACGTGGAGTGGAATGGCAAGAAGTTGAACATCATTGACTGCCCTGGAAGTGATGACTTCGTGGGTGCCGCCATGACCGCACTGAACGTAACCGATACCGCAATCCTTCTGCTGAAAGGTGCAAATGGTGTGGAGGTGGGCACACAGAACCATTTCCGCTACACAGAGAAATTGGGCAAGCCCGTAATATTCCTTGTAAACCAGTTGGACGACGAGAATACCGACTTTGACAACATCCTGGAGCAACTGACCGATGTTTATGGTTCAAAGGTGGTTCCTGTTCAGTATCCTTTGCAGACAGGCCCCAATTTCAACTCCCTGATTGACGTGCTTCTGATGAAGAAGTATTCATGGGGTCCCGAAGGTGGTGCGCCGACAATAGAAGAAATCCCTGCCGAGGAAATGGACAAGGCCATGGAGATGCACAAGGCACTGGTAGAAGCTGCTGCGGAGCATGACGAGGGTTTGATGGAGAAATTCTTCGAGAGCGAGAGCCTGACTGAGGACGAGATGCGCGAAGGTATCCGTAAGGGTCTGGCTGCACGTGGCATGTTCCCAGTATTCTGCGTATGTGCAGGCAAGTGCATGGGCGTTCGTCGTCTGATGGAGTTCCTGGGCAATGTGGTTCCCTTTGTTGACCAGATGCCTAAGGTGCACAATACCCGCGGCGAGGAGGTTGCTCCTGTCGTGGATGCCCCCACAAGCCTGTATTTCTTCAAGACCGCCGTGGAACCCCATATCGGAGAGGTGCAGTATTTTAAGGTAATGCAGGGCAAGGTACACGAGGGTGATGACTTTACCAATGCCGACCGTGGAAGCAAGGAACGCATGGCTCAGTTGTTCTGTTGTGCAGGTGCCACCCGTATCAAGGTCGAGGAACTTGTAGCAGGCGATATAGGCTGTACTGTCAAGTTGAAGGACGTGAAGACTGGCAATACATTGAATGCCAAGGGTGCCGAGCATCGCTTCAATTTCATCAAGTATCCTAACCACAAGTATTCTCGTGCCATCCGTGCCGTAAACGAAGCAGAGACAGAAAAGATGATGAATGCCCTGCAGAAGATGCGTGAGGAGGATCCCACATGGAAGATAGAGCAGAGCAAGGAGCTGAAGCAGATTCTGGTACATGGTCAGGGTGAGTTCCACTTGCGCACCTTGAAGTGGCGTATGGAGAACAACGAGAAGATCCAAATAGTGTTTGACGAGCCCAAGATTCCATATCGCGAGACAATCACCAAGGCTGCCCGTGCCGACTATCGTCATAAGAAGCAGTCAGGCGGTGCAGGTCAGTTCGGTGAGGTTCATATGATAGTAGAACCCTACTACGAAGGTATGCCTGCCCCCGAAGTGTATAAGTTCGGCAACCAGGAGTATCGTATTAACGTTAAGAACACTGAAACTGTTGAGTTGGAGTGGGGTGGCAAGCTGGTGTTTGTAAACAGCATTGTCGGTGGTTCTATTGATGCACGCTTTATGCCTGCAATACTGAAGGGCGTTATGCAGCGTATGGAACAAGGTCCCCTGACCGGATGCTATGCCCGCGACGTACGCGTTATAGTATATGATGGCAAGATGCACCCCGTGGACAGCAATGAATTGTCCTTCATGCTTGCCGGCCGTAATGCCTTTAGCGCTGCTTTCCGCGAGGCAGGACCTAAGATTCTGGAGCCCATTTACGACGTGGAGGTGTTCGTTCCTGGTGACAAGATGGGCGATGTGATGAGCGATCTGCAGGGACGTCGTGCCATGATTACCGGCATGCAGAGCGAGAATGGTTATGAGAAACTGACATGCAAGGCTCCCTTGAAGGAGATGTCCAGTTACTCCACCGCATTGTCAAGCCTGACTGGTGGCCGTGCCAGCTTCATCACCAAATTTGCAAGTTACGAGTTGGTACCTGGCGATGTTCAGCAGAAACTGGTGGCTGAATACAAGGGCACTGACGAGGAGTAAGTCAGAGTGCTCTGTTTCCAGTAGTTAATGGAAAAGATTGCAATAGTTGCGGTTTTGTTAACTAAAGGAACAGGGAAATCTAAATAAAAGCAAAAAAGAGGGCGTTTTATGCTCTCTTTTTTGTTTTGTATGTAACAGGTTGACTATATTTGCATTATGAAACGATGGGTAATATGGACGATATGCCTGGTTATGGGCGTTTGCTTCTTGATGCTGCTTTACCTTCAGCTCCGCTATGCAAGGACTATGATGGCTATCAGACATGAGCAATTCAATGAAAGCGTATTGAGAAGTTTGGATATAGCCTCCAGAAACATGGAGCGCAACGAGACGATGGTGTATCTGCGAGAGGTGGTTGGGCACTATGGCGATTCCTTGGACTTATACTCTGCATCCTATGGCATGGACCTCACTATGACGGGTATGCATGCTTTTCAGCGTAGGGTACGCAATGCCTACATCTACGAGAAGGAAGTGTTGGACGAGGTAATCCTGCGTGTGCTCTATGCATCAGGCATTCATGATTTTGAGGAGCGTGTAGACAAGGATTTCTTGGTGCAGACACTTCGCCGTTCTCTTCGAAACAACGGAATAGACTTGGAATTCCACTATAGGGTGTTCAATAGCGAGGGGCATGAGGTGTATCGTTGTCCCGACTATAATCCCAAGGGGGAAGACTATAGTTATACGCAAACCTTGTTCCGTAACGACCCTACCGGCAAGATGGGTGTGGTCAGCGTCCACTTCCCCAATCTCAACAAGTATGTTCACGAAGTGGCCAGTATGATTTATCTGGCGTTGCTCTTTACAATGTTCCTTTTTGTCACTTTCCTGATAACGGTTTATCTGGTGGTAAGGCAAAAGAAGGTTACGGAAATGAAGAATGACTTCATCAACAATATGACGCATGAATTCAAGACACCGATATCAACTATCAGCATAGCGGCACAGATGCTGTCGGACAGTAACTTGCAGAAGTCTGCCGATACATACGAGCGTTTGAGCGGCGTTATCTATGGTGAAACCAAGAGACTGCGTTTCCAGGTGGAAAAGGTCTTGCAGATGTCGTTGTATGAGGGCGGTAATATCGCTTTGAAGATGCAGCCCTTAGATGCCAACGATTTGATAGATAGTGTGGTGCAGACGTTTAATATCAAAGTGACCCAAAACGGAGGCGACATAAAGACAGAACTGAATGCCGAGAACTCAATAATAAGGGCAGATGAGATGCATTTCACTAATATTGTGTTCAATCTCATGGACAATGCCGTAAAGTATAAGCGTGACGATGTTCCCCTGCATTTGGAGGTCTCTACACATAATGATGCAGACCACCTGTTCATCCAGATTTCCGACAATGGCATTGGAATACATAGGGACGACCTGAAACGCATCTTTGATAAGTTCTATAGAGTGCACACGGGCAATACACATAATGTCAAGGGCTTCGGCTTGGGATTGGCCTATGTACATAAGATGGTAAGTCTGCATAAGGGAACCATCAAGGCAACGAGCGAGATAGGCAAGGGTACAAGCTTCCTCGTTACCCTGCCATTAAATAAAGGATAATATACATTAATGTGTCTTATGCGGCACTCCCCTTGCGATGCATGGTATGCCGGAAAAGACAAAACAGACAATAGTATGGAAACAAGACAGAGAATTTTATTGTGCGAGGACGAAGAGAGTCTGGGCATGCTTTTGAGAGAGTATCTTCAAGCTAAGGGCTATGATGCAGAACTGTACCTTGATGGAGAGGCTGGCTACCGCGCTTTTGCCAAGAGCCACTTTGATATGTGCCTTCTTGATGTGATGATGCCCAAGATGGACGGATTCACCCTTGCAAAGGAAATAAGGCTCGTAAATCAGGAGATACCCATCATATTCCTTACCGCAAAGAATCTCAAGAGTGATATTCTTGATGGATTCAAGGTGGGGGCTGATGACTATTTGACCAAGCCATTCAGCATGGATGAACTTGTCTTCCGAATGGAAGCAATACTGCGCCGAGTAAAAGGCAATGCCAAGAAGGTGCAGACGGTGTACCAATTGGGAATGTACGTGTTTGACTCCCAGCGCCAACTCCTTACCATGGGAGATAGCAGCACCAAGCTGACCACCAAGGAGTGCGAACTGCTCTCGTTGCTATGTACTCATACCAATCAGGTGCTGGAGCGCGAACTGGCACTGAAGACCATCTGGATAGACGACAATTATTTCAATGCACGTTCAATGGATGTGTATATTACCAAGTTGCGCAAACATCTCAAGGGCGACCCACGTATTGAGATCAATAACGTCCATGGCAAGGGCTACAAACTCATAGTGCCCGAATCATCTTTGTAAAGACTCCCAAAAAGTCCTCCCGGTTCTTTCGCCCCTGTCCTCCCGAGGACCAAGGCGAAAGAACCGGGAACTCTCGCCTCGGTCCTCGGGAGGGCCAGAAACGGCGCTTGCAGGTAAAAACAGCACGAGCCTCTCAATGCAAACTGAGAGACTCGTGCTGTATTCTGAACATCTGTGCTTATGCTTTGGTAGCTTTGCCAGTCACATGAATGTGAGTGGGCACTGCCGCAACAATAAACAACAGGGCAATTCCCTGAATCCAATTGTGATCCACAGCTCCTGAGTTTAAGAACTTGTCAGTTGCATAACTGAGCACAAGAATGAGTGCTCCAATCACCAGCATAATTATACCAAGGTACTTCATTGTGTAATATTATATAGTTGATTTTTAGACTAAATTAGAATATAGGCATACTTCTCGCCCGATATTGATATGCAAAATAATGAAAAATATCTGAGACCACCTAAAAAAGCGTTGCAAAAAAGCCTTATGCGAGCAAAAAAAGGAAGAAAACCTTGCGTACATCATATAAAAGCACTACCTTTGCACCGCATTTTGCACAAATATCAAATTATTTAATCATTTATCAACGTATTATGAACCAATACGAAACCGTTTTCATTTTGACTCCCGTTTTGTCTGATGAACAGATGAAGGAAGCGGTAGAGAAGTTCAAGGGCGTTCTCGCTAAGTGTGGTGCAGAGATCATCAACGAGGAGAACTGGGGCCTGAAGAAACTTGCTTACCCCATTGAGAAGAAGAGCACCGGTTTTTATGAACTCATTGAGTTCAAGGCTACTCCCGAGACTATCAAGACTCTGGAAATCGCTTACCGTCGTGACGAGAGAGTGCTGCGCTATCTGACTGTAAAGATGGAGAAGTATGCAGCTGAGTATGCTGAAAAGCGTCGTAACAATAAAAAGGAGGCATAAACATGGCACAGTCTGAAATTCGTTATCTGAACGCTCCTGCAATTGATATCAAGAAGAAGAAGTACTGCCGTTTCAAGAAGAGCGGTATCAAGTATATTGATTACAAGGATCCCGAGTTCCTGAAGAAGTTCCTGAACGAGCAGGGTAAGATTCTTCCCCGTCGTATCACCGGTACATCTTTGAAGTATCAGCGTCGTGTGGCTCAGGCCGTTAAGCGTGCTCGTCACTTGGCTCTGCTGCCCTTCGTAACCGATTTGATGAAGTAAACTAAGGAGGAAGTAGATATGGAAATTATTCTGAAAGAAGATATCATTGGCTTGGGTTTCAAGAATGAAATCGTAAGTGTAAAGGCTGGTTATGGCCGTAACTACCTGATTCCTTATGGCAAGGCTGTGATTGCCAGCGAGAGCGCAAAGAAGCAGTTGGCAGAGGACTTGAAGCAGAAGGCTGTTAAGTTGGCTAAGATCAAGGCTGAGGCTGAGGCTTTGGCAGAGAAGTTGAACGCAGTTCAGCTTACTATCAGCACCAAGGTTAGCGCAACTGGTCAGATTTATGGCAGCGTGAACAACTTGCACATAGCAGAGGAACTCGCAAAGCTCGGTTTGGAAGTAAACCGCAAGACCATCGTTTTGAAGGACGTAAAGGAGGTAGGTTCTTATGTTGCTTTGGTTAAGTTGCACAAGGACGTTACCGCAAACGTTGCTTTTGACGTTGTTGCAGAGGGTGCCGCTGAATAAGTCTATCCCTTAAAGAAACTGCATATCAGCCATAGAGCTGAGACCAATCCCCGAAGGTTCGCTTTCGGGGATTTTTATTTTTCAACCAAAATGTTTGCTCCCTTTTGCCGCCAATATGGTGCAGAGTCTATAAAACATAAATAGGTGTGCATCTTTTACGCATATATTTGATAGCGTAACTGATGCACACCTATTATATTAGTGTTTGGTTTGTCTGAATGACAATGATACGTATGCCGACGTTAATGTTTAGAACATCTGGTCAGGATACTGGCCGGCTTCGTGCAGAGCAGCGAGTTTGGCAACAGTCTCAGGACGATCCTCGGGATATGTAACGCCGAACCACTTAGAAGTTGTGTCAAGAACCTCGCAGGTAGCCTTGCCTTCCTTGATCAGTGTGTCCACCATCAAGGGGATGAAGAACTCGCTCTTCAGGTTGGTCTGGTTCTTGGGATCAGACAAGAATACCTTGAAGAAGTCCTCGCTGTACTGGAAGTAGTCAGGAGTGAAGCCCCAGAAGTTCATGCTGGTGGGAGCAGTGTCGGGGATGCCTACCCATGTGCCGTCTTCGTCAAGATACTCAACAACACCGTTGTGGCGCTCGATCTTGGTGCGCTCTACAACGCCGGTCAGCAGGTGGGTCTCGGGATCCATCTCGCAGATGCCACGGCTAACGGTACCGCTCTCGGACAGAGTGTTGTCCACACGGAAACCTACCATTGCATACTTGCCCTTGCTGCCCTCTGGCAGAGAGGTCAGGAACTTTGCCATAACCTGGAATGCATCACGATCATAGAAGTCGTCGCAGTTCAGGACAGCGAAAGGCTCGTTGATAACGTCCTTGCCCATCATAACGGCGTGGTTTGTGCCCCAAGGCTTTTCGCGGCCTTCGGGTACGGTGAAGCCTTCGGGCAGTGCGTCCAAGGCCTGGAAACAGAGTTCGCAAGGAACATGACCTTCATACTTTGCCAGAATCTGCTCGCGGAACTGCTGCTCGAAATCGCGGCGGATAACCCATACGATCTTGCCGAAGCCAGCCTGGATGGCATCATAGATGCTGTAGTCCATAATGCTTTGACCCTGGGGGCCAAGGGTGTCCAACTGCTTCAAGCCACCATAACGGCTGCCCATACCTGCAGCCAGAAGGAATAGTGTAGGTTTCATTGTTTAATTGTGTTTAATTTGGTTAACTATAGTCTTTCTTTGCTACAAATATACAAAGAAAATGCATACAATAGTTCATTGGGATGCGAAAAAATGCCCATCTTCATTGTACAGATGGGCAAATATTGCTTAAATAGGGTTTTCATGCAGAGAACGGGGCTGGTTAGAAAGGGTATCCGACGGCAAAATGGTAACCGAGCGACTTGCCGAATGAGGGCATGTTGTAGTACCCTGATTTCCCTGTGTCGTATGGTGCATGCAGTCCTACGCCCACGTCAAAGCGAATGACCAGAAACTCCAAATCGTATCGCAGGCCGGCACCTGTGCCCAAGGCCAGTTCCTTGCCGAAGTTCTTCCACTGGAATTGTCCGCCGGGACGTGCCGGGTCTTCCTTGGTGAGCCATACATTGCCGGCATCCAGGAAGACTGCTCCGAACAGGTTTGCCACTATAGGGAATCGGTATTCCACATTGCATTCGAAACGTATGTTGCCCACCTGGTCCAGGTAGGAATAACTGCTCTCAGCAGGATTGTAACTGCCAGGACCTATGCCACGCACACCGAAGGCACGGATACTGTTGGCGCCACCGGCAGAAAAGAGGTCGGCGTAGGGTGCTGTATGGTCGCCATAGTTCCAAATGAAACCAAGATAGCCACGAACTACCAGCTGGCTACGTGGAGACACTCGTAGCATGTGAGAGTATTCTGCCGTGTACTTTTGGAACTGCAGGGCTTGTTTGGTGAAAAGAGATACGCGTCCCTGGTGCTTCTGCACCTTGGGGCTGGTCCATGTGAAGGCATACTCCATGCTTGGAACCAATTTGTCTCGCAGACTCTCGTAGAGGGCAGGGTTCTCTTTCATCAAATCGTCAAAGCGTTGTGTCGTGCTAAGCAAGTGGTTGTATTCCAAACGTACCGGAGTGAACTCGTGAATGATGTTTTCGCCCTTTTTGAAGGTCCACTTTATTCGTGCTCCAGCACTGGCGCTGCCATAATATCCGGCACGGTTCATCCACTTGATGTCCATCTTGAACAGGGTGGAGGCCTGTATTCTTCTGTTCAGTTTGCGCCATAGGTTGCCGAAGAAAATAAATCGAGGATAGGTAAGGTTCAGGTTGCCTCCCAGTTCCCAGGAGTTAATGCCGGTATTGTCGCCCTGCATGTTTGCTCCCGTTTGCCACTCATATGAACCGTTCACACCCAGAGTAAGGGTTTCTGCACCACGAAAAGCGTTTCGCTTGTTTATAGAATAGGACAGACCTGGACCTAACAGACCGTTTGTCTTGTTGGTGATCTTGGCTTCAAACTCGCTATCATATGGCTTGTCCAGCATGCACTGTATTTCAAGATCCAGTGTGTCGTTGGATAACAATGCGTTGTACTTCCCCTTCAACAATGAAGTGTCTCGAGGTACATAGTTCACCTGTACGGAAGAGAATATGCCCATGTTCGAGAGCTTGCTTATCATCAGGTTGTTCAGATCCTGTTTGTATAGATCGCCCTTTTTCAAGTATAGGTATCTGTTGAAGGCAGAGAGTCTGAGCGATGGTTTGCGTTTGTCACCTCCGCTCCATTGCATGCTGAGATTGCGCAGTGAGAATGAATCAGTCAGTTCTCGTGTATTGTATTTCAGAATGGTGATGCGAGTCTTGCCTATGTGGAACGGTTGCTTTGCCGCCTGGCTCATGGTGGGTGAAGGCACTACCTGTAGCTGTACGTACTCTGGGCGCAACAGCGTGTCGGCCTTGTAGGTAATATGGTCGCTTCGGAAATAATAGTGTCCGCTGTTGCGAAGAATGGACGCAATGCGGTCGCGCTCGTTGGATAGAGTTGGCACGTTGAATGGGGCGTTCCTCTTCAACAAGGTCCCATTCATTGTCTGTCTAATAAGCGTGTCTATGCTGAGTGGAAAATCACGATATTCAATACTGTCCAAATGGAAGAGTTCTCCTGGCAGGATCTGGTAGGATATCTTCTTCTTGCGAGGGTTCTTTACATCTTCTATGCGGTACTGTACGTCGCCACGGAAATAGCCATGATTGCGCAGAGTGTTGCGTGCCACTTGGGTACGTATTGAGGGACTTACGGTGCTGATATACTTAGGTGTTGCACCCAAAGTGTTCATCATCCATTTGCCGAAGGGACTCTCGCTCTGACCGTAACGGTTCCATACCCACAGGCCTATGGTGAATGGATGCGTCCATCGGCTGGAACCCATAATGGTTCCATTAGGCGCATAGGAAAGTGCACCTGCCACTTCGGCACGTGCAGTGTTGTATGCCTCCTTATCAATGAGTTCTTGTATGCGTATGCTGTCTTCTTCTTCGGGTGTGAGTTCTCTTTTTGCCAGATTCTGCACTGCAGAGGTGTTGCCGCTCAGTACATCTTCCACGGCGGCATAAGCATTGGCCACGGCGGTAATTACTCCAGTGGAGTCCTTGCTTTTCTTGCTTTTCTCTCCCCAACGATGCCCGTAAGAGAAATCCTTGATGCCGGCATAGAGGTATTCATCCTCAGGTATGTTCTTTGTCTGGTAGCAGCTGGTCAGCATCATTGCCAGAAGCATGAGGATAGGCAGGACGTATACCTTATTATATATATAATATGTGTTCATGTTTAGCCGTGTCTTCTTCTATTTGCTCGTTGGGGCATTCGTGGTTTTCCGTTTTAATCTGACTTCGTCATCTTTAGTCTGCTCACGCAGTTTTCCGTTTTCCGTTTTCCGTTTTTCGTTCCTGAAGATGAACAGTTCACCCAGGTTTTCGGTCTTTCTGCGAAGTACAAGACTGGCACCCATTTCCATTACCTCGGAATCCAGTATAGATTCCGTGTCCTTGTTGTAGAAGGCTTTAACGTATCGTGTGCCGGAATTGTCCAGGCGGTATTCCACAGACACATTGCTGATGATGCTCATTCCTGTATTCTGTGCATCGTTGCCCGAACTTACCTTGCCGCCGATAATCACACTGATGCGATTGCCCCAGAAACGCTTGGCAAAGGAGAAGTTGTAGTCCGTCTGTGCCGCACCAGTGGCACTGGTTGTGTTGTCTATGCCGAAACCGATGTCTATGGTGGACAGTGCCTTGCCTGCAATATTTGAAATCTGGCTATTCAAGAAAGAACTCAGCGCACTGGTGGCATCAAATCCTTCTCCGCTGGCGCTACTGTTGGGTGACAGGTACATGCCTGTGGTAAGCATTGCCACGGCAGCACGTCCGCGGTCCTCCACAGACATGGAGGCCAGTTCGTTCTGTACCGTCAGGTCCTCGGGTGCCTGTAGTGTGAATTCCAATCCCAGGTCGGAGAGTGTCTGTGTTATCTTCAGGCCGACATCGAAGTTTACGGAACGCGTTACGTTGTTACTGGATACGGAAGCCTTCTTGCGTTCGCTTGCGCTGATGTTCAGTTTGGGGTTCATCATGTCGCCCATAAACTCCACGTAGCTTCCGCTATCTATGTTGAAGTTTTTAAGTGATACCACCACCAAACTGTAGTCCATGCTGCCGGAAAGCACCGTATAGCGTCCGAAGAGCTTCATCCCAGAAAGCATGTCGTAAGTCATCCTCAACTCACCTCCACCTTCCAGTTCTATGTTGTCCTGCCCGTCCTCGCTCATAAGGCAATGTATTGTGGTAGCTTCGTCAATATTTACCTGGAAGTCCATCTTTATATTCTGCTCAGGCATGGCTATGGGCTTTGTTTCTGTGGTGTCGGAGAAGTCGGTGAATGTTACCAGGCTGCTCAGTTGGTCGTCCACAACGAGGGGCGAATCCTTCATAACATAGGTAACGTTTGTCTTGCCGTTTATGTTCAACCGACCGCGGATGTCCAGATTGTCCAGTGTTCCCTGCATACGTCCGAACAGGTCCACGTATACCTTGCCGTATGCCTCTGCACCCTTACGCTTTGGGGCGTTGATAAGATTGAAGTCTCGCGCCGTGATGCCGAGGTTCAACTTTGCCTGGCTTAGGTCAGTAAAGTCAATAGTGCCGTCCAAAGTCAAAGGATTGTCTCCGTTGGCAAATGCCTGTATCTTGTCCAGATCCAGGAAATTCTCCCTTATCACAATCTCGTCATCTGGCAGACGCAGGTTTATGCTATAAGGATCGGAACAAATGTGCATGCTATCCGTAGCAATAGAACCGGACAGGAGAGGTTCAGATACAGAACCATGTACGTCCAGCATGCCGCTGATGTAGCCCTCCAGCCGAGCCAGATTGTCTGTTATGAAACCGTTGGCGATATTCAGAGGAAGGCGTTGCAGATGTGCCTCGGCCTCTATCTGTCCCTCTTCGTCCTGGGTCCAGTATTTGCCGCTTAGCAAGGCTATCTCGCGGTCATTCTGCGAAAGAATACCGTCCACCAGATGCGAACCGTCGGCATTGGGGAGGTATATTGCCTCCACACCTATATTGCCGAGTGGAGAACCTTCAAATCCCATCCTCCTGACATCCATATCCAGCGACACCGTAGCCTGACCTTCCTCCTTTACGGCATGCGCATCGCCGTTGAGCATACCCGTTACCATGGGCATGAAAGGCATTACACGAGAAAGTTCGCCCAGATTGAAGTTGGCAATGGACAGAGTAATGTCCTGTAGTGCCGCTTCGTTCGGGGTGCTGTAAAGGTTCAGTGCAGTGCCATCATCAGCCAGCAAGTTCATATTGGCCTTTATGTGGTTTGACTTGTCTATGGAAACAAAGTTGTCTGCATTCACGTTGAACCGACGGTAGGCAAAGATGGGATTGAGCGGAGTAAGCTGCACCCTCAGCGTGCTATCGGCAATGCCTACGTTAAGCCCGAAATCTACACCCTTGTTGCCCTTTTCGTCCAGGAACATGAATGACGAATTCAATCCCTTTGGCGTGACGAGTGCATTTAACGAAGCCTCGAAGTTTACCACCTTGTTGCGCGGTCCGTTCTTCACACGTGCCATCATGCTCACTCCCTCTGCCAGATTTCTGATATTCCATGATATGGAGTCGATGACCACAGCATCTGTCTTCAACTTGTTCAGGTGTCCCTGGCCGTTCACACCCTCTTCGGGATTGGTGACAAGGTCGAAAGCCATCTCGTTCATGGTGGCTCCGAGCATGGAGCGCAAGATATTGGCAAGCGGATTGTTATCACCGCAAAGCAGGTGCATGTCCACCCTGGGGAGCATCTTGTTCAGCCTGTTCATGTCCAGTATGCGCTCTTCCCTTTGTCGTGTCAGTTCCTGCATGAAGGCATTGGTTTTCTTCAACAAGGAATCCTGTCCTTCATCAGAATGGAACTGGAGCCACAGGTTGCCGGCATTGGTGCGTGCCAGCATGCTCTCTTCGTTGGTCTTTACCTCCAAGTTTAGGTCCAAGGGATAGAACGTAGTGTCTGGCAAGGCAAGCTCTATGCTATGCATGCTGCCCTTCAGGCGGTGGGTCTGCTTCATGTCCGACCCACCTTCCAGACTCAGGTTCATGGATGCCACCAGCGAATCCTTGGTTATGCCCAGCGCCTGGAAGTTAATCTTGTTAAGTGAAAGGGCAAAGTCTGCCTTAGATAATTTTTTCCCTAAATAGGCATTTGCACAAGCATTTGCCATTAGTATGTCGTTGTCGCAATGCAGTTCCACGGTGGCCTTGCCACGTCTCAGCTTGGCGGTGAATCTGGCATTGTCCATATTCCAGTCCTTGTATTCAAGATGCTTCAAATCCACCTCTGCCTTCAGTCCTGTCGCTCTGGACAAAGGGTCGGTGCCATGTCCGCTTGCCTTGGCGTAGAAGGAGAGCAAACCTATGCTATCCTGAGGCAAGAAATTACGTATATCCAGTTGATCGGCATGAACTCTGGCCCTGTATTGCATGTTGTCAAGGTCGATGGATGCCTTGGCACGCACCTTGCCCTTGCCGCATGAAAGTTGCGCATCTGCTCCGTATGTGCTGCCTTGTATTTTGGTCTCGGCAGATAGGTTCATGCGTGGGATGTTCACTCCGTTAGGCCCCAGGTAACGACGCACGAAGTCCAGATTCATGGTGCTGATGTCCCAAAGCAGATTTGCCTTCATGCCGTTCTCAGCCAAGGCATCGGCAATATATCCGTGGGCATGGATGTCCATTGCCGTGGGCATGGACAGATGCATGGTGTCTATCGATATGGAATCTGCATTGCCCCTTGCTGCTATGTGCGCATTCAAAGGCAGAGTTGGATAGGCCTTTGGCAGGTCTTTGGGGAGGAAGTCTCTGGCGATGCTGAGCAGGTCGGAATGTGCAAGCGATGCTTTGATGCTGGTAGAAAAAGAACCCTCGCTCTTCGGTGTGAAGGCATTGAAGTCCATTTGCAGGTTTCCGCTGATGAGGCTCTTCCTCTCGCCATCGATAGTGGCGGTGCTAATGTGGAATTGTTGAAGTGCAACGGCAGCTGAGTCCAACCTTAGGCTATCCACTCCCAGTGATGTGGCAGACAATGGCATGCAGGTCTTTGTCCCTGCCGTGTCCATCATGCAAAGATGCAGGGTGTCTATATCAATTCCCAGGGCGCCTATGGTGTATGTGCTTTCTTCAAGGCGTATGTCGCCATCACTGACGAAAGCCTTCCTAATTTCCGTATTAACGGTCATTGTGTCCCCAGGCATGCGAAGACCTATGCTTGTGTTGCTGATGTCTATTCTGCCCACCCGTATGGACCATGGCAAGGGACTACTCTCTGTAGTGTCCACGATAGTGGTATCGCGCATGCTGATGTCCAGATGGCAATCTTTCAGAGAAGCCCCGCTCAGTATTGCTTTGCCCTGCGTCAGGTCGGTATCTTCTCTGTCGAGGTGCAATTGTCCCAGTTGTCCGCCGATGTGTATCTGTGGGATCAGGTCGGCAGAATTGAATAGTCCTTCCCTAATGTCTATGCCCTCCACACCTAATTGCCCATGGAATATCTGACTGAAATCCATGTCCACCACCACGGAACCTGTGTGTAGCAGAGTGTCGCCCTCCTGGCAGGCAGTAAGGTTCTCCAGTTCTATGTCCAATGGAAAACTGATGCCCACCCTTTCCAGTGTGATGGTCATGCCCGTTGCCTCTGAGGCAACCCCTACGGCCTTCTGTACAGCCCAGTTCTGTATGGGTGGAATGTATAGAAGGGCTATCAGGAGGAAGGGTACAAGCAGTAGGGCCACCAGTGTGGTGCCCGTCCATTTCAGTATGCGTCGGATGATGTTCAAGGTTGGGGAGGAAAGGTGTTAGGTTTGGTTGTGTGTGGCTTTATTCTGTTCTCCCACGGCTTAGTGCCTGCCAAAGCGTGTCGTTTGGCACAGGGGCGGTTACGGATATGTTCTCATGGCTCACGGGGTGTTCCAGCGTGAGATTGCGTGCATGCAGGGAGATGCTTCCGTCGGGATTGCTTCTTGGGGCACCGTATTTCAGGTCGCCCCTTATGGGGCAGCCCATCTTGGCCAACTGGCATCGTATCTGGTGGTGGCGTCCTGTGTGCAGGTGTATTTCCAGAAGGTGGTATCTGTCGCCTGAGGCTATCAGCTCATAATCCAACACTGCCTTCTTGGAACCAGGCACCTCTCGGTCGTAGGCACGTGCCGTGTTGTTCTTTTCCTGGCGGGTAAGCCAGTGTGTCAGCGTGCCCTTGGGCGTTTGTGGGCGGTTCTGGACTATTGCCCAATAGGTCTTGCTTACATTGTTGTGCTCGGCAAACATCTTGTTCAGGCGTGGCAGGGCCTTGCTTGTCTTGGCAAAAAGTACTACACCCGATACGGGCCTGTCCAGACGATGCACTACCCCAAGGTACACGTTGCCCGGTTTGCTGTGCTTATCCTTAAGCCACTCCTTAACAATGTCAGAAAGGGGAGCGTCGCCGGTCTTGTCGCCCTGCACTATCTCCCCTGCCTGTTTGTTTACGATAATAAGATGGTTGTCTTCGTATAGAACGGTCATCTGTGTCCTTTTGCTACACGTGTGTTTGGGTTACATGTTCATGCCACCGTCCACCTGGATAACCTGACCTGTAACGTAACTTGACAGGTCGCTGGCCAGATACAGGGCAGTGTTGGCAATGTCCTCGGTTTGTCCGCCACGGCGCAAGGGTATTTTCTTCTTCCATTCCTCGCGCACCTCGTCGGGCAAAGCGGCGGTCATTGCTGTTTCAATGAAGCCGGGGGCTATGGCATTGGCACGGATGCCCTTGGGACCCATTTCCTGAGCCACGCTCTTTGCCAAGGCTATCATGCCTGCCTTTGATGCTGCATAGTTTGCCTGACCTGCATTGCCGTGTACGCCTACCACGCTGGCCATGTTGATTATAGAACCGCCACGCTGGCGCATCATAACGGGCACACAGGCATGGATGAAATTGAATGCCGACTTCAGGTTCACGTTAATTACAGCATCCCACTGGGCCTCGGTCATGCGGAGCATAAGGCCGTCCTTGGTGATACCTGCGTTGTTTACCAGTATGTCTATGGTGCCAAAGTCCTCCTTTATCTTCTTTACTGTCTCCTCTGTCTGCGCAAAGTCAGCGGCATTACCGGCATATGCCATGCACTTCACGCCGACGGCTTCGATTTCCTGGCGTGTGGCTTCCAGGCCTGCCGCCATCTCATCGTTCAGTACCAGGTCGGTGAATGCGATGTTTGCTCCCTCGGAAGCAAACTTCAAGGCGATTGCCTTGCCTATGCCACGAGCTGCGCCGGTAACAAGGGCGGTCTTTCCTTCCAGTAGTTTCATGATCGTTTATGGTATTTGTTTGTTGTACTTTTTGCTCAGCGAGCGATGTATTATCTTGTGCACTACACCTCTGATCATGCCCTTAGGCATACCATCGGCTATGCGGCCATAGATGAATGGCACTTCCAGGCCTCGTACCGAGTATCTGATGATATCTACCATGAGCGAAAGGTCGTCTATCTCGAACTGACCCTTCTCTACGCCCTCGGACAGTATGGTTGTGAGCAGGATTTTCTCGTTGCGGTCAAACCTTTGGCGGATGAGGCTTACACGCCAGATGTCGCGGAAGAACTCGGCGCGAATGTTGCCATTGCGCTGAACTACATCCTTGATGGCTTGCAGGTGAGCATAGATGAGGGCTACGAGCTTGTCCTCGGGGTCCATATCCTGCTTTACCACTTCGGCCATTTTTTCTGCCATGAGTTCAAGCTCGTCCTGTACCACGGCATCATAGATTTCTTCCTTGTTTTTGAAGTAGGTGTACAATGTACGGCGTCCTTTGCCAGAAGCCAGGGCAATGTCGTTCATGGTGGTTTCCTCTATGCCTTGTTTGGCAAAGAGTGTACGTGCTACCTCTATCAGTTTGTTCCTTGTTTTCTCTACCGCCATACTATATTTGTATATAAGGTGTATTTCTGCACAAAGGTACGCTTTTTCTGCCATATAAACAATTATTTTGCAATTTTTCACTAAAACGTTTGGTGGTGTCGGAGAAAAAGCATACCTTTGCACTCGCAAACGGGAAACAGCGCCTCAGTTGCTTCTTGTTTGGCGATAAAACATCGCGGGGTGGAGCAGTTGGTAGCTCGCCAGGCTCATAACCTGGAGGTCGCCCGTTCGAGTCGGACCCCCGCAACTGAAGTGGTGGTGGAACTCTCCGGTTAAAGATTATTTCTTTGCTGGAGAGTTCTTTTCTTTTCTACAGGATACGATGAAGGTACTATACATACACGGATTTGCTTCGGCCGGTAGCACAGGCAGTGCCACCCAGTTGCGCAATCACTTCTATCCCAAGGGAGTGCAGGTGCTCAGCCCCGATGTGCCCGTAGAGCCGCTTCGTGCCATTGCCTTTTTGCACGAATATGTGCAGGAACACAAGCCCGACCTTATCGTTGCCACCTCCATGGGTGCCATGTATGCCGAGCAGTTGCATGGTATCAGACGTATTCTGGTGAATCCTTCCTTCCACATGGCACGCTTGCTTACCTTCCGTGGCATGGGGCGTCAGGAGTTTCGCAACAAGCGCGAGGATGGCGCAAAGGACTTCAAGGTGGACAAGCAGATGATTGCCGAGTTCAAGGAGGTGGAGAAACAGAGTTTCGTGGGCATTACCCCCGAGGAGAAGCAGATGGTGTGGGGACTGTTCGGCACCAGGGACAAGAATGTCAATTGCCAGCCCGACTTCCGCAAGCATTACGGCACGGCGCAGATGTCGCTCTTCGAGGGCGAGCATTACCTGAACGGCGAGGTGCTGGGCAAGGTTATCATCCCTCTGGCAGAGACAATACTTTTTCTAAGGTGAGACGACACGATGTCCTTGCCGAGACAATACGACGATCAAGGCAAGACAATACGACGACTTTTTAAGACGAAATAATATAATATATAGGATATATGTTTGAAAATCTTTCGGAGCGTCTTGAACGCTCGTGGAAAATACTGAAGGGTGAGGGCAAGATTACCGAAATCAACGTTGCCGAGACCCTCAAGGACGTGCGCCGTGCTCTTCTTGATGCCGACGTGAACTACAAGGTGGCAAAGACCTTCACCGATACCGTGAAGCAGAAGGCGCTTGGTCAGAATGTGCTCACCGCCGTGAAGCCTCAGCAGCTGATGGTGAAGATCGTGCACGACGAACTGGCTGAACTGATGGGCGGCGAGACCGCAGAAATCAATCTCCCCGGCCGTACTGGCGACCCCTCCATCATCCTGATGGCAGGTTTGAACGGTTCCGGTAAGACCACCATGAGCGGCAAGTTGGCCAAGATGCTCAAGGAGAAGAAGCACAAGTCTCCCCTCCTGGCTGCTTGCGATACCTTCCGTCCTGCTGCTATGGAGCAGTTGCGTGTGCTTGGCGAGCAGGTAGGCGTGCCTGTCTATATGGAACTTGGCGCTACCGATCCCGTGCAGGTGGCTCTCAATGCCATCCGCGAGGCAAAGTCCAAGGCACACGATGTAGTCATCGTGGATACCGCCGGCCGTCTGGCTATCGACGAGGAACTGATGCAACAGATTTCCGACATCAAGAATGCTATTAACCCTCACGAAATCCTATTCGTAGTGGATGCCATGACCGGTCAGGATGCCGTGAATACCGCCAAGGAGTTCAACGACCGCCTGGATTACACCGGCGTGATTCTTACCAAGTTGGACGGCGATACCCGTGGTGGTGCCGCTCTCTCCATCCGTACCGTAGTGAACAAGCCCATCAAGTTCGTGGGTACCGGCGAGAAGATGGAGGCCATCGACCCCTTCCATCCCGCTCGTATGGCAGACCGTATCCTGGGCATGGGCGACATTGTCTCTTTGGTAGAGCGTGCCCAGGAGCAGTTCGATGAGGCCGAGGCAAAAAAACTGGAGGCAAAGATTCGCAAGAACAAGTTCGACTTCTCCGACTTCTACAACCAGATTCAGCAAATCAAGAAGATGGGTAACCTCAAGGACCTGGCCAGTATGATTCCCGGCGTGGGCAAGGCACTGAAGGACGTTGACATCGACGACAATGCCTTCAAGAGCATCGAGGCCATCATCCAAAGTATGACTCCCTACGAGCGCGAGCATCCCGAATGCCTCAACACCTCTCGCCGCCACCGCATAGCCAAGGGTGCCGGTGTCGACCTCCAGCAGGTCAACCGTCTCATCAAGCAGTTCGACCAGACACGCAAGATGATGAAGATGATGACCGACAAGTCCAAGATGGCCCAGCTGGCAGGCATGATGAAGGGAAAAATGTAATACGAACGGAAAGGAGCCCCTCGAGGGTCCTCCGTTTTAAAAAATCTCTCTTATGCAAATAATAGATGGTAAAGCAACCGCCGCACAGATAAAGGCGGAGATAAAGGCCGAGGTAGAGGCCATTGTTGCCCAGGGTGGCCGTGCCCCTCATCTTGCCGCCGTGCTTGTTGGGCACGATGGAGGTAGTGAAACATACGTACGCAACAAGGTCCTTGCTTGCGAGGCATGCGGTTTCCAGAGTACTCTGCTCACATTCGAGGACACCATCACCGAGGAGGAACTCCTTTCCGTGGTGGACAAACTCAATAAGGATGAGGCCATAGACGGTTTCATTGTACAGTTGCCCTTGCCCCGTCATATCGACGAGCAGAAGGTGACTGAGGCTATCCTCCCCGAGAAGGATGTGGACGGTTTTCATCCGGTCAACGTAGGGCGCATGTCCATCGGTTTGCCTGCTTTCATATCGGCAACACCTCTGGGTATCCTCACCCTGCTTCAGCGCTACAATATTGATACTCGTGGTAAGAAGGTTGCCGTTCTCGGCCGTTCCAACATCGTAGGCAAGCCCATGTCTATGCTCATGATGCAGAAGCAGTATGGCGACTCCACCGTTACCGTTCTGCATTCCCATTCGCAGAACCTTGCCGAGGAATGCCGTCAGGCGGATATCCTGATTGCCGCTATCGGCAGCCCGGCCTTCGTTACCGCCGATATGGTAAAGCCCGGTGCCGTGGTAATCGACGTAGGTACCACCCGTGTGCCCGACGCTACCCGTCCCTCAGGCTTCCGTCTTCAGGGCGACGTGGACTTCCAGGCGGTTTCTCCCCTCTGCTCTGCCATTACCCCCGTGCCCGGAGGTGTAGGTCCCATGACCATCTGCATGCTCATGCTCAATACCCTTCAGGCATACAAGCAACGCGTATAATATAACATCAGGAACCTTGGCGACTTGCGTTCCTTCGCATGTTCCAAGGTCCACAGGTGCCCTAATCCTCTATATTTTGCCTTGCGATTGAAAAAAAGTGCCGAAATATTTGGCGGTATCATCAAAATGCCATATCTTTGCACTCGCTTTCAGGAAGCAATAACTGCTTCGGAAGGCAATACTAACCAAGATGGTGACTATAGTTCAGTCGGTTAGAGCGTCAGATTGTGGTTCTGAATGTCGTGGGTTCGAATCCCACTAGTCACCCTCCCTCCCTCCGAGTCCCCGGTTAAACCGATTGGTTTGCTGGGGACTCTTTTTGGCATTATACTCTATCCTTTTCTGGTGCTTAAACTGGGTCAGCGGATATTTCGGGTCAGCGGATATTTCCGGTTGGTGTGACCATGATCAAGAATAATTTGGAAAAACTCAATTTCTGTTGTATATTTGTCGGTGAAAACCTTTAATTGACAGATACTATGACGAAGATTACCAAAGCACTTAGTGACATTCCTGCAAATTATTCGGTTTGCATGCACGATGATAGCCTGATGGCAAATAACACAAGAGGGGTCAGCACAATGCCGGCCCCTCTTGTGTGAATAGTGTATTGCTTATTGCTTATTCCAGTTTGTACTGCTCGTGACTATTGTCCTCTGTATTCAGAATCATAGTCATAGTCGTTCTCCGAAGTGAGTTTTTTGCCCTGATACTCGCCGGTAAGGGTGCGGAGGAAGGCCACGATGGATGTGATGTCTGCATCGCTGAGTTCTACGTCGCACTGGTAACGTGCCATGTCGCTGACCGCTTCGTCCATGGTCAGGCGTGTACCGTCGTGGTAATAGGGCCAGGTAAGTTCTATGTTGCGCAGGCCGGGAACCTTGAAGCGATGGCGGTCGCGCTCGTCCTGGGTCTGCTTGAAGCGTCCGTTGTCCTCCTCGGTGAGTTCCGTGCCACGAGCCTCGAAGTAGTGCTGGCGCAAACCCATTAGTTCGTAGGACTCGCCACCGAGGTTCACACCAACGTGGCAGGTGGCACAGTTGTTGGCCTTGAACAGGTCGTAGCCACGAAGTTCGTCGGCGGTGAGTGCCTCGTTGTCGCCCAGCAGCCATTTGTCGAACTGTGAGTTGGGAGTGATGAGCGTGCGCTCGAACTCCTCTATGGCATTGGTGATGTTTGCCTCGGTGATACCATCGGGATAGAGGGCATTGAACTCGGCAACATACTTCTCATCCTGTGCAAGCTTGGCAATAATCTCATCGAAGGAAGTGGAGGCCATCTCCACGGGGTTCAGTGGAGGACCTGCAGCCTGTTCGGCAAGAGTCTTGGCACGGCCGTCCCAGAACTGCACGAAATTGTAGACGGCATTGTAGGTGGTGGGAGCATTTACGCCTCCCATGTTGTTTGCCACACCTTTTGAATACTGCAGGTTGTCTACACCGCCTGTATTCAGGCCATGGCAAGTGGCACAAGAAACGGTGTTGTCGGAAGACAGACGTGTGTCGTGGTACAGGTCAAAACCCAACTGCACCTTACGTGGGTCGGTATTGGCCTTTGCAATGATAGGACGTATAGGTTCGCCAGCACGCTCACCAGTGAGACCATCGTTGTAGTATGCCATGCGGTAGTCGCGTGCCCACTCTGCAATAATGGAAGCCTTGCCGTCGGTCATCTGGCTACCCCAGTGTACGAGATAGTACTTTGCCATGGGCATGCGCTTGTCCAGCGCCACCTTCTCTATCTTGGCAACGTCAACAGGATTTGGTATGCCTCCATCTTTCAGTTTTGCCACAATGTCTTCAATGTCGAATGCGCGGTAGCCTTCTTCAATGTCTGCCTTCACCATATCGCCTGCTACAGGGATGTTGGCATAGAACGGAAGTTCGGGATTAGCACTATGGCAGCTGATACAACCGCCTTTCTCCAGAATGGCAGCAACGCGTGCCTCCGGAGCTAACTCCTTAGATGGCGTTGAATTTGCCGTCATTACACGGTAGGTGACCCAACCACATGCAATAAGCAGCATTGCAACGCCAATCAGGAACTGACCTCTCTTTTGCTTTTTCATAACTTTGATATTGTTGGTTATTGATTATATGTATGTATACTTGTCTCTGCCGACGGCAGGTAGTTTATCCCATACCAGCACATCTGCAAGGCAAGGAAACCAAGGACAATGGTTGTGTGGTATAACCAGCGGTGCTTGGTGTTCATCACACTCGGAGCCAAGTGCAATGCCAAGAGATATAGTGCCCATGTGGCAACAGCCCATGCTTCCTTTGGGTCCCAACTCCAATATGCCCCCCATGCTTCCTTGGCCCAAAGCGAACCTGTGAGCATGCCTATGGAGAGGAAGGCCAGACCTGCATACAGGAGTTTCTCTATTGCCATGTCCATGTTGCTGTTTCTTCGTGCCAGTGCCACGGTTGAGAGCAGTGTGGCACAGCCCAGCAGTGAGTATGAAAACATGTAGACAGAGACATGTGGCACAAACCACACACTCTGCAGGGCAGGCATCAGTGTTTGGTCGTGAATCTCTGGTTTTGCAATATTTATGATGATGAAAACTCCAGCCAGTACAGTGGAAAACAGCATTATCCAGCGATATTGCCACCGGTAATATGTGAAGAGTCCTGCTACCAGGAGAAAGAAGGAGTACCACAGACGTGTCTCGCCCATTGTGCGCAGTGGTGGGCGCTCAAGCGCTGTCCATAGCATGGCAATGAAACCAGCCATGCCCAGAATGGCAAGCAGCATCAAGGCTATGGCCCAAAGGTTACGGTCCTTTTTCAGCACCGCTATTGTAGCTCCTGTTGTGGCAAGTAGCATTACTACTGCTGCCCACATGGGGAATATGTTCCAGCCCATAGTCAATGACGTTTAATGTTTAATGTTTAAAGTTTAAAGTTTAAAGTTTCAGGTTTCAAGTTTATTTTCCCTCGCTCATCAAGCTAAAACAGTCATCGTTAAACTTTAAACTTTCAACTTTCAACAAGTTTTCCGTTTTCCTCGGTCCTTGTACGAAGAGCAACACTGCGCCGGCAATTAGCATTATTATGCCCGTTGCAGACAACCATTGCCATGGTTCTTTTACAATTTCAATGACAGCATAGGTTTCGCCCATGAACGTCTTGCCGAAACTGACGAGGTATATCTTTTCGCTTAGTGTGCGGCTGTAGGGGTGATTCACTCTTAGCGTTACATTCTTGCTGTCCACCTTTATATTCGCTTCGTAGTGCGTGGGTGCTCCGTTCTCAGCATGCTCCATGTGGAAAGACACCAATTCTATGGTATAGGGCAGGAATCTCTGTTTGCCTTCCATCGTATATGCTTCATTGGAGGGATAGTGATATGCGGCTACGCGCCACTGCTCACGGTCCGGAGCACCCCAGAAACCTGCACCAAGAGCCAGCAGCAGTCCCACGTGTGTCAGGCAGAAACGCCAGCGTATGCCCTTGGCATTGCGCCAGCCCCGCAGTATCACAAAGCAGAGGTGGCTCAGGATGAAGAGTAACGACACTACCACTGGCCATGCTGTTGTGGATGGCTTGCGTTGCAGGCCGAGAACTATGCCTACCATAGCCATCAGCGCAAGCGAGAGCCATGTAGCCTGGCGAGAGAGCATGAACCTGGCAGTACGGTTGCGGAACATAATTGCTATCAGCCCAAGCCACAGCGCCACAATAAATATGTTGAGCGGAAAACTGAATATGTCCAGCGGGAAACTGCCAAAGCAAAGTTCGGTCACAACAGACAACACTATGCCACAACCTGCTATGAAGACAGCAGACATGGAACGGGGACTGTTTATTGATGTCAATATTGCCATAACTGGCGATAAAGGTAGGCTTATTTTACGAAAAAGAGATTACAGCACCATTAAAATATGAATAAGGACTATGGATTGTAATCTGCTCAGGGCAAACCGAAGGTTGTACGCATTACACGGAACTCCGTTCTTCTGTTCAGCGCATTGCACGCCTCCTGCTGTTCTTCATTGGGAAGAGCCAGGATGAAGGACTCTGTCAGTGTGTCACCTGCCTGAAGGAAAGGATTCTGCTCGGCCTGACGTCGAGTCACAATCTTTGGGCGGCTCTCGCCATATCCCACAGGAATCAGTCGGCCGGCAGGCAAGCCCTTGCTGATGAGATAGTTCACCACGCTCTCCGCACGGCGTTGTGACAGACGCAGGTTGTATTCGTCTCTGCCACGATAGTCGCAATGCGAAGACAACTCTATGGTTACCCCAGGGTTCTCCGCCAGTAGCGTTGCCAGACTATCCAGTGCTATGGTACTGCTATCGGTAAGTTCTGCACTGTCGAACTCGTAGAACACGTTGCGTATTAGCACGGGGTCTGTCATGCTTGCCAAGGGGAACTGAAGCACATGCTCGCGCGACACACTGCTTGTGTCAATGAAAATTTCCTGCTTGTGGTTCATATAACCCTTGCATGTGCCCAGCAGGACATAGGCCACATTGGGTTTCACTTCCTGCACAAAGGAACCGTCCGACCTGACGGATAACTTCAGGTTTGTGCCATCGTTACCTACCATGTACACCAGAGCCTCGGGCAGTTCATAGCCGTCCTTCTCATAGACCCATCCCTTGATGCTCTGTACTATCTCGGGGCACTCAAAGGACATTATCTGGTCCCAGCCACGGCCGTTGCCACGGTTTGTAGAGAAGAAACCGCGATTGTGCAGTCCTTCAAACGTCATGCCGAAGTCGTCGCCAGCCGAGTTCATGGGAGAACCAAGGTTTTCCAAGGTCCACGCCCCTGTGGTATCCTGTTCGGCACGGAACAGGTCCAGACCGCCCATACCGGGATGTCCGTCGGAGGAGAAATATAACTCTCCGTTGGCACGGAACGAAGGGAATACTTCATCGGCAAAGGTATTGATCTTTGGTCCAAGGTTTTCCGGAGCACCAAATCCATGTTCGTCCAAGGATACCTTCCACAGATCCATTCCACCTTGTCCTCCCGGCATGTCGCTTGAAAAGAAAAGCCATTCGCCATCGGGCGAGACGGCAGGGTAGGCGAATGTGGACAACGTGTCGTTGGAGAACTTCACCTCTTCGGGCTTGCTCCATGCAGCATCACTGCGGTTGCTGGACATTATTACGGCATAGCGTGGATAGTTGGGGTCGTGTGTGCAACGGGTAAAGTACATGGTCTTCCCGTCTGGACTAAAGGAACATGCTCCGTCCTCGAAATCAGTATTCAATTCTCCCTCCACAGCCTCTGGCTTGGACCATTTCCCCTTGTCGTCCTTCTGGCTGAAGAATATGTCTGCCATCTTCACGCCGGTAATGCCGCTGGCATCCTCACCTTTTGCCTGTGGACGTGTAGTGGTGAAGTACAGCTGGTCCCAGTTGTCACCATAAAGGGCAGGGGAGTAGTCGGCACGTCTGCTGGATAGTATAGGCATCTTCTTGATGCTGTACAGCGAACCTTTTTTCTTCCATACAGCAGCCAGTTTGCATCCCTCCAGACCGTTCTTCGCTTCCAGCGACGATGGCACGCTGTCCAGATACAGTGTGTAGTTCTTGATGGCATCGTTATATTTACCCATCCAGTGCTGCATCTGTGCCAGACGCAGTATGGCCTCAGGTCCTCCAGTCTTGTAGCGCACAGCATTCTGGTATGCACCGGCAGCCTTGGCGCTGTATCCTATGCGGCGGTAGCACTCTGCCATCTTCCAGGCCCTTTCCCCACGCTTGGACTTTTCCTTGACAGGAGTGTGCGAATATGCCTTCTTGAACTCTTCGGCTGCATCAAAGTATTCGCCTATGGCATAGTATTCCTCTGCCTTTCGTGCATAGTTGTCCGCACCGCATCCGCTCAGGACGAGGAGCATGGCAAGGATGCCAGTCAGGAAAAGAAGTATCTTGTGCTTGGGCATGGGGGTGTTTTTTATAGGCTCTCTTAGGCTCTTCTATGAAAACCTAGGCTATCCTAGGTCTCCTAGGAAGTCCTAGGAAGTCCTAGGTTTTCCTAGGGTCTCCTAGGGTTTCCTATTCTCTTTTAACTATAACGTAAAAGCCTGGCTATTTATTTTACTTCTTCTTGCTCTTCTTTGCAACTTCCTCTGTTATGCTCACATGTCGGTTGCTGTTGTCGCGCATAACTTCCATTACCACCTCCGTTACCATTTGCTTCAGTTCGGCAAGGAACTGGTGTGCATCGTACTGCCTCTGTTCTATCTGTCTGAGCTTGCGCTCCCAGATGCCAGTCAGCTCTGCACTCTTCAAAAGTTCCTCGTGGATGATGCCTATAAGCTCCACTCCTGTGGGTGTGGCCCATAGAGAGGTTCGCTCCTTGCGGATGTAGCGACGGCGGAACAAGGTCTCGATGATTGCTGCACGTGTGGATGGGCGGCCTATACCGTTCTCCTTTAGTGCATCTCTCAGTTCCTCGTCTTCCACCATCTTGCCTGCTGTTTCCATAGCACGGAGCAGGGTAGCTTCGGTGTATGGCTTGGGTGGTGTGGTCTGTTTTTCTGCGAGGTCGGGAGTGTGCGGTCCGCTCTCGCCTTTTACAAATTCGGGCAGCAGTTTCTCCTCGGCAGGTGTGTCGGCAGAGTCTGAGCTGGTGCTCCAGAGTACCTTCCACGCTGGGTCGGTAATATGCTTGCCTGTGGCACGGAAAGCGATGTCGCCTACCTCGCCCGTTATGGTTGTGGTCTCAAAAAGACAATCGGGATAGAATATACCTATGAAGCGGCGTGCTATCAGGTCAAAGACTTTCTTCTCTGCTTCCGTCAATCCAATGATAGGCTGTCCTGTGGGTATGATGGCATGGTGGTCTGTCACCTTGCTGTTGTCGAAGAACTTCTTGTCCTTCCTCAGCTTTTGCCCCTTTATCCTGTCCATCAGGTGGAAGTAGTCCTTCAGCCCGTTCATTATCTGTCCGCACTTTGGGTACACATCGTCGGGCAAGAATGTGGTGTCCACACGGGGATATGTAGATACTTTCTTTTCGTAAAGACTCTGCACAAGTTGCAACGTCTGGTCGGCAGAGTATCCGAACTTCTTGTTGCACTCCACCTGCAGGCTGGTCAGGTCGAACAGGCGTGGTGGTGCCTCTTTGCCCTTCTTCTTCTCTATCTTTTTTACAGTAAAGGGCAGGTTCTTTATCTTTTCCAGCACAGCCTCACCCTCTTCGCGAGTCTTGAATCCCTTGGGAGTCTTCTCCTTAGTTTTGGCCTGTTCGGCCTTTTCTGCCTGGCTGTCTTCCTTTTCCTCTTCCTCCATCACCACGTTGAATACCGTGTCGCGGTACAATGTGGTCAGCACCCAGTAGGTAGTGGGCACGAAGTTTTCTATCTCCTGCTGTCGGCGAACGATAAGGGCGAGGGTAGGGGTTTGCACACGGCCTATGCTCAGTACCTGATTGGCTCCCTGGCTGCGGTCGTTGCTCCTGTATTTCAGTGTGTAGAGTCTGGTGGCGTTCATTCCCAAGGTCCAGTCTCCGATGGCACGCATCAGTCCGGCCTCGTACAGACTCTGGTAATGCGACTGGTCCTTCAGGTTCTGGAAACCTTCGCGTATGGCCTCTTCTGTCAGCGAGGATATCCACAGGCGTTGCACGGGGCACCTGGCTCCTGCCAGTTGCATCACCCAGCGCTGTATCAGTTCACCCTCCTGCCCAGCATCACCGCAGTTTATGATGGAGTCGGCATTCTGCATCAGCGATGTAATCACCTTGAACTGGTGTTCCACACCCTTGTCCTGCTTCAGGCGTATGCCAAAGCGGGGCGGTATCATGGGCAGGGAACCCAGGGACCAGTACTTCCACTGCTGGTTGTACTCATGCGGTTCCTTCAGTTCGCACAGGTGACCAAAGGTCCATGTCACCTGATACCCGTTGCCTTCCATGTATCCGTCTTTGGACTGGTTGGCACCGAGCACTTTGGCTATGTCCTTGGCCACTGATGGTTTCTCGGCTATGCAGACTATCATGCTGAACAGTTTGTTATGCTATACAAAGCAGCAGGATTATCAACTGTGCCGTCAGAATCCTCAGGAACATGCTTAGAGGATAGACAGTACTATAGCCCACGGCGGGGGCGTCGTTGGACGCTGTCTGGTTGGCAAATGCCAGTGCTGGCGGGTCGGTGTTGGCGCCAGCTATCAGACCCATCAGGGTGAAATAGTTCAACTTATAGTACAGTTTGCCAACAAGTCCCATTATCAAGATGGGTATGGTGGTGATCAGGAAACCGCACCAAACGTATGTCAGTCCATCGCCAGCCACTACGGTATCCACAAAGTTGGCGCCTGCTTTTATGCCCACGCTGGCAAGGAACAATGCCAGGCCTATCTCGCGGAGCATCAGGTTGGCACTTGTGGTCGTGTATGCCACAATCTTGGCCTTGTAACCGAAGCGTGCCAGCAGAATAGCCACAATCAGCGGACCACCTGCCAGACCGAGTTTCACGGGTGTTGGTACACCAGGTACAGCGAATGGTATTGAACCGAAGATGATGCCTACAAAGATTCCGATGAAGATGGCTGTGAGGTTGGGGTGATCCAGCTTCTTCACTGAATTACCCATCTTGCTTGCCACACGGTTTACGGCATCTTCGGGACCGACAACCACGATGCGGTCGCCAACCTGAAGACGAAGGTGACTTTCGGCAAAGAGGTTCATACCACCGCGCTTCACACGGGTTACGTTCACACCGTACACACTTGAGAAGTGCAACTCTGCCAGGGTCTTGCCGTTCATCTTGGACTGTGTCACCAGCACATGCTTTGTTACCATTGGCACATCCTGCTCTTCCCACACTACTTCTTCTATCGGACCGATGAATGCACTGATGGCCTCGGCATCGTCCTGGGCGCAGTTTATGAACATCTTGTCGCCCAGATGTATGACGGTGTCCCTGTTGGGCATGCTCACATGACCATCATGCAGGATACGGCTGCACACGAAGTCGCGTGCCAGGAACTCTCTCACCTGCAATATGGTGCGTCCAGCCAGAGCCTGGTTGGTGGCCACCAGAGTCATTCTGTGTGGGGTGACATGTGGGTTGGCGGCAATCTCGTTCTCTATCTGCTTCTGTTCCTTTGCCAAAGATGTGCGGGTGAGCAGGCGTATCAGAATCGTTGCACCTATAATGCCCACAACACCAAGGGGATAGGCACAGGCATAACCGTTGGCTATGGCAGGGGCATTGGCCCCGAAGATATTTGTACATGCCTCGGTGGCGGCACCCAGACCTGGGGTGTTTGTAATGGCACCGCAGAGCACGCCCACCATCATGGCCAGGTTGCGGCTGTTCTCGCCAGCCATGCCTCCGCCGTCGTAGAATACCAGGAAGTACAGGCCTATGCAGCACAGTACATTCAGCAGGATAATTCCCACTGCTAACAGGTTCATGGTGATGCCGCCTTTCTTGAAACTTTCGAAGAAACCGGGACCTACCTGCAGACCTATGCAGTAGACAAACAGAATCAGTCCAAAGTCCTGCACGAAAGTCAGGGTGGAGGTGGTGCCGGTCAGACCGAAGTGTCCTGCCAGAATACCAGCGAAAAGTACAAAGGTTACTCCCAAGGAAATGCCGAAGAACTTTATTCGGCCCAGTGCCAGACCTATACTGATAACACCAGCATAAAGCATAACAATGTGGCCTATGCTGTCAGTAGTGGTGAGAAGTGAATTTAACCATTCCATAAGCGCAATATAGATGTATTAAATATGTATTTCACGTGCAAAATTACTTAAAATAATGACAACACTGCCACTTTTGCTTGCTTTAATTTTGCCAACCAACCAAAAAAGCGTACTTTTGCTCGGAATATACAACAAATATCATACATAATTCATTTAATAAAATGGCAGATAGTAAAGAAAAGCTTTTCTCTGACTTTACCGCTCCTTCCGCCCAAGAGTGGCGCGAGAAGATTGAGGTCGACCTCAAGGGTGCGGACTATCAGAAGAAAATGGTATGGAGAACCAACGAGGGTTTCTCCATGGAGCCCTTCTACCGTAAGGAGGATGTGGAAAGTCTGGCTACAGTGAATGCCCTTCCCGGCCAGTATCCCTATGTTCGTGGCAACAAGGCTGCAGACAACTCTTGGTATGTTCGTCAGGACATCAAGTGTGGCGAGTGTGCCAAGGAGGCTAATGCCAAGGCTCTGGACGTTCTGAACCGTGGTGTTGATTCTCTGGGATTCATTCTTCCCAGCGAGTATGTCAGCAAGGAGTACATCGAGGCTCTGCTCGACGGTATCCTGGCAGATTGCGTGGAACTGAACTTCCGCACTTGTCAGCGTTGCAGCGTGGAACTGGCTCAGATTCTCGTGGCCTACTTCGAGGCTAAGGGTTATGACAAGGCCCGTCTGGCTGGCAGCATCAGCTTCGATCCTCTGGAGAAGATGGTTATGAAGGGTAAGGATACTGAGAAGTTGCTTCCCGTGGCAAAGGCTCTTGTTGAGACTCTGGCTGATTATCCCCTGTTCCGTGCAGTGGCTGTTAATGCCTATAAACTCACCGACGCCGGTGCCTACAGCTATCAGGACCTGGGTTATGCCCTGGCTTGGGGTAACGAGTACATGGCTCAGCTCACCGAAGCTGGCGTTTCAGCCGAACTGGCTGCCGAGAACATCAAGTTCAACCTTGGTATCAATGGCGTCTACTTCATGGAGATTGCCAAGCTGCGTGCCGCTCGTATGCTCTGGGCTCAGATCGTTGCTCAGTACACCGAGTGCAAGGAGGCTGCCAAGATGCACATCTGTGCCTACACCACAACTTACAACCAGACCGTGTTCGACAGCTACGTGAACCTGCTCCGCTCTCAGACCGAGGCCATGAGTGCTGCTCTGGGTGGTGTGGACAGTATGGTAGTTGTTCCCTTTGATGCTCCCTATGAGACTCCCACCGACTTTGCAGAGCGTATTGCTCGCAACCAGCAGCTTCTGTTGAAGGACGAGTGTCACTTCGACCGCATGGTTGACGTTGCTGGTGGTTCTTACTTCATCGAGCAGCTCACCAAGTCTCTCAGCGAGCAGGCATGGAAGCTCTTCCTCTCTGTTGAGGAGCAGGGCGGTTTCCTCGCTGCTGTCAAGGCAGGTGCCGTTCAGGCTGTTATCAACGAGACCAACGCTAAGCGTCATGCTGATGCCGGCAAGCGCAAGGAGTTCCTGCTGGGTACCAACCAGTTCCCCAACTTCACAGAGAAGAGCGAGGGCAAGGAACCCGTGGCATGCTGCTGCAAGGGCCAGTGCGGTTGTGGCGAGAAGCCCGCTATTGCAGGTATCGAGACAAGCCGTCTTGCCAGCGACTTCGAGGCTCTGCGCCTGAGCACCGAGAAGGCTGCCAAGGTTCCCGTGGCATTCATGCTCACTATCGGCAACCTGGCTATGCGTCAGGCTCGTGCCCAGTTCTCTTGCAACTTCCTCGCTGCTGCAGGTTACCAGGTTGTTGACAACCTCGGTTTCCAGACCGTTGAGGAGGGTGTTGATGCCGCTATGGCTGCTGGTGCAGACATCGTTGTCATCTGTTCAAGCGACGACGAGTATGCAGAGTATGCTATTCCCGCATTCCAGTATTTGAATGGTCGCGCAATGTTCGTTGTTGCAGGTGCTCCCGCTTGCAGCGAGGATCTGAAGCAGGCCGGTATCGAGAACTTCATCCATGTCCGTGTGGACCAGTTGAAGACTCTCAAGGAGTATAACGCTAAACTTGGTATCTAATCTTATGGCACGCAAATCATTTAGTAATATAGACATCTTTGCCGGCATAGAGGCAAAGAACGGCCAGCAATGGCAACAGGAGAATGGTATCACTGCCAACTGGAAGACAGCCGAGCAGATTGATATCCAGCCCGTATATACAAAGGAAGACCTCGAAGGTATGGAGCACCTCGACTTTGGCGCAGGTATCCCTCCCTTCCTCCGTGGCCCCTATAGCATGATGTATCCCTTCCGTCCATGGACCATTCGTCAGTATGCAGGTTTCTCTACTGCCGAGGAGTCCAACGCTTTCTATCGCCGTAACCTGGCTGCAGGTCAGAAGGGTCTTTCCGTAGCATTCGACCTTCCCACTCACCGTGGTTACGACCCCAACAACGAGCGCGTGGTTGGCGATGTAGGTAAGGCCGGTGTTAGCATCTGCTCTCTGGAGAACATGAAGACCTTGTTCGCCGGTATCCCCCTGAACAAGATGTCTGTGTCCATGACCATGAATGGTGCAGTGTTGCCCGTACTGGCATTCTACATTAATGCAGGTTTGGAGCAGGGTGCTCAGCTCGAGGAGATGGCTGGTACCATCCAGAACGACATCCTCAAGGAGTTCATGGTGCGTAACACCTATATCTACCCCCCTGCATTCTCAATGAAGATCATTGCCGACATCTTCGAGTTTACTTCTCAGAAGATGCCTAAGTTCAACAGCATTTCTATCTCCGGTTATCACATGCAGGAGGCTGGTGCTACTGCCGACATCGAGTTGGCTTACACTCTGGCCGACGGTATGGACTATCTCCGTGCAGGTATCAATGCCGGTATCGATGTGGATGCTTTCGCTCCCCGTCTCAGCTTCTTCTGGGCTATCGGCATGAACCACTTCATGGAGATTGCCAAGATGCGTGCCGGCCGTCTGCTGTGGGCTAAGATCGTTAAGAGCTTCGGTGCCAAGAATCCTAAGTCTATGGCTCTGCGTACTCACTCTCAGACCTCTGGCTGGTCTCTGACAGAGCAGGATCCCTTCAACAACGTAGGCCGTACCTGTATCGAGGCTATGGCTGCAGTTCTGGGTCACACCCAGTCTTTGCACACCAATGCTCTTGACGAGGCTATCGCTCTGCCCACCGACTTCTCTGCACGTATTGCTCGTAACACCCAGATCTATATCCAGAACGAGACTGAGGTTTGTAAGCACATCGATCCATGGGCAGGTTCTTACTATGTTGAGAAGCTTACCCAGGAACTCTACACCAAGGCTTGGGCTCACATACAGGAGATCGAGGCTCTTGGCGGCATGGCAAAGGCCATCGAGACAGGTCTGCCCAAGATGCGTATCGAGGAGGCTGCTGCCCGTACTCAGGCTCGTATCGACTGTGGTACACAGACCATCGTGGGTGTCAACAAGTATCGTCTGGACCACGAGGATCCCATCGATATCCTCGAGATCGACAATACCGCTGTTCGTTTGCAGCAGGAGGAGGCCCTCAAGGAACTGAAGGCTAACCGCGATGAGGCTCAGGTCAAGGCCGACCTCGAGGCTATCACTCGTTGTGTTCAGGAGTTCCAGGATGGCAAGAAGAGTGAGCAGAACTTGCTTGACCTCGCTGTTCGTGCAGCAGGCCATCGTGCCACATTGGGTGAGATATCAGACGCTTGCGAGGCAGTCGTAGGTCGTTATAAGGCAGTAATCAGAACTATCAGCAACGTGTATTCATCAGAAAGTAAGAGCGATGCTCTCTTCCACGAGGCATGCGCATTGACAGAGGAGTTTGCTAAGCTTAATGGTCGTCGTCCCCGCATCATGATTGCCAAGATGGGTCAGGACGGTCACGACCGTGGTGCTAAGGTTTGTGCAACAGGTTATGCCGACTGTGGCTATGATGTGGACATGGGTCCCTTGTTCCAGACTCCTGCCGAGAGTGCCCGCCAGGCAGTGGAGAACGACGTAAACATCGTTGGTGTCAGCTCTCTGGCTGCAGGTCACAAGACCCTCGTTCCTCAGATTATCGAGGAGTTGAAGAAGCTTGGCCGCGAGGACATCATGGTTATCGCTGGTGGTGTAATCCCTGCCCAGGACTATGACTTCCTGTATCAGGCAGGCGTAGCAGCCATCTTCGGTCCCGGTACTCCCGTTGCCTACTCTGCCGTACAGATGATGAAGATCCTTCTGGGCAAGGAAGACTAAGTCTCTAAGGTCCTTAAAGTCCTTAAGGCCTTTATTATATATAAATAAGGTGGTAATCCCGCACCCCGGGCATTGCCACCTTATTTCTTTTATTCCGCTCGCACGGATGGTTTCTTTTCCCTCACACAGACTGCTTTAGCTTGATGAGCGGATGCGAATAATTCACCGAATACACAGATTTTCCTTTCAGCAAGAGTAGGTTTACGCTCACGCTGGAATCCACAGAATAGCACCAGTTTCACGGTGCTCCCCCCGCTCACCGCTAATCGTTAAACTTTCAACGTTTTTACGTTATGTCAGTGGTAGGGACGCTGCGTGCAGCGTCCGTATTGTATATCCTCTTGTCAGCGCTGATCCTCTGCGTGCGGAAAGAAAACATCCATATTGTGGTTATATATCTCACGCAAAGAGCGCAGAGAGCGCGGAGCTTTAATTTCCATACTGTTCACGCTGTCGCTGGAGTGGTCGCAAGTTTCACTGCGACGGGAGAGCGCAGAGGCAGGATGGCAAACGAATATACTATACAACTACTGCTTTCCGCCAGCCTCTGCGTTCTCTTGTCGCGCGTAGCCAGCGACCTCTCTCTGGCGCAAGTGTTGTTTAATAAAATCTTTGCGTCCTTTGCGTCCTTTGCGTGCGAAAACAAAACATCCGTGTGGTGATTATATGTCTCACGCAAAGAGCGCAAAGAGCGCGGAGCTTTAATTTCCCTGCCATTCACGCTGGTGCTGGAGATGTCGCAAGTTGCACTACGACGGGAGAGCGCAGAGGTCGGATGACAAACGAACATAGTGTAAACAACTGCTGGTTTTCGCATACCTCTGCGCTCTCTTGTCGCGCGTAGCCAGCGACCCCTCCAACGATAGCTTTATATAATAAAATCTTTGCGCTCTTTGCGGTCTCTGCGTGAAATATAATTCCTCCGCTCCTCGTTCAACATTAACCTATACTATATAAAAAGGTCCTCCCGAGGACCGAGGCGAGAGTTCTCGGTTCTTTCGGTCGTGTCCTCGGGAGGACCGGCCTTTGTCCTCGGGAAAGCCATTTTTGTGTACTTGGAGTGGTGTCCACTTTTGCCCTCCGTTAAGGTAAACATTAACGTTTTCCGCTCACCGCTCACCCCTCACCTCTCACCTCTCATCCCCTCACCTCTCACCTCTCATCCGCTCACCGCTCACCTCTCACCGCTCACCGTTAAACGTTCAACCCTCCACCACCCAGCGGTCGATATTGCGGGTTTCGGGACTGAAGCTTACACCTATCTTATATAACGCGCGCGTATCGCTGGCAAAAGGCAGGGCATATCCCTTTTCGTTAATCTGCTGCAGCGCCTCCTCGGCGGTGCCATTCAGCTTGAACTCCATCACATAGATGTAGTCGGGCGTCTGCAGTACAAGGTCTATGCGACCGTTGCTGGTATGATACTCCACCTGGGTATAGAAACCAAGAAGTTTGAATACGATATACAGCACATTGCTGTAGTGCAGTTCCTGCATGCGTATCACCTCGTAGGTGGTATCGCTGAAGAACGAGCGCAGACGGGTGAAGAAACCATCTATGTCGCCACTCTCCACCTCTCTGACGAAATTCTGGATCTCAAAAGCACTGCGCGTACTACGACTGCCAGTATAGTAGGGTAGCAGGAATTTTGTAAATCCCATCTCCACCTCCTTGTTGGGGTAACCCAATGTGTAGCTTTGGAAGCGGGAGTCAAAATCCTTGATGGTCAGGTAACCGCTCTGGAATATTACAGGAATAGTATCGGTATCGGCAGCATCTATACCAGAAAGAGTCTCAAAACCCACAATGATGTTGTCCATTTCCGCCAATGCATAGTCGTTCTTTTGAAGCAATTCCACCAGGTAGGTCGGCGTTCCCGTCTCAAACCAGTAACTGCCGAATTGCAGCCTTGACAGCACATTCAATATGCTGAAGGGGTTGTACATGCCACCGGTATTGGGTGCAAAGTGATAACCGTCGTAGTTCTGGCGGAGGCGTTCTGACATGTCTTCGTATGTAACACCATCCTTGTCTGCCATCTTCTGGATGTCCTCATTGAAGTACTGATGCAGTTCCTTTTCCGATATACCGCAGATTTCGGTGTACCTATTGTCCATGGAAATGTCATTCAGGTTGTTCAGGTCGCTGAACACGCTCACCTTGCTGAACTTGGTCACACCGGTAAGCAGGGCGAACCTGATGCAGCCGTCCATGCTCTTCAGTGCACCATAAACAGCCTTCAGCGTGGCACGGTATTCGTCTTGCAGCGATTTGTTGGATATTGCCTGCAGCAGAGGCTTGTCGTACTCGTCCACCAGAACAACAACACGCTCGCCAGTCTTTTCATAGGCACGCTGTATGATACCCTCAAAGCGCATTGGCAGAGTTGTCTCGGCAGGGTCTGCGCCATAGAGGTTCTCCCACGCCTTGAACTCACGGTCCAGTTTCTTGTCAACGCTGTCCGGGGAATCGTATTTCTCGGTATTCAGGTCCAGGCGAAGCACAGGATGCACACGCCATTCCTGCTCCAGCTGTTCCATGGCAAGGCCCTGGAACAGTTCACGCTTGCCCTCGAAGTATGCCTTCAGGGTGGAGATCAGCAGACTCTTGCCGAAGCGGCGGGGACGGCTCAGGAAGTAGTAGTTTCCCTCTTGTACCATCTTATGAACCAAGGCGGTCTTGTCAACATAGACAAAACCCTCTGTTCGCAGTTTCTCAAAGTGCTGTATGCCTATTGGATACTTCATAGTCTGCCCAATTTATAGTTTCTGAATGCAAATATAATGTTTTTATGGCAAATACGCAAACACGAACGGTAAACGAACGAAAACAAAACATCCGTGTGGTGGTTATATATCTCACGCAAAGAGCGCAGAGAACACAGATAGTTTCTTGTCTCTCACACAGAAGCCACCGAATACACAGATTATCCTTTCAGCAAGAGTAGGTTTACGCTCACGCTGGAATCCACAGAATAGCACCAGTTTCACGGTGCTCCCCCCCGCTCCCCGCTAATCGTTAAACTTTCCCCGTTATTCGCAAGCTCATCAAGCTACGCAAGTCCTCGTTCTCATCGCGCCAGCCGTCGTGACGAAGTCTGCGACAAATTCTGTGTATTCATTTCATCAGCTTGCGTTCCTT